>Ga0209190_1002724_pt1 | contig 11822 bp, 7 predicted proteins | sample M_140205_XF_Meta_FD_187315 | JGI IMG/M metagenome (GOLD analysis project Ga0209190, IMG submission 187315) | Freshwater microbial communities from Lake Montjoie, Canada to study carbon cycling - M_140205_XF_MetaG (SPAdes) (version 2) | ecosystem: Environmental > Aquatic > Freshwater > Lake... | reverse complement strand
CCATGTAGCACCTGAAGTTGGTGAAGAGATCGAAACAGTTGGAGGTGTATTTGGCACATACGTTAGAGTTGGGTGTGTTAATTCAGCTCCGACAGGACTTGAAGCAACATAGTTGAATGAAGTACCTGTTGAAATATTCTGGATCTGAACGTTCAAGGCAAAACTCAACTGACCGTTGGTTGTGAACTGAGCAACCAAAACTCTGTTTCCAGCAGTAGGTCCAACAATTCCCCCTAGAGCAGCGATTGAACCCGCACTGATTGAAATTGAACCACCATTTGTCTGGTCAAGTACATCTAACGCAGTTCCCAAACCAAGACCGTTTGGAGCAACATAAAGTGCTGGAGTAGGGTTCGTGTTTGGCGTGAAACCATCAAACGCTCCAGCTCCTGTAATCGGAAAACCGAAACATCCACCTGGGTTATTAGCAAGAATACCTTGAGCATTACCTACTGAACCATCCGTATCCAATGTTTTTTGAACACCGATGTATCCATTTCCTGCGGCTCCCGTAGCAAACCAAGAGTCGATCATTGCTGTATTCTTACGAATATTTACAGCACTAATAGATGCAGGGTTTAAAGCAACACCGTAAGTAGGATCATTGTAGAATCCAGTTGTAGTATTAACAGTAAGAGCATGGGCAGCATTACCATAAAGTAGGTTAAATTTATAACCCGCAGCCATGTCCACATAAATTCGGTAAGTAACTGAATTTGTCGTAAGAGGAGTTATCGCTCCGTTCGCAGAAGCGTTGGAAACGTCAGCAGCATTGGCCTGATAGTATTTCTCAACAATGATCCCGTCCAAACCTTGCGCATGCGTCAAGTTAGCAATCATTGCCAGTCCTAGACCAAGCAATAATTTTTTTGTGTTTGATTTCATTTCGTTATTTGTTTTTTAGTAAAATTTAATAATTTCGTTATTTTTGTTTTTTAGTAAAATTTAATAGCAACTCGTAACGCGTTTAAGAAGAAATAATTATCTGTTTAACAGATAGTTTTGTTACGAGTGCTATTAAACGTTTTATTTTCTTACTCACATGTAGTATTGAACGCAGGAGCGAAGATCAAAAAGTCATCAACGTCTGTATCTCCATCCAAATCAAGGTCTGTAGGACAAGCAACCACACCAGTAGTTGTTCCTAACACCTGTGAATATGTCCAGTCTGACAACCAATTCTCCCCTGCAACTGAAGAGAATGCACCTCTATATGCAGCAGGCTCAAAGAAACCATCAACAGGAACTTGAGGGCAACCAGTTACAGAAAGAGCTGGATTCGGTACAACATCGTTTTTAGGAGAAATCGCATTTGACGTTCCGTCGATTGCAAAGTTGTAGCTAAATCCAGGAAGCGATGCAACAACATCATTTTTATCAGTTGTCGTAAACTGAGTGTACTCTAATCCTGCTGTCACAGTACCACCAGAAGTTGTTGCTCCTGTCACGTTTGTTCCAGCTGAGGAACTAGACGCACCTACTGTCAACGCATTCGTCATGTTTACAAATGTGTTACACTTAATTTTTAGTGAATTAGACCCGTTTCCACCATTTGCATCTGCAGATGTTCCAGCATTGTACCAGTTATGCCATGATTCACCACCTGTTCCAGATGTTCTTGGAGAAGAATAAGACTTAACCAAGTTCAGTCCGTTGCGGAAGTTTGCAAAAATTGAATTATAGATCTCTCCTTCTGTTAATTCTTTTGCTTGAATTGCAGCAAGACCAGAGTTGTCTGAAGTACCAGCAGATTTAGAGTTACCAATGATAGTTGCATTGTATATAACTGGATGTGAACGTGGTGTCAAAGTCCCTGACGCATTTGACTTATTGTCATCAGAATCAGCCTCAAATCCATTGTCATTGTCCGCGCTTACAGTAGACGCTGCATCTGCTTTCATTCCGAACAAGAATTGTGCTTTTCCTTTCCATCCTAAATCATAATCAAACATATCATCGTTACCGAAGAGTGTTGTCACATATTTTAAATTAACTGTTCCACCAAAGATCTCGATGTTATCATCCGCACAAGAAATGATTTCGATGTGCTCGATCTTTGTTCCTCTACCAACAGATGCCAAAGACAAACCATTGATCTCAGAACCTACCAATAGGTTTGCACCTGCATGGCGAATAGACACATAAGTCATCACACCTGAATTATCCTCATCATTGAATAAACCTGCAGTAGAACCTCCAGCATAAGGAGCAGCATAATTAATCAATCCACCTGAAACATTAAATGGTCCATAGGTACTATTGGCAAATGCTGGCGTTGAAGAAACAGAATAATACGTAGCTGTAGTTGAAGCCGCTAATGGATATGTTCCTGTAAATGTATACGATCCCGAAGCAGCAGCCGTTAAGTTAGCGCTAAGAGTAATTACCGCAGAACTTACTGAAGACACAGTTGTACCGGCTGGAACACCTGTTCCAGACACTGTCATTCCCGCAAAAACATACGCTACCAAAGAAGAACTGCTCATAGTAATCTTCTTTTGGCCAGATGTGTTTTCTGGAGCTGTTGGAGTACCCAAGTTAAGGTCGAATGTATATGTTGTTGCACTAGGCGACGTTCCAGACGCTGTGTTGCTTGGAGTAGCCGTTAGCTGCATACCAAACTGATCTTGTGGAATAGAAGATGCAAAACCTTCCATTACACCCAAACCATCAGCTACTGCCAATTTACCAGCACCACCTGGCACATAAGGTCCGTTTGCTGATAAAGTAAGGTTGTTTGTTGCTTTACCCAGAAGGATCACACCACCCCACATACCTTTATTAGTAACAGGATATAGACCATCCATTGCATCTGCAGAAGCTGTAAATACAATAGGACAAGACTCTGTTCCCGGAGCCATGATCTTACCACCTCTTTCGATGATCAAAGCAGTTGCCGCAGCTGTAGAACCCGCAACCGTTCCTTTAATAAGTGTTCCAGGTTGAATTGTTAATGTCGCTCCACTAGCCACATAAATTTTCTGATCGACAGTCCAAATTTTATCACAAGTAAGTGTTAAGTTTCCAGTAATCTCACCTCCATAAGCATTAGCAGGTAGATTAGTCCAAACGCCATTTGCTGTTGCTAAACTTTGAATTGTTTGCGTAGCTCTCGCTGTTGTAGCAGGGCAGCCACACTTCGCCCCTAAGTTTTGTTGAGCCAGCGCACTGGTTCCAAGCACTGTCATTGAAGCAAGCACTATAAGATTTTTCATTTTCATTTTTGATTTCATAATAGTTTATAATTTTTCGTTCAAAGCGAAATTAGGCTTGAACTATGACCTGAAGATTAGCATTAAATTATTTATTTGTAAAACTTATAAGAAGTGAAATAGTGACTTAAATAAACAATATATTAAGATGTTAAGCAGTTGTTAATTACCAAGATACCTTGATAATCCCAATTGTATTCCTGTGTTATACAGACGAACCTTAAGATCTCCCTTATTCATCGCTGTTAGCTGTTGTTGGAAGTATATGTTTGTACGGAATTTCCACCTTTGATCAATTCGAACACTGATTCCTGCAGCTAACTGTGCTTGGATTGAAATAAGTAATGGTTGTGGATAGGTTTCCATTTTTCGAATTAATTGGTCTCCCTCTAGCACATATTTTGCAGAGGTGGAGATAAGTACACCCGTTAATAAGGAGGGCTGAACAGCGAATTGCAAGCGTTCGTTTAGTCTAAAATAAGCGTTTATTCCAAGTGGAACCTGAAGAAAATGATGATGTAATGTATAGGTACGAAAACCCTCCAAGCTATTCTTTTTGTATTCGTAACCCTGACGGCTGTATGCTATCCCCACAAAAAAAGATCGCTTTTCGGTGATCCCAAATTCATGATTTATCTGAATTCCTATTCCCGCAGAAGGCTTTTGCAAGTTATCTTGGCTATCTTTCAACCAACTTAATTCATTGTTTTTTAATGATATCCAACGATAGTTGATTCCAGGGTTAATGGAAAATTCCAATGCCTTAAGTGTTTCTTTCTGAGCAAAAGAGCTTTGCGAAACACCAAAAAAAAGAATGTATAGTGCGAATCTTTTCATAATTGTCAGTCCTTTACACAGCGAATACTCATTCCATATTGATTATAGGTATGCTGACGGTAAATCGTTTTCTGTTTATAATCGAAATGTCTGTAGTATGCTTCATCTGCTATCTTTGTTGACGTCCAGAAAAACGCTGCATTACCATTCGTACTGGATTGACCATTGAATAATTTGCATCCTGACGGCAGCACGTTCATTTTGTATTTATTAGAGCCAAATGGAACTGTTTGTATCGGCCACCCTTCAGAATTGATTGGTAATAGATTTTCCGCTTCAGCAACACCTCTCCAAGCCAACTTTTCGACTTCCGAGGAAGACATACCTATTGTTTCTTCTAATTTCTTCCAATCATCATCGGTAGCAACATGCCATCCAGCAGGAGATAGTTTTCGAACATCTTGAACCGCTGACTGGTTGTACAGACATCCATAAATGGAGTCATTCAGATAGGTATATGAAGGACCCACGCTATTTGCCCACAGTGTATCATCTTGAAAAATTGCCACATAATTCAATTCGGATCCATCATTAAAATGTTTCACATTTAAATTTTCAGTCATCCACCATTGATCACCAATTTTCACTGTTTTATAAGTGTTACCATCAACGTCGCTTATGAACGATGTTTCCAATTCAAGTACTGTATTTTCGTCTTTCTTACACGCCGTTACGCAGACGAATACAACTAAAAAGATAATGAAGCTTCTTTTAAATGTCATCTCAATTTGTTTTAACCAACAATTTTGTTTCCTGAATCCCATTCACTTGTACCTGGATGTGATATACTCCATTCTCCTCTCCAGAAAGTTCTAAAGATTCACCTACAACTATGCTAGATGGGCTCAAAGTCTTTTCCTTCAACAACAATCCATAAGAGTTATAAATCTTATAATTGACAGGGTAATCACTCATGCCCGAATAAACGTTCAAGTAAAATTCATCGTCACTGGGATTTGGATATACTTCAATAAAAAAATCATTCCCTTGCTGATCGGGACAGACTTCCGCTATATCTCTTCCATTGCACGACCCTGGGTAACAGCATAAACCTTGTACATTGAAGTTAGCATTGGAATCGAAATTGCATGCCATCGTATCCATGCACCCTATCACAACAGGAGTAATGCACGTCCCCGGTGCCAAACATCCGAATGTTGGACTATATTCAAGATAATCTGGATCGTTGCAGCCACACTCTAGTGGATAAATCATGTATGGATTGTACGTTTCATCTGCTAGAAGAACACTGTCAGAACCAACATATTTGAAAGTTACTTCCTCACCATTGATAGAAGCGATTATTTCTAAATTTAACTTAAATGAAATGTCACCGGTGGTAGTAAGTTGCGCAATTAACACTTGATTGCTGTCGGGAATAACACCAACTACACCAGAGTTTCTTAATTCAAACCCGTTGCTATTGAATTCTGTACCCACTTGTATTGAACCAAAAATCGTGCTATCTGCACCTGAAACAAAATTTGTTACGCCCGATGAAAACCATCCCGTAGGTACGTTCACCAATGTGTCCATTCCATCAGTAGAAGTAAGTGGACTACCACAACTTGGATCATTATTTACTAATAGACCGCCAAGAATAGCCTCGGTACCACCATCATTATTTACCCCTCCAATAAATGAACCATCGGTATCCTGATTTTTCATAATCCCAAAGTAGGTTTTCCCAGCTTGTGTTTTTGTGGTTTCACCAAGTGTCAACCAGGTATCAATCGCCAAAACACCTTCTCCGTATCTAGCTTTCACGAAATCCTTGGCAAAAGTTTGACCATCTGCGGTATGATTGTAAAAAGGGTCTGTACTTTTAATTACAAAAGGGTGATTATTATCCCCGTATATCTTTTTCAAGATTGAATTTGGATACATATCTACATATATACGATAAGTCGTGCTGCCAATCGGCACAATGCCCCCAATTGTATCCGTAGCATCCGATGCGTCAGATATATAGTATTTTTCAATTATCACCTTTTCCAACTGTCCAAATGAGCAATTTGAAAGTAATGCAAAGGCAAGAATTATAAAAAGCGTATTTTTTTTCTCCATCTCTTTATAGTTTATACGCAACACCTATTTGTATGTTTGTTCCGTATCTGAATCTGTCAAAATCCTTATATTCATCAGGCAATTTATAGGATCTCCTAACAGGAGCATTCAATATATCCCTAACTGTTAAACTTGTAGAAAAATATTTTCCAATGGTCTTCGACACCTTGAAGTCAAGAGTATGTCTGGGCATTTCATAAATATCCGGTCTTCCTTTTAAAATTCCCGTTACCACCAATCTTGGACCTTGTACATTGTAACTCACCGTTGCTGTTAACCCCAAAGAATCGGATTTATAAGTTAACATACCATTGATAATGTAAGGCGCCTGACCAAACATCGTACGCTGAACAGTATCCACCGGTATATACAATGGAACGTTGTTGGATTGAATGATCAACTCTTTACGTATATACTGTGAGTATGATTTGACAAATGTCACATTGCTTCGAAATTCTAGGAACTTCCCAATTTGCTTTTTACCCTCCAACTCAATTCCTGCAACATATGAATCTTCATTGTTATCCCATGTAATACCAGAGCTGCCAAATCCCATTTCAATGTGATTTGCAAATTTTTTGTAGAATGCGCTCACTGATAGGTTATCGTTATTCTTAAAATAGGACTCAAAACGCAGATCATAATTATCAACCTGAGTAATCTTCAGATTAGGATTTCCATAAATCAGCGTACGGAATTCATTATCATAAACGGCGCTCGCATTCATTTCGCGTATCGATGGTCTTGCCAAATTGTGACTGTAATTCATTCTTAAGTTCGTAAATACGCCTTCTTTTTTACTCAGTTTAAAGATCAAACTTGCGGAGGGTAGAAAGTTAAATTCATTCAATACACCAGGATTAATCAAGGGATATCCTGCTATATTGATCCTTCTTCCGTCATCTTTGGCGTATCCCAACTCACGGTACGCATAGACATCGGACCACTGATTTACTTTCTCCACTCTCAAACCTCCATTGAATCTTATTTGTTTGTAAAATTCATAATCGATGAGTCCGTAACCTGCATAAATTGAGCTGCTACCTGCTGTCCAGTTCCAATCCCAATTTCTTTGATCATAATAATATCCAACTGTACCATTGTTCATCACAAATTTGTCCTCACTCAGAAAACTGTTTACATCATCGTTCTGAAGTTGAGGATATGAATTATTGTTGCCTTGCGTCAGAAAATATTCATTCAGCAAAGATTCTCTTGTAGATCTTTGAAAAGCTCCTCCAAATTTCAGATTTCTTACCAATTTTTTCTCTGGATTTACCAATGGTATTTCAAGTGAAACTCTGGAGTCCAACAAATCTTCATTCAAATCTCTATAGTAACGTCTTATTCCCTCTCCTGCATTTGGGGCAAACGAGTAACTAAGAAGAGAGTCCCCTTCGCGCTGGGCAGAGTATTGGGTTAATTTGAAATCTGGCGCCAAACTGCTTCCATCAGTAAAGGAAACATTCCAATCCAGTTTCATTTTCTTCTTCGGCAGGAAGTGTTCTGACTCTATTTGATAAACCATTTGTTTTCGTTGCTCGTAGAAAATGTTCTTTCTGACATTTATTTGTTGATTATCCGTACCATCCCACTGAGAAGAAAAATTAGCGACATCATTACTTCCTAACATATTCGGCATGAAAAGAAAGGAAATTTTGTTGTTGTCGTTTAGTTTCAATGCAAGGTTACACAAAACACTCCAAGAGTTGGTTTCACGACTAATCTGTGCATCGTCTACATAATCAACATCGTAATTCAATTCCTTCGGCCTGATTCTTTGAGAAATTCCATTTGCATCATAGCGTACTGTATTTCCGTATCTGAATCCAACAATATACCCCAAAGTTTTCCCAAAAAGAGTAGTTTGATCTCCAATGCTGAAGTTCTGAGAAACAGTCAGAGGTGCTTTACGATAAGTTGAATTCCAATTATTAGCAAAACCATTATTGTAGTCTGAGCCTTGCGGATTGATAAGGTTATATGCTTGTGGCGTCAAATTAGTATTATACACGTTCAATGCTGTCTGGTAAGCAACCTGATCATACATTTGAGTAGGTGCCAACAACCCTAATTGAACGAGGCCCAATCGCATATACGTTTCTTCTTGCGGACTCCCGTCAGTCCATCCACTTACACCAATACTCTCAAAATAATTTCCAAGTCCTAAAGCAACCATTTCTTGATAATTCGTAGGTTGCAATACTGGGGCGTCCAATTTTTGAGCATTATCCCTAGACCTGAGTCCATTGTCATAACCCAACCAATCCGAAGAACTTCTTGCAGAAGTAATGAAATCCTTAAATGTAGATTGGGTATTAAAACCTAATTGGGTTTCAACATTTACCATTAACTTATCAGGGTAATCTTTTGTTTCAACAGAAATATAAGCTCCTGACCAGTCTCCTGGAAGGTCCGGACTGGAGGTTTTGCTTATAATAATATTGTCTACTAGACTTGTAGGAAATATATCAAGCTTGATGTTGTTGGTGAGTGGGTCTAGGGTTGGTATTCTTGACCCATTCAATGTTGTTTTTACGTACCTATCACCAATTCCGCGCACAGTAATCAAACCACCGCTGATTGAAACACCTGAAACCCTCGCAATAGCATTTGTAACGTTGGCATCACCGGTCTTTTTTATCGTTTCTGAGGAAATGTAATCTATCGTGATTGCAGAATTGATTTTCAGTTTTTTCATGTAATAGTCATTGGCTCTAACTTGTTTGGCAACTACTCGAATTTCTTGGAAATCCTTGACACTGAATGCCACCATGGAGAAATCCTTTATCAACAATTCATCGTTCTTTAACTGAACGCTTTCCTCGATTGTATCCATTCCAATATAAGATAGAACGAGTGTTTTAAGTTCTGCTGTTTTAAGTTGCAAAGAGTAATTTCCATCTAGATCCGTTTTTGTGCCAATTGTAGGCTCTCCCTTAAATGAAAGTCGGACTCCAATAATGGAATAACCATTTTCATCTGTAACCTTTCCTCGTATTGTACCCTGGGAATAGACTAGATGAATTGACAGTATGGCGAACAGGCACAGAAATAATTTCATAACAAACGGATTTGGATGTTAGTTTTTAATCACCTGTCTGATCCATTCATGGCCTCCAATATTCACCTTCAAGAGGTAAATTCCTTTTTCGTACTCGCCCAAATCAACTGAAGAGACAAGCTTACCATTCGAACCAACAATCTTTTGCTCGCTCAATACTTGTCCGCTTAGGTTCATCAATGTAATTTTATCCGTTGGTGCGCTTTCTTTATAGTTTGATACATAAACGGTTGTTTTTTCTAAAGTCGGATTAGGGAATAAGATTAATTCCATAACGTTATTTGAAAGCTCATCAAAATCTACTCCTGCTGAGCTGGCGCTGGTATCAACAACAGACGTATAAATTAGTGTAGTATCTAATATTTCATTTCCTACTGGGTTGGAAGCAACAAACGTTTGGCTTTCACCTAATACGGGAGTTCCTACCTGAACGTTAAGCTGAAAACTGAAATCTCCGTCTGTCGTAAATTGTCCGAGCAATACAGTATTGCTTGCTGTCACTCCTTGTAATCCTCCAAGTGCAGCAATTGTTGCACCATTTGTTAGGAAGGAACCACCTACTGTTTGATCGAAGATATTCAACTCATTAGTAAATCCTAGTGTATTCAAAGCGATTGGTGAACCTGGCATTAATCCGTCTTGTGCTCCTAAACCGGTAATTGGCAGCCCTGCACTTATATCCGAATTTGCCAAGATACCTTGATTGTTTCCAATTGTACCATCTGTGTCTTCCGTTTTCAGAACTCCCATCAACCCATTTGCAACTCCTCCAATTGAAAAATAAGAATCAATCAACTGGGTATTCTTTTTTGTGTTATTTACACTTGTACCACTGTAAAAAGCCACTCCAAAGTTTGGATCGTTGTAAAATGCTGAAGTCGATTCTACTCGGAAATCGTGATTCACATTTCCAAACAACTGGATTACACTGTAGCCTGGAAGTAAATCAGCATAAACCCTGTAAGTAACTGAACCCACATGAAGAGGATATACAGCTGCGTTTGCGTCTGCATCCAATGAGTCTGCAATATCAGAAACATAGTATTTTTCAACAATAATACTTTCAAGACCGTTTTGAGCATTGAGACCAAGAGCGGCAAATAATCCAAGTGTTAGTAATATTTTTTTCATGTTTACTTATTTTTATTTGATTTGTTTTTAGACAGGACGAGTGAATCGTCAGTAAACTCTATTTCCTTAGGGTTTCTAGCAACATAGCGTTGAACCTTTCCTTTCGGTGTAACAATTTGAATATTCAGTTCGTATTCGAGTATACCATCAGTTGTAAGTTGGGCAATTAAAACCTTATTGTGCGATAAAGAATCAATACCTATCGACCCTCTGCCCATACAAGCCCATGCGCCATTGTTTACGTAAAACTCATTTCCTCCCTTACTGCCAAATACCTGAATTACTGAATCCAAACCAAAAAACGTATGTATCGGCATGTTTAGAGAGTATTTCAATCCGTCTCTTTCAGATGGTAAAACCGAAACATCCTTGGTTCGGTTAACTAAATAACCATTTTCAAACGCCACAAATCCAGAAGTATCATCTTCTTCCTTTGGAATACCCAAAGACAGCTCACTGGCAGTGCCAACAGACAACCAAGAATCAAGCATCACTGTATTATTACCTAGACATCTTCGCGGTATCACACTCGCAACTACCCCTCCCTTGTCAGTGTTATTGAAAAAAGAAGTGTTTGTTCTGAAAAAAAGCGGATGCTCATTAGATCCAAAGGCGGCTTGAAATCGATAACCTGGAAGAAGATCGACGTATATGCGATAGGTAACAGAATTCTTTTTAAGCTCTCCAGCAAAAGAATTCGCTTCCAAATCATTTTTACCTGAAACATAATATTTTTCAACCACAACGCCTTCAAGACCTTGTTCCTCTGTTTGAGAAACAGCAAAAAATGAAGACATAGCAAAAATGAGAAGGACGTATAAATTTTTGTGCATTTAGAAAGTTCTTTTTCAGGATGTAATGTTAGGCAGGTTCGATAACCTCCCGATTAAGCGTAAGTTATATTTAAGTTAAGAAGGTCCCTTCATAGATTAAATCATCTTTAAGCATAAGTGTATAGAATATTAACGCGTGGTGCGCTATCCAGCGTAACAATTTGAAAACTAAGGATTGAGTAACATTGTGTGTTTGTATTAATTTGATCACTATTTCTTGTTTGTGAGAAACAAGCAGGGTTATAGGTCCTTTTCCCATTTGTATAAACCAAGCATAATGTCCACCTGTGTTACGAATTTGCTTGGCTTTTTATTCCCAGTTGTTTACCAAAACAAGTTTCTGACGCTCCTAAGGATAAAAAGCCCGCTTCATTTCATGAAGTGGGTTCCTTTTGTGACCTCGTTAGGATTTCAGCTCCTAAAGTCGGCACGTGCAGTGGATGCAAGCACTTTTTTCGCATAAGCGAAAAATGGTGCTTTTTTGTTTTACCTCTTGCTAGATGGGGTGTGTAAATTAGGATTACAGATCCCAGCGTACTGTTCTTAACAAGCATAGAACCCACGAACTGCGAAAAGCAGTTCTAAGTTTTTCATTTTATAAGTACTTTTCAAAATGCATTTTGAACGCTTTATAAAATGAAAAACCCAACACTATCGTGTTGGGTTCTTTTAGTGACC
>Ga0209190_1002722_pt1 | contig 11826 bp, 11 predicted proteins | sample M_140205_XF_Meta_FD_187315 | JGI IMG/M metagenome (GOLD analysis project Ga0209190, IMG submission 187315) | Freshwater microbial communities from Lake Montjoie, Canada to study carbon cycling - M_140205_XF_MetaG (SPAdes) (version 2) | ecosystem: Environmental > Aquatic > Freshwater > Lake... | reverse complement strand
ACTGCCCGTTTCTGAAGTGAGGAAACTGCGGCAGCTTCGGCCACTTCACGAGCCTCGATGATGACTCTTTCAAGCTGTTTTCTCAGATTTGATTCTAGGGCGGGCATTCAGGCATCTCCTCATAACTCCCCCAACAGCCAGCCAAAGGGGGAGTGACTTTCTAAAGTTTGCAAGGCTGGAAAGCTCTAGCCAGTTTATTGGTCTTGTTCTCGAAATAATGCGTCAATGGGGCAGCGGTCTCTTTATTCGAACTAAATGGAAGTTGCAACAGTTTCTCCCAGGTCGCTCGTCGGAACTTTACCGGCCCATTCGAAGCAAGGTGAAATGCCATTCTTTCAGCGACATTGCGCTCTTCCGTATCTCGGACGAGATTCACAACAAACGGTATCTCACCGTCCTCTGCCAACCATTGCGCAAAAATCACATTGCGCACGAGTTGCTGAAGTACTTGATCGGGATTCTGCTCCTCGATCCATGCCCGATTTAGCGGGTCATTTTGCCCTTCCATGCACGGGTAGCGATTCAGGAAATCTGCCACGGCCCCAAACCGGTCTTCCTGCCCTGCCATCGTTCCGTTTCCGGAGCCAAATTTTGCTTCAATAAGAACGATTACCTTGCCTGGAACTCGCAAGATGATGTCAGGTTCGGTTGGTATTCCAACTCCTTTCTCCAAAGCATGGCGAATGGCTAGGAGTCGGGGCCAGACGTGCGGCTGTGCGTCAGATACCTTGATTCCCCAAAGATACAATTCAGGGTTGGTGTCTATCTCGATGCCGGTCAAACTGTGCAATGCAATAGATAGGCTATTCAACCCGGATAGTCCCCTAAAGACGTTCCAACTCAGCGCGTCTTCGCTCCGCTCGTTACCTAGTCTCCAGGATTCCACCTTGAGTGGCTTAACCTGATGAAGCATTTCAATATCGATGATGAAATTGCGACTATCATCTTTGTAAATGTATGTTGGACTTGTTGAGACGCTGATCCCATGGACAGGACAGAAGGCGTTGGAATCGTTTACGCCACGTTGGCGCCTTGCGATCCAATGATTACAATCACGAACGCAGCAGCGGACTTTGTCGCTCTGAATCAGAGAGCCGGGCACATTCGCTAAATAGCGACTTGCTGCGTCCACTTCGAGTTCTTCTAAACCGAATGGCTGGTTGTGGGACCAATTTGGCGTCATAGTATATCTCCTTGGTTAAAGTTCATGCAATCATTACAAAATAACTGGGCCATCCTTTAATTTGCTACGAATTAGACTTTCGGTTTCTGTAAGCCAAGCTTTCAACTCTTTTTCGGTCTTGATCGTTCCGCTCGGAAGAGAAACATGCTGGGCCTTGGGTTCCAGCAATTTGGCAGCCGCACCTGCAGCCTTCCCAAACCTTGCAGGCAATGCATCACTCATGGCTCTAAGTTCGCTAAGCTTAGTTTGCCGAAGGGTATGTAAAACCTCATCAGTCGTCCCCACGGCAACCTGGGGCATGACCCTGATTCCAAATGAATCAAGGATTTGATACCTTTCGGGTTGGGATATTTGGTTCCAAGTAGGTGTTTCCGTCAAGGCTGCAAGCCTTGCTTCGTAATCCGTAGAAAACTTCCCAGAAGCATCGTTTAAAGCAATCCTAAGCGAACTTGTAAGCTTTTCCACAATGCCTGGAACGGGATTGGGGTCGGCCAGCAATTTGCGATCATTCTTGATGGTTTCAATCTCGGGCTCTACCTCCGCTGAAACTGGTAGATCCGAGGCAAAGGGAAACAAAGCAATTAGCTGCCTCCACATAGGCATTCGTTGTTCGACCAAATCATGGTTAGCCTGCCATTCTGCAACCCACTGAGACAACTTTTCTTTTTGTTCATGGATGGCTTTTAGCTGATCGTTGCCAACTCTATTAAGGAGATCTGTGATTGAAGCTGTATCAGGCGCCATGGGTAAGGGAGATTCACCACCTACAGATTCCGCAAGCCTTATCAGGGCCTGAAGGAACTTGGAGGCGTCATTCGATTCTTGATTTGGGATGGTGTTAAGTTTAAGCTTTTTGAAGAGCCCCCGAAGTTCGATAAGCTGAACCTTGGTTAAAGTCACCGTTTCACATCTGAAGTCGGTAATCGCAATGTTCTTTTGATCAATCTTACCTTTGGCTACAGGTTCGTTTCCAAGGCGGGCCTGAATGGCACCGGAATTACATAGCACCATAAGTGCGGCATCTATCGCATCCTGGGGCCAACCATATTTGCCACCAGTGAAATGCTTTCGTACCTCTGGCCCCTTCTTCCCGCTCCCAACAAAATCTAACACTGCCTTACAAACGGGATGATTTTCCGGATCGCCCTTATGGCCAACTACAGTTAAGGCGTCGCCATCACCCTTTTTCGCTCTTTCTAAAACCTTATGCCATTCTGCAGAGTCAGCCAGCCTGAATAGAGGAAAAAGCCTGTCTAGGCAAAGGGTTGCCGCTTCCTGAATCTTCTGAACAAGAAGCGTGCCACCAATTACATCCCCGCCCGCAAGATAGACCTGAATATTGTTTATAATTTCCTGAATGAGGCTATCACGGATTTTAAGCGACTGCTCTTGTCGAGTTTCAATCGCCTTGCGTGCATGAATACCTTCATCTCCAGAAGGGTGGCCTTTTGCTTGCAGGGTGGCGCTGGTGGCATGGTAGCTGGCAATAGCTTGCTTCAAATCCTCTGCCATATCTCTGGGTATGTATCCGAATACCATGGGTACAGAATCTCCAGCAGCCCTTGCATCATTCTTTACAGAATTCTCCTCTACCTCCCAGCCATCTCGTATCCATACCGGAATCGTAGTTCCGTCCTTTGTGGGAGCTACATCGCCAAAGTGCAGATCAATTCCCCTGGATTCATTACTTTCGCCGTGCAGTAACTTGAACTTCTTAAGAGAATCACTGCATTTTGTTCTAAGAAGTTGGGATCGCTCACCGGCCAGTTTGCCCGCATCATTCATCAGCTTGTTTCTGGCTTCGAGAAACATCTGATTCCACTCAGAGCCTTCCCGGGTTTGCATGCGATATTCGTTTTCGACCTGCATAATTGCGCCTGAAGCAACCAGCTTTTCGAGAAGCTCTGGGACTTTTTTGCGCAAGTCTGAGCTACTACGGGTAAGGTCTGTTACCAATAGGTCGGCAATGGTTTCAGCTTCGGCCCGAATACCTGCATCAAGTGGCTCGTTGTTGTGAGGTAGCTGGCCAATTAAAAAGATCAGTGCGCAAATCTGATATCGGAGTTCACCATCATCTTCTTTTTTCTGCTTGGCAATGGTCTCTGCTATTTCCTGAAGTAGTGTTCCCGATTTCAGAGCGGAGCTTTTAATTGATGCATCGTAAATGAAGGCGCCACTAACGACATTCCCTAACGATAATTCTGCAGACTGCTTTACGGCATCATATACGATCCAAAGTTGGTTTCGAAGTTGGGCCCCAGTGCCTGGCTTATCCACCGCACGCAGAACCTTTTCCCAAAATCGCCTACGAACTGGCAATATCGGGTAATCCTGAACGATGATCGAACGATCCTTGGTGGAGAAAGCGATCTTGGAACTGGATAGCTGGCGTTCAATTTCACCGCTATGATCTTCAAGGATTTTCTTAAGACCGGCTTCTGCTGTTGGCTTCTTTTTGAGAACCACTTCCCTGGTGACTTGCTCTACATCTGTATCTTGGAGTTCAACAGTTACAGGAAATCTCCCTTGAAGGCGCTGAAGAAGAGCGGTTCCCGATAAGGCATTTTGCCCGGTACAAATAAACAGGAAGTTTGCTCCTAGCCTGGAGCAGCACTGCTCCTTAACATCTTGAACGGCCTTTGAACGGCCAGCATCGTCATTGATGTATTGCTGCACCTCATCCAGTATCAAAATCGTGTAGGGTATCTTATCTTTATTGCCAAAGGCCTGCTTGATCCGAAGAATCATTTCATCGATGGGAATTTCTTTTACATCAGGTGGAAACTGGCTTTTAAGCACCAATGGGACATCAGCGATCTTTGCAGCAAAATTAGGCCGTTGTTCCAGAATTGCCTTAAACATTAACTCACTAACAAATAGGTTCCTTAGTTCTTTTACAAAATCTCCACCCGCCTTGGTGATAAACTTGCGTACCCCCGCCTCGATACCTTCATCACGCAACCACATTTGAAAGCAGGCACGAGTGTAGTCATCAGGCAGGCCTAGGGACTTTAAAACGATACTTAATATAGTCAAGCGGATGCTATCTTTGCCTTCAATTCGAAGATCACCGGCAGCGGCATGAAGTCCACCCTGCCGTTTTGCAGCGTTTGTAAGCTCGATGAGTTGATCTTTAACTGTGGCAGGCAACTTGGCCAACCCCCGGGCCTTGGCACCGTCTTGGAACTCAAAGTCTGTCCAGAGGTATTGAAGCATCTTAACTAGGTGGGATTTTCCTGATCCAAAAAAGCCACTAACCCAAACTCCAGGTTGCTCCGGATTAGCAGTATGACTAAGGAAATTGCTTAAGATTCTACTCAGGCCTTCAGCATATTGCCCATCACAGACGAAATTGGTCAGCTCATACCGCAGGGTTTCAAGTTCAGAATTCGACTGGCCACTTGTTACCTTGGCCACACCCTGATTAAGGAGGGAATGAGTACGGGGATCTTTTTCGTAGACTTCAAGATTCTTCTTCACGGGCGATTCTCCATATCACTTGCAGTTATTGGGCAGGCTAAATAGTTCCATCCATCTCGGGCATCCAAGAGCCTATAATTGTTATTCTCGTAAACCCCTGGAAAGAAGACCAGCAAACGGCCACTAATTCCACCTTCCACCTTCGGAAGGATCTCTGAAATCTTAAGAAATCCAAAGAGAGACCCAACACCGTATATGGCTAAAACCGTATTATCCGGATCGCGCATAGCGGCCAGTGCTGATTCTATTCGTTCAACAAGAGAATCCATGAAGCCACCGAGAGCCGCATTATCCAGATTATCGGGTGAATCAAAGTAGGATCCTGAATAGCTGATATTATCCGGGGAACACATCCAGTCTGCGAAGGCGTTTGTTAGATCTAATGCCTGCCATTTGTGGCCGCAGAAAACTGTGGATTCCTCAAATAACGGTAGCCGCAGTCGTAGCTTGCGCTCATCTTCCTTGTCGTAAACCGCAAGCCAAACACGCTGAGCACCGGAAACATTCTGATCCCAAGAGGTTTCCACAATTCGTTGGTAATTCTTTCGAAGGACATCAATCCGATTCATGCAGGGCCTGCTCTTCCTGGGGATTTAGCAAATTCGGGAAAAGGATCTCACAAACAGAACCTGAAGATTTGAAGATCAGCCAGCCTTGTCTGGAAGCCTCGGAAACCAGTTCTGTGATTTCAGATGGTGTTCTATCAAGACAACGAATCCACGGCGTATCTAAAAGCATCTTTCCCCTTAAGCCACAAAGGTACCCTAAAATAAGCGCATAGGCGACAACTATTGGTGTCAGGGTGGTACGGATCCTTTTTTTAGGTGATGTTCCAGTTAAATATCCTGCCTGCTTCCAAGATGAGGCGATGTTCTGTGCGGTGGATTTAAGAGTTGTCGCTTTGAATCGACCGGGATACTTCCCTGCTAGGAAATCAGCCACATTGGAGGAGGTCAAAGTAGCTCCAGTAGGAATCGAAATCACGAAGGGAGTGGCATCTCTAAGCAAGGGGTCTCTTGTCAAGGCGGCCAAAAAGGCAAGTTTTGGCCTAGTATGTTTATCCAAGGCCCAGAAGTACCTTAAAAGGCGAAATACAGGGAGATTTTTATCGAGTGAGTATTCTTCTATAAGTCTTTGGGTGGTTTTAGTGCGGGTTGTCCTTGTTGGTTTACCAAGGACATTCTTCTCGATAATCGCATCTTGGTAATCGGTTACTGATGCAGAAGGATCGACTTGCTCGAAAACAAGAGTAAGTTCTTCAAGCATCATGGTTCGGCTGGTATGAACGCTTGAAACACCTTCACGGAACCCCATGGATCTGGGGAACCTGGATTCTGGGGCGATTTCTCCTGGCAACAATCTCTCCTGATTTAAACCCTTAAACAAAAAGCTTAGTTAGGTGATAGCATTATGATATTGGATGAATCCTACTAAGGATTAAGGGCAGAGCCAAGGAAATTTGAAATTGCAATCTGGGGTAATGATGAAAATGACTATTTGGAGAAAGTAACACTTACAAATGCAGGCGCGCAATAGGCTAAAGACACCTATCTCTTCCCTGCCTCCAGAACAGCTTGTAGTTCTCTGGATGAATAAAACACAACATCGGCTTCGCTGGCCTAACAAGCCATAGAGCTTTGCATATTCCAATCGACAAAACAAAAGCGCACCTATGGTCGCCATAATGGCGCCGTAAGCGCACTGCTTTCCGAATGGCCCATATAGTAAGTCCTGGGAACATCGCTGCGAGAATCTCAGCTTTCTGGCCACCAAACCCTAACTGTTTAAATTGAGGTTCTAATAGGCCGCCAAGCTGCCAATACCAAGCTGCGGGCCTGGGGTATGGAACCTGCGATAACTCTTCCAATTTATTTAAAACTTGATCTGGAAAGGAAGCATTAGTGCTGGGTGTACGCATTTACACCTCGATGTAAAATCCATTTACACATAGAAGCGAACATTTGAGTGTACCAAATCTTTGGTTGGGCAGGAAAATCTAAACCGTGGATGCGGTCATCGATTAAATGGTAAACCGACTTCACCTGATGTGAGCCAATAAAAATAAAGAGTGTGTTAAGCTGCTAATAGCTATATGCAAACTGCACATGTCTAAGGCGTAGAGGTAAGTCCTAGCTGCCCTTAATTCAAGCCTAATCCGCGTCATAATTAGGTGAGATGGTACCTTTACCATCTCGCCTACCGTGGTATTACGGCGCTTTTGGAGCCTATTATGAATGCAATTTTATCGATGCCATTGAAAGAAGTAGCGGAGCCTTTAACGGTCCAGGATAAGTTCAAAATAACTCGCCATGAACTTTCTCGCTCCCTCATTGAACGCCAGCCAGAGATTGATCTGGCGCTGACTTGCCTTCTGGCGAATGAGCATTTGCTTTTGTTGGGGCCACCGGGCACTGGGAAGTCCCTTTTAGTGGACTCCCTGATGAAATGGATGCACGGCAGTAAGTTTTCCTGCTTGTTGAACAGGTTTACTCTGGTCGAGGAATTGTTTGGAATGTTTAGCCTTTCAGGGCTAAAAAGTGATATTTTCGTGCGTGTCACCAAAAATAAGTTGCCTGAGGCTCAGTTTGCCTTCTTGGACGAAGTGTTCCTCGGTTCACCGGCAATCTTAAATTTTTTGTTGAAGATACTTAATGAAGGAACTTTTGACTGCGGGGACGGGGTGCATCGGCGGGTTCCCCTAGAGCTTTGTGTGGCGGCTTCAAATCACTTCCCCCATGGTGATGATGCCAAAAGTCTTGCCGCTTTGATTGACCGCTTTCTGGTTCGTAAAAACGTGGCTCCTATCCATACCAAGGCAGGCAGGCGAAAGCTTTTGTGGGCAAATAGTAGAGTGGAACTTTCCACGACGCTTAGTCATCCAGAACTTGAGGCTGCCAAGCTTGATGTACAAGGCTTGGAGTGGACAAAGGCGGCCGTGGAGAGCTTTGAGCTTATTCTTCACGATCTTGTTAAGGATGGTGTGATCATAGGTGATCGCAGACAATTTAAGGCCACAGGTGTAGTGCGGGCTTATGCCTGGCTTCTAGGTGCCAAGGAAGTTCTTCCTGAACATTTGGAAGTGTTAATGCATGTACTTTGGACAGAACCTCTCAAGGAACCTCCAAAGGTAAAGGCTGCGATTCTCAAGCATGCTTCCCCGGAGAGTATGAAGGCTGCAGCACTGCTTTATGAAGCTAATGAAGTAATGGAAGGTTGTAATGCTGCTGATCTAGCCCAAGCAGCGACCGCATCCGCCAAGCTTTCAGAGGTTCAGAAGAAACTCAGCGCCATGAAGAAGTCTGAAAGTGTTACAGAAGCCCTTCATTTTGTAAAAGACCAGATCAACCAGCTTCGGCAGAAAACTCTGGATTCAATTTGATCTTATTCACACCAGTTCTTTCAAGGCCGCAGATGTGTTAACTGCGGCCTTTTTTATTCACATAGGAGGTATTTATGAACAACGAAACATTGCAAACCCTGTTGGACACTCCAGCAATACTGGTAGATTCCAAATCGAATCAGACCCAACATCAAACGGAGCTAGTGATGGACTTTTGGGGCATGAGGCAAGGTGAGTCTCTGCTGCAAGAAAGCCCAAAGCTGCAGCAGATGGGTCTGAGTGCGTATGAAATGGCTGACCTTCATGGCTTGGCGTTCCTGCCAGACTTGGAGTTCCATGAACAAAGTCAGGATCCCGTCCGGCGGAAATTCATGGAGGAATTAACTCAAGGCTCAGAGTTCCAAGTACTGAAAGATAGCACAAAGTTAAATCCAATTGCTGCGCAGATTTCTGCTCTGGCTTTTGGGAAAGAGTTTTGTGCTCTTAAAAACACAGTTAAGATGTCTCCACAAACTAAATCTTTGAAGATAGCGTGTTTGTCGAGCGCCTCGAAGGCGGCAAAGGCTGCTTCCGGGGAATTAACTGACTTTACCCATGCATGTGAAGCCTTTGGTTTAGGTGAAGGGAAGCCTGGAGGATCATTAGATTCCAATGATCTTTCGTTACTGTTTAAGCGATTTCAGTCCCATCCAATGATTAGGCATGTTGCTAAACTGGCGGGCTGCTACCGAAAGGTTGCAGAAGGCTGCCATACCATCAAAGGCAAGGACGGTTTGGATGACTTTAATGGGGCTATACAAGGCAGTGAACTCAGCCGCATCCTTCCCTCAGAGCTTCTAAGATTTGCGTTGCCAGAGCTCGAAATTGAGTTTCTAAGGCGATTTGCTGAATGCCAGCTTATGATTCGTGAATTTGAAAGCACTGATCCGGCTGGTCTTGGGGCTGTCGTGGTGGTGGTTGATGAGTCGGGCAGCATGAGTGGGTCTAAGGTCGAACATGCAAAGGCCATTAGTTTGGTTTTTGCGTGGCTGGCAAAATCACAAGGGCGATGGTGCGGTCTGGTCTCTTTCAGTGGTGGCACAGGGCACTCTGTGCTGGCATTACCGCCGGATAAATCCAAGACCAGCGAACTCTTGGACTGGGCGGTAAGTTTCATCGGTGGGGGATCCGACCAAGATCTCCCTGTCCGGCAAATGCCTGCCATCTTTGAAGAGATAGGAGCTTCTGACGGCACAACCGATTTGGTATTTATTTCGGATGCCGAACTTCACATTAAACCCAAGGACGCAGAGGCTTTTCTTCAATGGAAAGCTTCCGTTAACGCTAAATTAACAAGCCTTGTCATTGGGGCCGAACCCGGTGACTTGGTGACCATTTCTGACAAGGTTCATGTTGTTGAAACGCTTAATCCTGATTCAGTAAGGATTGAGCAAGTGTTTTCTATTTAACCTATTACCATAAGGAGTATCTCATGATTGCAAACATGCGGGATATGCTCGCCCATGCTAAACAAACCAAGCTTTTAGGCGAAGTTGTAAGCTGGAATTGCAGTAAAGCTTGTGTCAGTCACACGGATTTAGTGAATGCCCTGGAAAGCCTGGATCTACCGATAAGTTTATTGGCAGACCTACCAGTGCAGGCTGCCTTCCGGAGGGCCTGCAGGGTCTTGGGCCAAAAAAGATTGGTAAGGGCCTTGGAAGAGGACAGTGAAAGCGTCACTTTTCAGTTCACTTTGGAAAGAAGAGAAGGTGCGTATTTCACATACCAAACCGAGGCAAAGCTTACCGTCGCAAAGGGGACTGGCAAAGTTTGCTGTGAGTTGCAGGATCTTGAGGTGGCTGTCCAGAGGGAGCTAGATGCAGAGCTTACCAGAAGGAGGGGAAGCGACATTGGCAAAGTCTTAGTCAGGCTTATTGATCAGAATGGCGGACTTTTTCCTATTCGTCCTCAGGGTGGTTGTTACTTTATTGCCCAAGAACATTTGCCCTTTCTCGAAAAGCTCGAAAGCTTTGCCCAGAGGCTTGGTTGCACAATGGCACGCTTCCCGGTACCTGCAGGTACACGAGAAGGAGATAGGTCCGTTAAGGATACAATCGCTCATGGTTTAGCCACCTTAGTACATGAGTACATGTCAACCATCGATGCATTTGGTGGTGATACCCGAGAAGCGACCTTTGAAAAGGCTGCTTCCCAGATCCAGCAGGCCCGCTTTAAGGTTGAAGCATACAGCTCCTACCTCGAAGATGAACGCACTAAGCTTGATGCGATGCTGGCTGGTGCGTCAGAGCGACTTAAGGAGAAGGTCAGTCAGTTCGCTGCAACAGTGTAGGTGTCAATTCTTATGTTCAGGGCTCATCAGATTAATTTCTGGTGAGCCTTTCTCTTTTTAAGGAGCAAAATAATGAAACCACGATACACGGCACGCAATAAATTAAATATTGCTCATATAAACGGATCAATAATAATCAGCAGTTTTATAGGGGTAGGCAGCGAAAGCTTTGTAGTTTTCTTTTTAGCGTTAGCTGTCTGTATTGGTATGGCCTACCACTCAGGGGGGATTAGGTCTTAATTTTTTCAACACCAACAACAGGCCCTGGCTTAATCGCCAGGGCTTATTTCATTTAAGGAGGCAGTTATGACCAAGGCAGATTATAGGCAGCTTTCAAAAGCTCTCGGTGAGCCACGGAAGAAGCTAAAGCGATTGGGATTCTCGATTATGAGGGTTCACGATAAGCCATCCAGTGTGGATGGTGGCAAATGGGTGATTAGATCTTTTACAAACGAAGGGGGTGGCAGATGATACGGTTAAATGTGGGTGCGTCTCGAAAAGTCAGTGATAACCATTACGGTAGCCGTGGTGGCTGTGTAAATGTCGAGCTAGAACTGGACTCAACACTTGCGTTGGATTCACAAAAACTCAGAGATCATATTCGAAAGCTATTTGACCTGGCGAATGCATCTCTATCGGAAGAGTTGCAGGCTAACAACGAGCATGCAAGCGTTGAGGATTCCCATCAGCGTGATGGGGGTTCCTTTAATGGTAATGGCAGCGGCGCAGGCCCTGCTGTTTCTGTTGTGCCAGTTCGATACGCAACAGAGAAGCAAATCCTCTGTATTCAGGGTTTAGCTAGAAAGCATGGAATACCTGTTCCTGAGCTGTTAAAACAGGCGGGCGTGCGGGTGTTTAATGACATGAGCGTTAGGCAAGCTTCAGCTATGATCGAAGGTCTTAAGGGCAGTAGCGCTAATTAAACTTAAAGAACCCGCCCACGGCTTAGGCCGATGGGGGTGGGTTCTTTTTTAGCTATCAAAGATTGCGTTATCATCTTTGCGTTCAGTTAGATTTTTTGTGTTGAGCCTTCAGCTTAATAAAATCCATATATAACAATAGCGTATCAATGTGATCTGTGTTGGCATGGACATAGGCTAGTGGGGTATTATCGAGACTAAATACAGTCACCATGGTACACTTCAAGATACAAGCGAAGGGTACGCAAAGCTTATCAGGTGCCTTTCCGAACTATGCTAAGTATTGCTTCTATTTGCGATGGGGTAAGTTGTGACCAGCGTTCTAAAACTTCAAGTGCACCGGATTCTGCACCACTCTTTTCAGGAAATGCACTATTTCCCGTGGTTTTTGCATTTGTTCTAATCCCCTCAGCTCCACTAAGTCCTTTCGCAGTAAAGACTTGTGACTCGCAAGGGATCGCAAAAAGGCTTACTGACAAAGGCTTTGTGGCTAATTTATTCGAGATCGTCATTTCCTTGCTATTCCCTGCAACCACCTGCTGCGCCTCTGAATGCGCCACATCTGCGCCGTTTT
>Ga0209190_1002721_pt1 | contig 11831 bp, 23 predicted proteins | sample M_140205_XF_Meta_FD_187315 | JGI IMG/M metagenome (GOLD analysis project Ga0209190, IMG submission 187315) | Freshwater microbial communities from Lake Montjoie, Canada to study carbon cycling - M_140205_XF_MetaG (SPAdes) (version 2) | ecosystem: Environmental > Aquatic > Freshwater > Lake... | reverse complement strand
GCTACCGAAGCAGTGACAGAGTAAATCTGTGGGTAAGCACCCAGCACACCGCTTGCATCAGGCAGCGTCAGCGTTCTGTTGGTGTTCGTATTCGGTGAGGCAATAGTCAGCGTGCCTGTGCCGCTTGCGTTGCCTTGGACTTGTACTAAACTCATATTTATTCCTTAAACAACTGTCCATACCGAGCCGGTAGGGACGGTAACGGTAACTCCACTATCAATAGAAACCGGGCCAAATGTACCAGCGTTATTGCTGGTTGTGATGGTGTAATTGGTGGTAACAGTCTGACCGTTTTCAATAAAGATTTTGTCTGTTCCGCCGCCTGTAGCACCACCGCCTCCAACAGCAGACCAAGCTGGAGAAACCCCGCTGTACCCTTCAAACGCATTGGTTGTGGAGTTGTAGCGGAGCATACCTACAACAGATGATGCTGGCCTCTGTGCCGTGGTTCCTGCTGGCAAGGAGAAAGCTCCTGTGCCTCCCTGCGTAGCGACCTTCACATAGTCCGTTCCACTCCAGAACAGCAGGGACTTTTCGCCGTTGGTAAGGGTAACCCCTGAAGTGGCTGTGCCTTTAACTGTCAGTAGGAATCCGCCCGTACAGGCATTATTGACGATATACCACTTGCTGCTACTGGGGACAATCAGGTTGCGGGCTGCGGTCATTGCCCCGCTTACGTTCAGGATTGCATACTGCGCAGTGGTTGAGCCGATGTTGGTAGCTGAACTTGTACCTTGCGTGTTTGTTAGGGTAACGTCAGCCGTGGTAACTGCGACAGCCAAGCCACCAGCAATAGCAATATCCAAGTAGGCAGTAACGGCGTTGTTTACATCATCCCCCCAAGTACCAGACTCAGTGCCTGTTACGGGCTGCCCAAGGGCTAGGTTGGTTGTGTAATTGACTGTCATAGGACTTCTTTCCAAGAAATAGTTTGCTCATCCCACGTGTAACGCTTGTCATCACTAGGGTATTGTATCGGAGGATGCCATTGGCATGTCTGTTCGTCAAGTGTCCAGCTTGGGAATGGCTGCGGCGGGATAAACGCATCCCTGTCTGGATCGTAGCTGTAACCAATCCCAGCGTAATTCTTGCGAAATGGAGTGCCGCCTAGTAAATGTTGTCCAGCTTGTGTGTTGTAGCTTGTCTTTTTCCAGACCGTACCCGTTGTTTCTGCGTAGATGGCTTCACCATCCAAAGGCTCGTCAACGCCCACGATTACTTGTACAACAACGTTATTTTCATTAAGTTCTGCAAAATGTGCCATATCATTTACCAAGTAATAGTTCCAGTACCAGCAGTAATTCTGTATATTTTGTATCCAGACCTAGATGCGGTATCAGGCGTAATATTTCCTGCGCTTCCATTAATAGTCAATCCAGCACTTGCAGCAGATGCGCTAGGGTAAGTGCTTGGGTATGCAACAATAACTACTCCAGAGCCACCATTTGCCCCTGTTGCATTAATGTAACCAGCACCACCCCCGCCACCGCCAAGATTTGCTGTTCCTGCTACACCAGCTACATTAAGGCCGCCAGCACCGCCGCCACCAGTACCTCCAGCGCCGGGGGAGCCACTTATAACTCCACCACCTCCGCCGCCACCATAAAGTATTGATGACCCCATTATGGATTGAGAAGAACCTGCGCCACCTGTTCCTCCCGAAGCGCCAGCAACACCATTAGCACCTGTACCCCCTCCGCCGCCACCAGTGTAATTTCCAGAATTTATACCCGCAGCGCCATCATAGCCTTGCCTTGGTGGGCCAGCAGCCCCAGTCCCCGGGGAAATATTGTTGTATGTACCTCCACTACCACAACCACCAGAGTTAGATGCTGCTGCTGTTGCTTGATATGCTTTTGCACTGCCACCGCCTAATGCAGTTATTGTAGTAAGCCCTGTGCCAGAAATTACCGAATTTGAACCATTAGAAGCAACATTACCTAAACCAGCCGCTGTTCCTGTTGCTCCTGCTCCAACCGTAAATGTGTAGGCTATGCCCGGACTTAAATTTTCAGTTGATGCTAATAAACCCCCTGCTCCACCACCACCATTCCCAATATTTCCAGAGTTCCCGCAAGTGCCAGCACCTCCACCAGCAAGTACCAAATATTCGATTGGGAAAGACAATATAGGCCATGTTCCCGCTTTTTGCGCCTGCAACACAGTGGCTTTTTTCCATATTCCTTTAGCGCTAGACGTTGAAGTCGGTTGCGCCGTGGACGACATGATGGAGCCTTTGTACCTAGTAGCCATTTTTGTTTACCAAGTGATAGTGCCAGTACCGGCAGTAAATTTGTAAACTTTAAAACCTGCGCGAGATGCTGTATCGGGAACCGTGTTTCCTGCACTTCCATTACAAGTAAGACCAGCAGAAACAGATGTTAAATTTGCATAAGTGTTTGGGTACGCAATAATAACAATTCCTGATCCACCAGAATGTCCACCGGTTGCAAAAGTCATAGCACCACCTCCACCGCCTCCAGTATTTACAACACCATTTTGCCCTTGATAACCAGATGCAGCACTTCCATCCCCACCTGTACCTGTTCCGGGAGTAGCACTAGTTGTTGTAATTCCAGTGGTACTACCTCCGCCGCGTCCGTGTAATGGATCACCTGCGGTTGCGTATGCTGTTGAGCTTCCGCCTCCGCCACCCGAGTAATATATTGAAGCGCCGCTAATAGTAGATAAACGACCTGCACCTCCTCCTCCGGGGCCAGAACTAGAGCCAGCAACACCTATAGCACCACCTCCACCGCCGCCAGAAGGATAGTAAGGGGATGATATAAGACCAGGACTACCGGCAAACCCATACCCTGTACCACCGTTATTACTTGTTTGGGTTACTGATCCACCAGTTGTAGCGCCGCTATGTACACCGCCTCCACCGCCGCTTCCACCTGCGCTACCGTTTCCTGCGCCAGTATCAGAAAAACCACTAGCACCATAACCACCACCAAATGCAGTTCCTCCAGCAAAAGTAGTATTTGTTCCATTGACTAATTTAGCGCCACCAGCACCAATTGTCATGGAATAGCTAGTTCCCGCTGAAACACTAAATGAGGCAGACGTTAATATGCCTCCACCACCACCACCACCGCCGCCGCTGTTAGCGCCGCCATACCCACCACCTCCACCACCAGCTACCATTAAATATTCAATTGCAGATATTGGCGATATAAATAAAGGCCATGTAGTTGCTTTTTGCGCTTGCATTACATCACTGGTAGTCCAGATTCCACCAGCACTAGAAGATGATGATGGCTGTTCAGTTGATGAAAGAACAGACGCTTTATATTGCGTGGACATTAGGTAATCGCTTCATACGATGACGTTAATTCAATAGCACTTGCTGTTCCGACAGTCACCACAATAGATTGTGCTTCACCCAAATAAAACGCTGTGCTTTTGTCCACAATGACAATTGAAGCGTTTACTGGCACAGGCACTTGATAGATCAAGCGGTAGTTTGTTCCAGCACCTGCTGCTGCACTATTGATCGCTACGGTCACCGTGGCTACGGACGCAGTAACATTTGACGCAACAATGTTATCTATCTTGTTGACTGTACCAGCCGCAGGAGTTAAAGCAGTCCAAGTAGTAGCAGATGTGGTGCTGGGGATTAAATAGTTTGTACTTCCGTAAATGGAAGATACGTTAACAATATTTGGGTTTGCCATAATTAATATCCAAAAACAATTGACATAACGATAGCTCTATTTGTAGGTATCGACCTTGCTGCTGGGTAAGTAACAAACACATTCTTTGTGCCTGCGGAAAATGTTACCAAAGAGCCAGAGTTGCTAGAAGAAATTACAGTAGTTCTGGATAGGGTTGTACCGGATGCTGTGTAAGTTCCAATACCAACTTCCCATTCTGACCCGCCCGCAATGGTGTAGTAGGTAGAGTTCCCATCACCAACGGCGGCAAAAGTTTGAAATCCTGACACGGCTCCAGCAAGCGTGACAGTGCCTGTACCAGTCGTTGTGGTGGTTTCTTGAACTCGATCAGCTAAGACAAGTGCCATTTATGCCTCTACGGTGTGTTGTCAATAAGCACCCAGTCGGTTGTCTGGTTATCATCAATTGTAGACCAGCCGGGAGTTTGCGTGTTATCTATTGATATCCAGTTTGCATTCTGGCTGTCATCAATTAACTGCCAATATACAGGAATCAGCGTTCCAACAGAACCTGCCGCAGAAACCCCAGTCAGCGCAATTAACCTGTCCCCTAAGCCCAAACTGCCAACAGTGCCTGTTGCTGATGCACCGGTTAAGTTAAAACTATATTCAGGCTGTACGGAGCCTACGCTTCCACTTGCAATAAGCGATTGCAGCGGAACAATCATATACCCAGCTTTCCCAGCCGCCTCAACGCCTGACAATGCAACCTGTACGCTCTGAGTTACGCCTCCAACTGTTCCGGATGCCGCATTACCGGTAATACTAATACCAATCTCTTTGTCAGAAACTGTACCAACGCTTCCACTTGCGGATACGCCGCTTACCGCTACAGTACGGCTAGAACTTAATGTACCTACAAAACCTGTGGCAACATCCCCCGTATCTGCTTCCGTGCTGCTAGGTATAACAGTTCCAACAGTGCCAGAAGCGGCAGTACCGGTAATACCAATACTGACACCTTTATCGGAAACTGTGCCAACCGCGCCATCCGCAGAAACACCTGTTATAGGGTTAGTGTGGACTAAAGTAAACGCACCTAGTAGCCCACTTGCAGTAGTGCCTGTAAGGGCAACTGTCCGGCTATCAGTAAGAGTCCCTACTGCCCCTGCCGCAGAAACTCCTGTTACGGCGACAAAAAGATTTACACCTGTAGTTCCTACACTGCCTGTTGCTGCATTCCCGCTTGTATTAACCGCCTCAGATGGAGTTAATACTCCAACTAAACCAGAAGCACTTACCCCTGTTATGGCGATATTTTTATCTGGTGTCCCACCCCAAGGATCAGAACCCCAAGTGCCGTACCCCCACGTACCCGGAGTTGGTACTATGGCGGTATCGCCAGTAGCGCCAAAAGGCGCTCCAGCAAAAGGGGTTATACCAAACATGGTCTACACGGCGTTTAGCCGTACCCCGTTATTAGGTTGTTGCCAAGCGAAGCAGGGCAGTAGTCGTGGTGTTGGAAGGCATAGTCAGCGTAAAAGTGCCTGCCGTAACGGTTTGAGAACCAAAGGTATGGACGCTGATTGCCTTATTGCTCTGCGTTGAGTTGTACAACAAAACACAATCAAAAGCCGTAGCCAATGTCACCGTTGTATATACAAAAGATGCAGAAGGTGTCCAATACCCTACGCCCGCCGTTGAAGACGAGTTGGTAGAAGTTGGAGCCGTAGCATTGGTTACCGTCACACCGCCCGCTGTGTAGTTTGTACCGGTAACTTCACCTGTCGCTGTGTATGCCGTAGTTGCTGCATTGATCGTAGCCGAGGCAAGGTATAGCGCCGCCTTTAAGGTATCCGTAGTGGGAGTAGTCAAGCTACCACGAGAAACGATAGTAGAAGCACCAAGCTGGTGCTGGCCCAACATCAGTTCACCAAGGAACGAAGTAGCCATGCTCTGTGTGTTTGCCATAATATTTCCTTAAAAAGATGCGGCTTCGCCACCTGCAAAGGTAGGCATTTTCTTCAACGTAACATGGGCAGACCTGTGAACAAGCTCCCCGTCAGACCAGTATTCAACCCAAGTTGTTAGCTCATTTTCGTTATCGACTGTGCCTTCCCGCTTCTCAAGCAAGGAATCATCCATCTCGCCTTTGGTGGTAGTAACGATCAATTTGAACTCCTAATAAGCGCAGTAGTTGAAGTGTTTGCTGGCATAGTGATTGTAAACGTGGCAGTCGATGTTTTGTCAGACCCAAAGTCCAGAATGGCAATCGACTTGTTACCCTGCGTGACGTTATAAATCAAGGCACAACGGGCAGTCAATGCTGCCGTCCACGATACGTTAGCCCAGTTCACATAGGCCACATAGCCAGATGAGCTAATCTGAACCCCGGTTAAGGCTTTACCACCCGCCGTGTAGCCTGTACCAGAGACTTCATTGGTTGCGCTGTAAACCGTAGTAGCTTCAGTCAAGTCGGCATTTCCCGTATACAGGGCTATGTAGATCGTGTCTGTGGACAGATTGTGGACAGCCTGATACAACTCCTTTTTGAAGCTGGTGGTCTGGGTCTGAAGAATAGTCATTAGCTAACCTCAACCCTAAGTTGGCCACTGCGGTATGCATCCTGGCGCTCCATACCATCACCCAGGCGTTTTGCTAGTGCAATTGCTTCAATGTATTTTTGCTTGTAGAGTGCAACCAAATCCGGTTCGCCCTTCATAAATGTATAAGCTTCCACCAAGCATCCATAGAGTAAAGCTGTATCAAAATTATCACCCAGCCATGTAGTGCTGGCAGTAACAATGGATTCTGGATAGTAGTAGTAATGCAGCTCTGCGGAATAAGCTGTATCTGGCGTTGGCCCTAGGATAAAGCTCAACTCATTTGTAGGTGTAGGAGGAGAGCCGGATGTTGTAGTTGGCCCAAACAAGGCGTAGTACTTTGGTGTTCCTGTGCTTGTTGGCCCAGGGTAAGCCTCGCGGATAAAGTTCACATCCTTGTTCAGCAAGAATATGAAATCACCGCCACCATACGGGTAAATGGCTAAAGAATAAGGTGCTAGAAAGTCATTAGGGCAAGACAAGTATTTGTTGCTTGATGTAATGGCACCTGTTGCATTCTTTCGCAACGATGGAAACTGCACCGAGTTATAGATGCGCTGCTCCGCCTGCTCAATGAAGCGGTTAATCTGAGCCGTAGACGATACAGTAGACGAGTCCGCAAGGGTAATCGTCGGAAAGTTATTTTCCGTATAGGTCTGTATCGCTGACGAAAGCTCAGAATAGTTCATGCCATCGGACCCCGCGCCATAACGCCTTTGGTCGCCGCACCAGTACCGCGAATTTTGATGCCGTCAGTTTTGGTTGGGGCTGGGCGTTTGTTGCTATAGCTGTTTACCGACATGTCCATGTTGGCCGGATCACTCATGTTGGGAGGAGTAACACTGGTAAATGCAGCAGGCTCACCAGACATGGTGTGGGGCTTTGCGTAAACACTAGCTGGGCCAACTTCTTTGCCGCCCTTTTTCATGGAATAGGCCATTATTTACCCCTTTGGTTCATGGCACGGGCCATGTTACGACCAACACGTTTCATATCCATTGACGTAACGCCACCCTTTTTTAGCTTAAGAGTAGTGCCTTTTCCGCCTTTGTGTTCTTGAGCATCGTGCTGTTTGAACGCCTTTTTGATCATGGCCTTGTCTTGCGCCATATCACTTTTTTCTTTAGCCATCATAAACTCCTATGAAATCGTTACTGTGCCAACACTTGTGGTTCCAACCAAGTAATTAGGCGTTAAAACCGCATCAAACCCACTTGCTCCACCAACAGGGAACCAGCCCCATTGAATATCCCTAGATCCTCCAGTTGGCGTTCCCTGGGCTCCATTTGTTAACTGCAACCCATTCAAGCCAGCCGCAACATAAGTTGTGTCCGGGCGAGGCTGGTATACGGCCTGGGGATCATTAACCGGATACATGCCCAACTGTAACTGCGGTTGATCAGGGTCCCAACATTCCTCACAAACTTTCAATTGATAGAGTTTAGTCTTAATGACTTCAATTTTCAATTGCTTTAATTTATAACGCTGGCCACACCGATCACATTGGGCAATTGAATATTTGCCAGATGCATACGGTGAAGTCATTACATGCCACCTCCACCAATAAATGATTGGCGTGGAACTAAGCGTAACGTGGCCTTTTCATGGTCTTCACCAGCCGCAAGCTTGTACTGTTCTTCGTAAACAGCCTTTAGCATATCCAAGCGACCCATTAACTCGGGTACTTTCATGGCAATATAGTACGCCAATCCAGCTGTAACAGCGGGCAAAAACCTAAAATTCATATCTGCTGTCTCTACACCCTTGCCGGCATCTTGAACGCGGCGTAGCCTGTAGTAGACAAATTGGTAAGTCTGTGATCCATCCGGTGTTGGCCAAACCGTAACAGCAGGCAACTGGGGAACTTTAACAGCTGTTAAAGTTGCGTGAGAGGCTGCGGTTGTGTTGTTTTGGCCACGGAAAACACCGCCCAGGGTATTCCCTGATATGTAGGTGTAATAGATATCTTCACTATCCACGCGGATGTAACCAGATCCAGCCAGGCCAACAACGGTACTTAGGGTAATGGAATCAGTCGTAGCTGTGATAGCGCCGTTTAAGGTGGCGGCAGTAGGACCAACCTCGCCAGACAAACGTTGAATCCATACTTGAATTGGCCGGCCTTGAGTCAGCTTGTTTGGGATAGTTGCATACGTTGATACGCTAATCCTGGTGATGCTCAAGTCAGCCTGGGTTGATGCTACGTTTGGCTGAGTCCGAATGACGTGATCCAGTAGATCAATCGTATCAGTGGGCAAAGCATATGTGTTCAGACCCTGGGTCAACGTAATCGTGCCCGTCTCAATGGTCCACATGTTTAGGCCGCGATTAGCCCACTCTATGGTCATCAGGTTAAGAGATCTACGCGCTGTACGCAAATCATAGCCAGAGCGCATCTCGCGCCCAGCCCGCTCCCAAGCCTCTTCAGCAAGTTCCGTAAACTCTAGATTAAAGGCTGTGGTACCGGTAGTAGACATTACGCGGCCTTCATATTGTCAATTAAGTTTGGATACGGGCGACCAGCAGCTTTTGCGGAAGCTTTAGCTTTGGCTTTTTTGCTTGAGCTTAATGGCTTCGATGGGCCTAACTTTTTTGGACGAGCCTTATCCCAAACCTCACCACCTTTGGCGTACTCGGTGAAGTCGGTGTTATCCCTGCGGGCCTTACGCACACCTTTAGGCATTTTTGATGGGGATATATCACCCATACCTCGGCTGGCCATCATGCTGCTCTCCTAGCAAATTTTGCATTTGGTTTTGCCGCGTTGGGCAATACCATCAGCACGCGAAGAAGCAGAGCCGCCTTTAGCCATTTTCTTTACGGGTGGATTTACAAAGCCGCGACCTGCACCCGCAGATGGAGGAGCTTCTTCTGTTGAAGTTAAAGATTCCATATACGGCTTTTCTGCTTTAGCTGCTGCCGCATCTCTACGCATATTTTCAATTTCTTGCTTGCTGGGGCGTGCCATCATTTACTCCTTAGCAGGCTTTTCCGCCCATGTTCATTTTAATCATTTTACCTTTGGTCTTGCCTTTAGAGGCAATGCCATCAGCACTCTTATGCCCAGCAGCTAGACCACCGCCGGCCATCTTCTTAACGCCGCCGCCTTTTTTCATACCCATCATTTGCTTTTTGTCAGATGCCATATCAGCTTTAGAGCCTTCTTGTGCGCCCTTCTTTTTAGCCATCATTGCCATAAAACCAGCGTTCATTTTGGAAGCCATAGTATCACCACCTTTAGAGAATTTGCGGCCCTTGTCCGCAGTTGAAAAATCTTGCCCCACGGACTGTGGAACTCCTACTTTCTTGGCGAACGATGGCGAGTGAGCTATCGCTTCCATGAACCTATGTTGTTTTGCGCTGCTACTCGGCATCTTTTTTCCACCACCGTTGTACGGTATCGGTTTCCCAGATACGGATGCCTGTCCAAATAATGGTAAATATTGCTGCGATTGACGGTAGCATATCGACTAGCGTTCCTATTACAGTAATCACTGACAGAACGTCAACTACGTGTTTAACTGTTTCTTGTTGGTCGGTCATATATACCTGCCTTTAGTTTTACCGCGTTGAGCAATGCCGTCTGCACGTTTAGATGCGCTGGACACTTTTCCACCGGAGGCCATTTTTTTGACTGACCCACCTTTTGCTTTACCAAGTACTTTTTTTAATCTGTCTGATTGGTAGTTAAATTCATTTTGTGCTGAATATGGGTTGTTATATCTTTTCAAATTACTAACAACATTACCATTATTCTCTTCTCTATTTGATAGTAAATAATCTTTGAGTTGATTATTGATGCCTAACGCAACATCCCCGTAATTATTATTTTTAGAAAACTCTGCAGAACTGACAAAGTCCCCTTGTCTTTCGCCAAGATATGGGCCTTCTCCACCAATGCCACGTTGGGCCATGTCCGCACCAGTTCCGCCTAAACCACTGCCAGTGCCAGCAAAACCCATTCCAGCACGAGCTTCCCCTGCTGCTTGCGAGTCACCACTGATTTGATTGCGGCCCTCATGACTGTAGTTAGATGAGCCTCCACCCGTATCTCCACCTTCGTCAAATTTTTTTACTTTGCGCTTGGTTACCATATCTTTCTCCTAGCACTTCCATCTTGCTAAGGAAGCCGCCTTGCGGGTAGGCTTACCTTTTTCATCTTTCATCGGCCCCGGCATACCTGACATACGAGCGCAGAATGATTTCTTACGAGGTCCACCTTCGGGCTGTGGAGCCTTTAGATTAGACCCTGTAGCTGCGTTGTACTTAGCACGGCCTTTGGCTGTTAACCCAGCCCCCTTGGAGACGGGTAGCTTCTCGCCACGGCCTACTGCAAGGGATGGGGTTTTCTTAGCCATAGAATATTGTGATACCTGTGATGGAACCAACACTGAGTGTGAGATACAGCCCAGTAGATGCCAATATGCCCTCTCCAGGAACAAATATACTGACCGTATTTGGGGTTCCAAGGCTTGCTATGTCCATAGTATAAAGAATAGCAGCAGAAGAACCGCCGTCTCTAATTTCAAATGTTGCTGCCGTGCTTGCCTTGGGGCTGACAACAAAACCTTTGAGTCGTGTGCGCCCAACGTAATAAGAACCTGCTGCGCTCAGGTGTGCGCTTTTAACATCAGTTTGTTGCATAACTAATCTCCTATAAAGTAGGGGCCGAAGCCCCCAAGATTAATTAAGCAGATGCAGGAGACTGAGTTCCGTCCGAGTTTGCAACGGCATACACAATGGTGTACTGAACAGTTCCTGCGGTTACATCAGCAACAGTAGGAGTTAATGCCGCTTGAACAATAACGTCCGTTGCACCAACACCAATACCGTTAGGAGATGCAGTACTTGTTGCGCCAGCCCAGTTAACCAACTTAGCAGCAGCATTAGTATTAGCCAAACGACCTTGAGAGGTGATGTCTGTAGAAGCCCAGAACAGCGCAGTAGAGGCCGAAGTACCAACCACTACGTTGGCTGCGGTGGAGCCTGTGAATGCCACCAAGGTGTCAATGAAAATACTGACAATTTGCGAACCGGCTGGAATGGTAAACAGCGTTGTGGTAGCAGTAGCTGCGGCTACAGTGCCGGTATAAACTACTTTTTTAGTCTGAGAGACTAGGGTAGTACCAGTGTTTTGAATGGTTCCAGCGGTAGTACCGGTGGTGTTTTTAACAGTGCCAAGCAGCCAAGGGCCGAGATGAGTTGCGAATCCCATGATAATTCCTTACATACAAGTGAAGTGCATCAATCGGTATGTCGTCTGCCGGGACAGTTTGATGCACCGGAAAGCCCGGAATGGCTGCAATATATCACAGTTTTAAATAGATTGCACAAATAAAAAGGGCTCCCGAAGGAGCCCTAGTGGCAGGCCAGTCACCTCTACCTTACTGAATCCAATTAGGCTCCAGCAGAAGCGTACATGCCCAGAGGATCAGACCAGCCGAAGCTGTAACGCTCACGAGCTTTGTAACGGACGTTGCCGGTATCAAAGTCGCCGTCCATACCAGTGGACAGAGGAGTACGAACAAAGTGCTTCATGCCGTTAGGAACGTCGGTGGTCAAATACCAGCCGTTCGTGTCGGTCAAGAAGTGGTTGATCGTGTAGCCGC
>Ga0209190_1002720_pt1 | contig 11832 bp, 13 predicted proteins | sample M_140205_XF_Meta_FD_187315 | JGI IMG/M metagenome (GOLD analysis project Ga0209190, IMG submission 187315) | Freshwater microbial communities from Lake Montjoie, Canada to study carbon cycling - M_140205_XF_MetaG (SPAdes) (version 2) | ecosystem: Environmental > Aquatic > Freshwater > Lake... | reverse complement strand
ACATATATCAATGCACGGCGCCGGGTTATCTGATATTTTTAATAAAATCAAATCAGTTGCATCAAATGTCTTCTCAGTTCGTAACGAGTTCAACAATAAAGCACAAGCAATGTTAAAACAATATGGAGATAAGACAATCAATAGCCTGAGTATTTTTAGAGCGCCAATCAATCAGTCACCTCTGTTCGTTAAAGTTATAAACGGGTTATCGTCTCAGAACATTCCATATGAGAAGTTATTTCACCTAGGCTTTATAATAACAATTGGAGGAACCAAACTACGAGTTGAAAAGAATGAAGTAATAGGAATAGATGAAGTATTTACATCAAAACCAGAAACAGAATTTTTAGAAGTATCGATACAAGGTAGAGCACCGATTATCTTTAATGATTTTTTAAATAATGCGGTCAATAAATTCGGGAAAGATAGAATTTTTAAATATTCAGCGTTTCAATACAATTGTCAATGTTACGTCCGAGATGTATTAGAAGCCAATTTATTATATAGTCCAACCATCAATAGTTTCGTGTATCAACCTTTAGAATCAGTCATTAAGAATATCAGCGGCGTGGTCCCTAAGGTGGCTAATGCTGTCACAAGCACCGCAGCTTATATAAATCGGTTAATAGGCGGCAAAAATCAAAATAATCTAAACAATGAAGAATTAAAGATCTTGATGAAAGTATTGAAACTGTTAGAGAATAATTAAATATTGTTTTTGAAATGATATTCATTCAAATAAATATAATACAAATCACTCTTAAATTTATAATCCTTTTTAGTTTTTAAATTTTTATATTTAAAAGTTTTAATCATTGGCAAAGGTCTGAATTCATCAAGCTCGATTTCCTCAATTTTTTCTTCAACTGAGTAACAATTACCCATATATACCATAATTTATATATTAATTTTTGAATATCGTATGGCTGTTTTATACTATACATTTTTGGTATACACTATTATTTTTAAAAATAAATAAATTAAAGATGTATAACAGATATATAAAATAAATAAATAAAATAAAATAATAATATCGTGCGGGATGTGTGGACCGTGCACCCTAAAATAAAAATTTCAAAAAATAAATATATATTTTCAAAAATAAATATATATATTCTAAAATAAATTTACCTGCCACACGATTATTTAAATAGGCAACGAGGAGTCCTCAATAATATTCAACCGATTGTTTAACTCATATAACATTAGGTCCAAATCATCGCTTGATAATCCATTCTTAAGCAGCCGGGCGCTTACCTCTCGATATGTATCATTGTATTGTAGATATGATGTGTTATGACTATGTGCTTTAAAATCTATATCAACCGCCGAATGTAAAGCGGATGCTAGACTTGATAAAGTTGTTGTTGATAACGCCAATATTAATATAGCGGGATTCACTGGTGTAAAAGTGATAACCATTGAGCATATAGACACGGCATTTAATGTATTTATTAATGATTTAGAGTACATTGATAAATTCTTATAAGATCCAAAATTTTTGTAATGTGAGTCCTTGCGTTTCTTAATATCATCAAGTATCGATTTGATTAGTTTAACTTTTGACGCGTAATTACTATTGACGTTTATCATAACGTCGCTTTCACTATTATCTGGTGTTATCATTATATATATAATTTAGATTATATATATATTGAATACAATAAATTTACGAAATACAATTCACACACTTTGGTTTTTTCAAACCTTTTATAATATCGTTATTTTTTGAAAGTAATTTAATAAAATCTATGATCAGACTTACAATTGGTTCGTATCTGTCAAAGTCAGTTATATGAAGTTTGAGAACCGACATCACAAATTGTTTTTTATCGGTTGTCACTATTTTACTTCTCTGAGCAAGGATCATCGTCTCACAAATAATTTCTAAAATATTTTTATTCATATATTTATCATAGATTATATTTATACATGAATAGGTAATACAGGTGGTGGCGGAGGCTCGGTAGTCGCGGATAAACCATCTCCAGACCCCTAAGCGGAACAGATGAATGGAAGTGCAGTGCGCCATACTCCATTTTTCAAATGTTCAAAAACGATGCGCAGACCATCGCCGCTCGCTTTCACACGCCACGAATCGCCAAAATTAAGATAACTATCAACTAATTTCACATCACCAGATAAAGAACCACCAGAAATATTGAATTTGTTATTTCCCAGTGCAGCAACTGAACTGTCTAAACCATCACACCTCATATTTAACGCGGATGACACCTGTACTAATGTGTCAGAAACTCGATAGACAGCATCTTCACGATATATGATTTCATCACTTATTCTTTGATGTATTACTCCATTTTCAGTGATGCGCGCATTTGATTCAGCAAAATGATTAGAATTAACATATGCTCTCAAATCTGTGTCGGCTCCTGAGCGCGCGGTTACCTCAGTTTCTATTTGAGATTGAAGAGATGATACAGATGAACCAGATGATCCAGATAATGCATTGATCTGTGATTGTAAACCAGCATCGGCATTAGCACGCTCAATACTTTCAGAGGCTAAATCCTCATTGACAGTAACTATAGAAGCACGTATTAAAACATCTTCGCTTTTACGTTCGGCTTTTTCATTAAAAATAGATGTTACTAAATTTTCACACTTTGTTGATAATTCCATATCTACGACACTTCGATCAGTTGTTTCATTTTCCAAACTCATACTTAAAGTATCTAAACGTTCATTTATCATCCTATCACCTTCATTGAAATCAGCTCTAAGAGTTGAATCTTGAGATGTTCGTGCACTAACTTCAGCAGTTATTTGTGTTTGAAGAGATGACACGGACGAGGCGGATGATCCAGATAATGCAGTGATCTGTGATTGTAAACCAGCATCGGCAGTTGCACGATCAGTAGCTTCTTTAGATTCAGCAGCCATAGCGCGTTTTGACTCATCGGCATCACCGGCAATTCGAGCGACTTGCTCAACATGAACCAAATTACCAGCCCAGTTACCCACATCGGTGACTTTTTTATTGATATCTGCTAATAGAGTAGCATCTGCAGCTATTCGTGCGGTAGCTTCGGCACCAATAGAGTTAGTGAGGCTAGATGCGAGATTAGCATCATTCCCCAATGCGGTTGCGATCTCCTTGAGTGTATCCAGAGTAGCAGGGGCAGCGTTTACCAATGCAGATACAGCAGAAGAAATATGAGAATCAACATAAGCTTTTGATACAGCATTTGTAGGGACTAAATTAGCCTCAACACCTTGTAACACGAGGTTATCAACAATTAATTGCACGGGTTCGTAAACTTCAGACATTATTATATAATTCACGATAGAAAATAAAATTTTTAGAATGTTTTATAATTTAAAAAACTATTTTTTAGAATGTTTATTTTTGAGGTTGAATTTTCTGAACTATCTTTAATCATTAACACTTTAATCTTATCACCGATCAAAACATCAATAACATCAACCAGATATATATTGTTTACGTTTTCCGTGTTGTCATTCATCCCGCAATAATGTTTATTTAATAGAATATCATTTTTATACACGTTGAGCACATATCGCGGCGCAAACTCAGCATCCACATATTTATAAGATAGATTTATTTCAAGCATAAGTTTAGAACTAGATCCAGGATACAACATTCCATTAATAACATCTATGCTACCAGTCTGTGAATATTTATTAAATATGATTTCAATCGTATCGTCGTAGTCATAAGTCACGTCGTTAACCTGCATAAATACCACTTTGTTAATTTTATAATTTAAATTATTAAAGACTCTTGATATTTTCCAACTCATATATATAATATTTAAGATTATATTCTTTGTTATAATATATAATGGATTATGACACACTTCCCAACAATGTTTATTATGACGCGAATATAATAAATAACGATCAATCGGGCACCAAAGATCCGCCAACGCTAGTTTTTCAGGATATAAGAAGCACATCAATTCTAACGTACCCACATTTATACGAATTGTCGGTCGTGCGTTTCAACCTTGAAACGGCGAACAGTTTACCTTTATGGATTCCATCTATACAACCACGTAAACCACCAATTATAGTTCGTATTCAGGGTATGGACGTACAGATTCCTCAAGCTTATGACCCAAATTTAACAACATATAGTTTTACCTTAGAGTACAAACAAGCCGATGGGCAAACGCACACTTCGGGGCAGACATTTGTAGAATATGAACCAAGTGATTATTCAGCAGCCTTACCAACAGGTGAGGGTGACACCTACATCCCGTATTATTATGTAAAAAGTTTCAATACAATAGTTCAAATGTTTAACAACGCATTAACAAAAGCATTTCTAAAACTTAAGACAGTGGCTGACAATCCGCCTTCACAATATCCACCATTTTTCGAATGGAATAGTGACACTAGTAAATTTATATTAAACGCAGATGTCATGGGCTATAATTTAAATGATGCATCTGTGGACTATATCTCCATTTATTGTAATTCGGCTTTGTATACATTAATTAGCGGTTTCGAGAGTGATTACTACGGGATTAAAGCATTGGACGGAAAGAATTATAGATTTAAATTAAGGGTTGACGCGAGAGGTTTAAATTTATTTCAAATTGATTACTCGCAGAAATATTTCGCCATTCAACTATACCAAGAATATTCGTCGGGTTCGCTATTTTCTCCAGTTGCTTCAATTGTGTTCACGACTAATATGTTGCCTGTAATACCCTCAAACTCATCCCAACCAACTATTTTTAGCGGGGATGGGAAATTAAGAAACTCGGGAAATAATAACAACTTAACAACCATGATCACAGATTTCGAGTCTCAGGATAATAATGGTTATGGATTTTGCGGAAGTCTGTCCTATATACCTTCTGCCGAATACCGCTTCATATCTATGAACCAGGGTAATGATAAAATAAACAATATAGATATTACAGTTTATTGGAAAGACCAATATTCTAATTTACATCCATTTTATTTACTCCCCGGATGTAAATGTGACATTAAGATTTTATTTAGGAAAATTAAAAATATCTAATAATATATATATATGTCCAGTTCAGATTTTCAAACCGTGTTAATCCAAGACGATAGAATCGCAAATTTAACAGATAAAATACACTACGCAGTAAATAAAGGTGCGCAGCAAGTAACATCTTCTGAGTTCGCGGCAACTTCTCAGAGTGTGAATAGTATTATTTTTAACGTCCCCGTTCCATCGTTAGAAACAATAATTGACCGAAAGGTGATGATTCGTTCAACAATTACTTTAAAAATTACAGGTAAAGCGGCAGTTGATAAACAATTGATTAATTATGGTAATCGTGATTGTCTCGGTCCGTTCCCTTTACACCAAATCATCAATACAATGACAGCAACCATAAATAATAACACGATTTCGATGAATACAAAAGACTTATTACCTGTGATCATAAGAATGTTAGATCCAAAAGAACTGTCTGCATATAACGGCACCACTCCAACAAAATACGACGAGTATTTGAATTACTCCGACATGGCAGGCGCGAGTAATAGTTCTTTCAGCGGCTTTACACAATCATCTAATGACGCATACTTACGAGGCAGAGGGGCTTTCCCTTTAGATAGAGTAAGTGCATCAGTTGCCGATGCGCCTTTAGTGAAGTCGACCGATCCGGCAATAGGTCGAGAGGCTTACGTCACATTCACAGTTGAAGAACCCTTGTTATTATCTCCATTCATATTTGGAAACCCACAGAGCAACAATCAAGGGTTTTATGGTATTCAAAATATGAGTTTTAATCTAACTCTTGGAAGTGCAAACCGAGCATGGAGACACTACGGCGTAATCGCTGACGCCAGTGTGATTGATTCTGTTACAATACATGAGGTTAAAGATTCAAGGTTGTTATTCCAGTTTCTATCGTGCCACCCCTCACAACAATTATCCAGTCGATGCGTTGTCCCTTATTACGAACTCTCACGATATATCAATTCTGTAGCCTCGCCTATAGCATTAACCGGACCGAGTTTTGCTGGTGCAAAACCTACTCCCGGAACCGCTTTTTATTCAAGTAGTACTATCTCATTTAATCAAATACCTGATAAACTGATTATTTTTGTAAGAAAATCACAACAAACTTGTACTGACTCTGATTCGTTTCTTCCTATCACACACATAAATATTAATTGGAATAATAGCAGTGGTGTTTGTTCTAGTTTTACTCAACAAGATCTATGGAGAAAATCTGTTGAAGCGGGCAGTAACCAAACATGGGACGAGTTTAGAGGGTATGCCTACAAACAACTTGCGGCGGGTGCAGCAGAAACAACAGCAGGCACAGGGGCAGGGTCGTACGTTCCAACTTGTGGGTCAGTTTTAATCTTAAACATGGGTCAGCACGTGAATCTTATCGAAGACTTCTATGCACCAGGGTCAATTGGTAATTTCACCTTCCAAATTAAAGTTGATTGTGAAAATTGGGGACCAGTATATAATACTACAACTCTCGCCCTCGGAGGGACAGCGGTTACACCCGAGTTAGTCGTATGCACGATGAATAGTGGTTCGTTTGCTACTGAAAAGGGCACCAGTTCAACATATACAAGTCTGTTGACTAAAACTGATGTGTTGGAAGCATCAAACAACGACGCCATAGCACATTCTGATGTGAAACGACTTGTCGGCAGTGGGTTTTTGGACTCGTTAAAATCCGTCTTCAAATTTGCCACAAATCCCAATAACCTTAAAACGGCAGGACAAGTGTTAAAAACCGGATTAGATGTTCACGACATGTACTCTGGGAATAAAGGAAACGCCTTAGGACGATCCGTTCAAGGTTTTCTGGGTAGTGGAAACTCTGGTGGTGCTCGTTCTGGTGGTGCCCGTTCTGGCGGTGGATTAATGGCAAGATTAAAATAAATATCTAATTTAATATATATAATGTTTTACCCAGAGAAAATTGAACGACAAATTTTACATGATTCAACCTGTAAAAAACCATACACAGGAAAAGCATTGATAAAGATAGAAGGTAGTGGAATGCACGAAAGAAAAGTAGGTGGCGGAGTTAGGTTGTTGAAACCTACTCAATCGTTACAATCATCAAGCATGAGTGGAGGTAAGAAACCACCAACTGCATGGCAAACCATAATTAAGAACACAATGAAAGAAAAAGGGCTCTCAATGAAAGAAGCAATAAATTATATCAAGTCTAATAACCTTTATTAAACAACCTAATTAAATAAATTTTTTATATATATGTTATATTATATATATAAAAAATGTTATTCGCCAGACGAAATCAAGCTTTTGTAGACGACGAAGAACAATCTAAAAAGATTGTTTTTGAAAGGACTTTGAAATGGGTTAAGAGATTATATCCCGAGGAAAACAAAGAGGTGGCACTAACACCCGTTAAAATATCATCTCAATTACAATATGGATATGATAGCTTATTTGAATCATGGAGAAGTGCTGTGGAGCAACTCCTATCTGCAAATTATAATGATGAATTAACAACCCAGAGAAATCACGAAGTTGTCAGGAAATATAACCAGTTGTCGTCGTATATTAAAAATATTATGAATATGAACCAAGCAACACCAGAAGACGAAGAACGAATTAAAAGGGATTTTGACGGTATGAGAGGTAAATTAACCGCTTTGAAAAATTTAGCCGTGACAAATTCTTTTCACGATGAAAAAGACATTGTTGAGATGGTTGACAAAATTAACGAAACGACAGGAGTGAAAAAATCAACATTTGATAAAGTAAGCGCCGAAAGTCCAGATATGGTTGATAAAATCGAAGATAAAACAACAACACAACAAAAATTAAAGTACATTCAAGACAATTCCGTTAATGTGCTAACTAAAATCGATCCGACCAAAACTTCACAAGCGGACAAAGTCGTTATTGCGGCAGATGCGGCTTTAGGTCAAAATATTGTGGATTTTACATGGTTCACGGCAACTTATAACACTGCCGCGCATTTTGCAGACTTGCGTAAAACCATTACTGACGCAGCTACAAAAAATAGTATTGTGAAAGCCTACTACGACATCAAAGAAATTCAAACTAAATTAACGTCCTCAGTGACATCAAGCAATATAACTCAGATCATTACAGATATTAAAACGGGAATCACAAGTTTACCAATAGAAACAGCAAAGGTTGTCACCCTTCTGAAAATAGATGATGCGACAATCAAAAAAAATGTTGACGCGTTCATCGCCACACAACAAACAGATTACGAATTGAAAATAAACGAAATTATTCAAGATCAAACTGATGAGAAAAAGGATGCTGATGACAAAATGAAAGCGATGACACCGTTAGTTGCACCAAAAAGAAACGTTATCGTTACAACGAAAAGTCCACATACACCAAAGCTAAAGGATCCAGGCGAAAGATATATAAAAGACCCAAACCTCACGGACCCAGACAATATGACGAATAAAATTCAATTTTTAACAGAAAAGAAGGCATACCACGCAGAAAAAAAGGATTATGAAGACAAACTAAAAGTGTATGGTGATTCGGAGAAATTATTTCAAAAACTAAAAAGTGTTTATAAAACTGAAAACAAACAACAAGATGACGAGTATATAGAGTTAAAAACAAAATCAGACGATGCGGCTTCTGAAATGAAATCTAAGAAAAAGCTGTTATCCAAATCACCCGCGAAATGGAATCTTGAATCCGTCAAAATATGTGCAGAAATTCGCACGGAATTGGACGAATATACAAAAGAGGTTGGAGATATAGAAAAAACTTTTGTTGGTGCTTTTGCGGTCGATGCAGCCACAGGTTTCTTTAAAAAAGACCCCTTTGTGGATGAAAAGGAAATCGAAACAAACTATGAATTTGTAAACGATTCGACTAAAACATTGGAGGATATAACATTAAAGATCGGTGATTTGTTTACGTTGACTCCGGCAACGACTAGCAAACCTTCATATCTCAGACCAAAAGCTCTGTTTCCAGGTCTGAAAACCGATAGAGATCTTTTTCATCAGCTATATGACAAGAAGAAAGGCACATCTTCCAAAAAATCCAGTGGTATATATTACCACTTTAATAATTACCAAAAAGCTAATGCCAAAACTCCTCAGTCTATGCAGGACTATGTAAGGATGCACATAAAATAAAAAAATAACACCTTATATATAATGGACGTTCTACACGAGAAAAGAAAACTAAATAGCCGAATACACGACATTGTAAAAAAATTAAAGTTTAAAAACTCAAAAATTAATTTGGCGGGCAGCGCTTCGTTACAATCTCAAAGATATTTCAGCGATTATGATTTCAACTCAGTCGTAAAGATAAAATATAAATCATCAACAATCTACGAAGAATTTATGAGGATACTCAGTAACGAAGAATTATATTTCATTGAATTCAAAATAGAGTATCTGGATGGAACTAAACAAAAAATATTTGACTTGTCCAAACTTAAAAAAAATATGTTTAAAAATATTAACTTTGTAAAAATAGATTATGTATTATGGTTTGATTATCATTTTAAAGAGCTATCAATCGTTTATATTTTCAGCGAAATTAAATATGGAGTCGATAACGTTAAAAAAGATTACGATGAATTAACTCAGGATGGTAATAACTACAAAGCCTTGAAAAGATTATTTAGCATTTATAAAATCACAAACAATAAAAAAGAAGCCGTTAAACTAACTAGATTTTTCAACAGTTCTTTTGGTAAATTATATGAAGTGAATTCAAATTTAAAAACCTTATTGATGATGCCGAATGAGGACTTACGAAAAGAAATCAATTTGAAATTCTTAAAGCTTAGTCCAGATATTAACTTAGAAAAAGAAATTGAAAAAAATGATATAACTTTAAATCACAACGCCGAAAAATATCTATTATAATGTATATGTTTAATTACGAAAAGAATGGAGATAAAATAGCGGTTGTTAATTCAACTAAACGACAAAGAAAAGTCTATTTAAGTGATGATGACGGGAAGGAATCTATTGACCTAAAAGATGGTAGTGAATTTATGTTGTCGCCTGATAAAACGGTTGAAAGAACGACTATGTATGTGACAGGATCCGCGGGAAGTGGTAAGAGTTATTTTGTAGCTAAGTATTGTGAAGAATATCATAAAACGTTTAAAACTAATCCTATATTTTTAATCAGTGAGAATGATAATGACCCGGCTTTTGACTCTAAAGATTATGTAAAACGAATTGAGATATCTGATATGGTTGAAAATCCATTGGATTGGAAAGAATTCAACGAATGTATGGTTATTTTTGATGATATTGACTCAATCAAAGGGAAGCTGGGTAAGGTTGTTGATGATTTGAGAGATAAACTATTGAAGAATTCAAGAAAATTCAAAGTAAGTGTCATTTCCACAAGTCACGATAGCACGGGTATTAAATTGAAGAGTGTTTTAAATGAATCTAAAATTATTGTCTTTTTCATGATGAATTATAATCGAAGCTTAAAATATCTTTTAGAAAATTATTTAGGCATGGATAAACACGTCGTAGAAAAAATTAAAAATAATAAATCTAGGTGGACCGCATTTGTTAAGGGATACCCATGTTATTTAATTCAGCAAAAATCAATCAAAACTATTCCTAGTTTAGAAAAATAAATAAAAAACATTTAAAAATAATTAATTTCATTTTATTAATATATAATAATAAAATGAAACTTTCTAAAAAAGAACTAGCGTTAATTAAAATTGATGAAGATGTCATTAAACAACTTTATCAGAACTTATGCATGCGGCATAAAAAGGGAGGAATGTCAGGAGGCAGTTTCTTAGATGTTCTTAAAGATATAGCTCACGGTCTCGCATTACCTTTCACAAGTGGCATCGGGAGAACTGTATTAAATATAGCATTGCCCGGAATTGGAGAGGGCTTGCATCAACTGGCTAAAACTACTGATAAGGCTATCAGTGGTCAAGGTAAACCTAGAGGCAGACCTAAAAAAGATTTAAAGGGCGGGAATTTCTTAGATACTATGAAGGATGCTTTTACATCTGACGTCGGGAGAACTCTATTAAATATAACAATGCCTGGTGCAGGAGAAATGGTCTATCAAGGTGTGAAAGCAATTAAAAAAGGCAAGGGGCGTCCAAAAAAAATAAAAGCGGTTATCGATGTGAAAAAAAGAAGGGTCGGGAGACCTTGTAAGCCGTGCCCATCAACTTGTGATTGTTCTTAACGCTTATTAATGAAATTCACGACTATATCATCATATGATAATCCTTCACTAGTATTTTTTAAGGTTTCAAGCATTAAATTATTTTGTTTTAAATTTGCATTGTATTCTAATAGAGTCAATACGCGGAAAACACAATAACAACCACAAGTTGATATTTCAGCATCCTTTTTACTTTGAAAACTCGTTGTATTATAATGAATTCTTAATTTGGTGTTATTTAATAACTTACTCAAATGTTTTTCATTATCTCTAAACTTAGACCAACTTAACGGAATGTCTGGAGTCAAACCATAAGAATCGCTATATTCTATGGTGTTATCATAACGGGTTAGAACGACCCAGTGACCGCTCGTTTCGCTCTGAACTGGGTATAACAAAATGAAATATGACTTGTGCTTTGGGAGTAATTTCTCAATGGTCTTATATTTTTTCAAATCATTGTATTTGACCAGCCTAGCTTTTGGAAGATAATAATGAAGATCGGTATCATCCATCGATTCATATTTAATTTCACTCATATATATTATAATTTATATATTAATTTTTGGGTATCGTATAGGGGGTTTTAACCCTACATTTTGGTATACACTATTATTTTTAAAATTAAATAAATAAAAGATGTATAACAGATATATAAAATAAATAAATAAAATAAAATAATAATA
>Ga0209190_1002714_pt1 | contig 11838 bp, 12 predicted proteins | sample M_140205_XF_Meta_FD_187315 | JGI IMG/M metagenome (GOLD analysis project Ga0209190, IMG submission 187315) | Freshwater microbial communities from Lake Montjoie, Canada to study carbon cycling - M_140205_XF_MetaG (SPAdes) (version 2) | ecosystem: Environmental > Aquatic > Freshwater > Lake... | reverse complement strand
ATTGTGGAGCCGTCACGGATCGTCGCTGGCGACTCAGCGTCCTGGACCAAAGACCTGCCGCAGTATCTGCCGGCCAGCGGTTGGGTGCTCACGTACGCAATCGTGCGCGACGGCATCAGGCTTTCGGTAGTCGGCACTGACAACGGCGACGGCAAGCACCTCGTCACTCTCTCAGCCGCCACCACCGCCACCTATGCTGCGGGCCAGTACGCCTGGCAAGCCTACGTCACGAAGTCCTCAACGTCCGAGCGCTACACCGTCGCGTCCGGCCAGATGAAAGTCGAGGCCAACTTTGCCACCGGCGCCGTGGATGGCCGCTCGCATGTGCAGCGCACGCTCGATGCACTGGAGGCCACGCTCGAAGGCAGGGCGTCTTCGGATCAGCTGGCCTACTCCATCGGCGGCCGGTCCATCTCCAAGATGAATCCCGAGCAGCTGCTCCAGTGGCGCGACAAGTACAAGGCCGAGGTAGCGGCGGAAGAGAAGGCACAGAAGATCGCCGCAGGGATGGGGGCCACCGGCACCATCCGCGTGAGGATGTAGCGTGGGCCTGCTCGATTTGTTCCGGCGAAAAACAACCGCCGGAGGATCAGCCGTGCGCGGCTTTCAGCCCGCGTCGCGTTACTACACCGCTGGCGCACCTGATCGCCTGACGTCGACGTGGACGACAACGGTCGTCTCTGTTCACGACGTCACGCAGAAAAACCTCCGCGTGCTGCGCGCTCGCAGCCGAGAGCAATACCGCAACAACGATTACGCCAGCCGCTTTGTGCAGCTGGTGAAGTCAAACGTGGTCGGGCCAAACGGGATCGTGATCCAGTCAACCGTCGAGAACTCGGCAGCGTTTGCCGCGCAATACGGGCCGCTCGACATCAGCGCGAACGATGCCATCGAGGCGGCGTTTCAGAAGTGGGGCAGGGCGTCTACCTGCGACTCGGCCGGCAGGCTCTCGTGGGTGCAGATGCAGCAACTGGCGCTGGCCAGCGTGGCAGTCGATGGGGAGTTCATCGCCATCGTGAATCGCAACGCGCGCAACCCGTACGGGTTCTCGCTGCTGGCGATGGATCCCGAGCTGCTGGACGTCGAGCTAAACGTGGATCCCCAGCACGGGCGGAACCGGATCCGGTTCGGAATCGAAGTCGACGCCGTCGGGCGAGCGCTCAGCTATTGGTTCAAGGGTGACCAGGGGCACACCGCAGTCCCGGCGCAGGACGTGCTGCACTTGTTCGTGCCTGAGTACGTCGGCCAGCTGCGCGGGTTCCCGATGCTGGCAACGGCATTGCCACGGCTGCAGATGCTGGCCGGCTACGAGGAGGCGGCGATCACGGCCGCTCGGGTTGGCGCCGCAAAGATGGGTTTCTTCACCAGCGCAGCAGGTGACGGATACACGGGCAGCGATAACGACGCAGACGGTGCAGTCATCACGGACGTTGCGCCTGGCACGTTCGAGCAGCTGCCGGCCGGCACGTCGTTCACATCGTTCAACCCTGACTACCCGCACCAACAGTTCGGGGAGTTTACGAAGGCGTGCCTACGCGGCATCAGCGCCGGCCTCGGCGTGTCCTATGCCGGCCTATCAAACGACCTTGAGGGCGTGAACTACAGCTCGATTCGAGCCGGTGTTCTCGAAGACCGCGAAGCGTGGAAGTCATTACAGACGTGGTTCATCGAGGGGTTTGTCCGTCCGGTTTACGAGACGTGGATTGACACCGCAATCGGCCTGCAAAACGCCGTAGCACTTCCCGGCGGCGGCAGCCTCCGGTCGCAAGACATCGACCGCTACAAGTCGGCGAGCTTTCAGCCGCGCCGCTGGTCGTGGGTGGATCCGTTGAAAGACACGGACGCAAACGTCACCGCAATCAACAACGGCCTCAAGTCGCGCGGCGAAGTCATCCGCGAGCAGGGCCGCGATCCCGACGACGTGTGGCGCGAGCTGGCCGCCGAACAAGCGCGCCTCGATCAGCTCGGCATCTCGATTCAGCAGCAACAACCCGCAACCAATGGTGGCAGCAATGAACCGCAGCCTTGATCTGCCTGTGCAATTCCGAGCGCTCGATGTAGCGCGCGACTCGATCAACACCGAGGCGCGAACTGTAGAGCTTGCGTTCTCCTCCGAGGAGCCGGTCGACCGGAGCTTCGGCACTGAAATCCTCGACCACTCGCCAACCTCGATACGCACTGGGCGTCTCGAAAACGGCGGGCCGGTCTTGGTCGATCACAACCCGACGGATCAAGTCGGCGTTGTTGAAAGCGTCTCGATTGATGGCGACCGGCGGGGCCGGGTCCGTGTCCGTTTCGGACGTGGGCAGCGCGCAAGCGAGATCTTCAACGACGTCGTCGACGGCATCCGGCGAAGCGTGAGCGTTGGCTACCGCATCCACGAGATGAAGCAGGAACGGGTGGGCAAGGGTGCCGCACCGGACGTGTTTCGGGCCGTGGACTGGGAGCCGCTAGAGGTCTCCCTCGTGTCCATTCCTGCAGACGTGACCGTCGGCATCGGACGCGCCAGCGGCAGCGATTTCGCTCCCGTTCTGATTCATCAACTTTTTGAGGAAGTTCAAATGGAAAACATCCAGCCTGTAGTTGCGCCTGCGCCGGCACCCGCCGTCGATGTGCGCGTTCTCGAAAACGACGTCCGGAATCGCGAGCTTGATCGCGTGCGTGGCATCCGCAAACTCGGCGACACGTTTAAAGTGGTTGACCTGGCAGAGCGCGCCATCGACGGCGGCCTCGGCCTCGACCAGTTCCGCGCCTCGGTGATCGAGCACCTGGAGCGCACGCGTCCCGTGCCGTCCAGCGACATCGGCATGTCGGATCGCGAGGTCCGCTCGTTCTCGTTCGTTCGCGCTATCAACGCGCTTGCCAACCCGACCGATCGTCGCGCGCAAGAAGCTGCTGCGTTTGAGTTCGAGGCCAGCCGTGCGGCTGCCGAAAGGCTCGGCCGTGCAAGCCGCGGCATCACCGTGCCGATCGACGTCCTCGCTCGTGACCTGCTCGTGGGCACCAGCACCGCTGGCGGCCACACCGTGGCGACCGACCTGATGGCCGGCGACTTCATCACGCTGCTGCGCAACCGCAGCTACATGATGCAGGTTGGCACCGTGATGAGCGGGCTGAACGGCAACGTGGCGATCCCGCGTCACACCACCGCAGCGACCGCGTACTGGGTTGCTGAGAACGGTGCGCCGACCGAGTCGCAACAGGCGTTCGACCAGGTGACTTTGTCACCGAAGACTGTTGGTGCGTTTACGGATTTCAGCCGCAGGCTGACGCTGCAAACCTCCATCGATGTCGAGTCGTTCGTCCGTAACGATCTGGCTACGATCCTCGCGCTGGAAATCGACCGCGTCGCATTGCATGGCAGCGGCGCATCGAACCAGCCGACCGGGGTGGCAGCGACCTCCGGTATCGGTTCCGTTGCTGGCGGCACGAACGGCCTCGCGCCGACGTACGCCAACATCATCGCGCTGGAGAGCGCGGTGGCGGTTGCCAACGCCGACGTAGGCAATCTTGCCTACTGCACGAACGCGAAAGTGCGCGGCAAGCTGAAGAGCACCGAGAAAGCCACCAGCACCGGCATGTTTGTTTACGCCGAGGGTTCGACGCCGCTTAACGGCTACACCTCAGTGATAACCAACCAGGTGAGCAGCACGCTGACCAAAGGCACCTCGACCTCGGTCTGCTCGGCGATCTTCTTCGGCAACTGGCGCGATCTGATGATCGGCATGTGGTCTGGGCTTGATCTGCTGGTCGATCCCTATACGGGCTCCACCGCCGGCACCGTTCGCGTTGTAGCGCTTCAGGATGTGGACGTTGCTGTCCGTCACCCTGAGAGCTTTGCCGCGATGCTGGACGCGTTGACTGTTTGATATTTTGACGCTCTAGGGGCTGGGCTCGCTTTACCGCGGGCCTGGCCTTTTTCTTTTCCTACTGGGGCAACCCATGAAACGAATCCTCATCACTGCGGACACCGTCTGCGGCGGCATCGCCGTGCCTGCGTTTTCCGTGGTGGATGCGTCGGAAAATGACGCACACGTTCTGGTGTCAATCGGAAAAGCGCGACTCGCTCCCGAGGACATCGAAGACGTCGAGCCTCGCCGCTCTCAAGTGCGCAAGGCCAACAAGTGAACTTCAGCACCGCCGACATGGGCGTGTTTTTCTCAGACTTTGCCGTGAGCGTCGACCCGTTGACGTGGGGCACCGGCACGTTTGCCGGCATCTATGACCGCACAGAGGTCGAGGTCTCTGGTGTCGGTGGTGTCACTACCTCCCGATTCCGATCAACGATCCTGACGGATGCCGAAAACATCCCGACCACCGCCGCAGCAGGCGACCAGATCCGCGTCGACTCGATCACATACAAGGTCGTCGACTACCAGGAGAACGACCCCGGCCTAGTGCTGATGGTGCTGGGGCGCACGTCGTGAGCGTCACGGGAAACGTCGGCGACATGACCGAACTCCTTGAGCGCATCACTGCAGAGATGGCGCCGGCTGCAACGTGGCGCGCACTTGATCGCACCCGCAGCAAGATCAGAAACGAGACACGCCAAAACATCACGCGGGAATTCAAGATTCCGTCAGGCGTGATGCGCAAACGGATATTCAACGGCTCGTCAAAGCGCGCGACGCGTAAGGCCATGAAAACCGAGGCCGTGTTCAAGATCGGCCAATGGGTGATCCCGGTGCAGAGGTTGGGGAAAGTGACGGTACGCAAGAAAGCCGGCATCTCCTACGCGTGGCTCGGTGGGCGCACCTACGACAAAAACGCATTTCTGATACCAGGCCGAGGCGACTCTGTCTTTTATCGGCTAAGCGGACAAAAGCTCCCGATCCGGAAAAAGGCAGTCTCGATTGACGGCCTCGTGACCCGCACGCTTGCGCGAGTCGCAACCTCCAGCCGCGTCAAAGAAATCTACGACGCCGAGTTCCGCTCGACGATGGACTACCGCGTTGGGAAAGAACTAGCCAAGTGGCGGAGGGCTCGATAAGTGGCGCACGTCCGCGAGCAAATCCGCAACCGCTTTGCCACTCTGCTCGGCGCGTTGGCCGGCGGTCGCGTCTACACGTCGCGCGTCTATCCCGTCGACACGCTGCCTGTGATCGCCATTTTCGCGAACTCGGAAACCAGCGTGCAGGATCCGCTACTTGCCGCTGCACGATTGAATCGCGACGTGGACGTGATCGTGGAGATTGCAGCGGAAGCAATCGCAGACGTCGACGCAACGGTTGACGTTCTCGCCTCGTCTGTTGAGTCGGCCATTGCTGCCGATCCGACGATGGCCGGCATCGCGGTCGACGTCACGTTGACCGGAACCACCATGGAAATCGAAGACGCGGGAGACATCCCGCTCGCATTCGCGCGGCTCACGTTCCGCGCCTGGTATCGCACGACCGCCGCGAATCCCGACGCCGCGATCTAACCCCGAATCCGACGAGCCCATTCCTCCTGCCGCCCTTGGGGCGACGCGGGCACGTCGTGTTTCCCCAAGGGCACTCAACGAGGTAACTCACCATGCCATTGCTCGCACGAAAGAAACTGATTCTCTCCAAAGAGGAGACGACCTACGGAACGGACGCGACTCCGACTGGCGCTCTCAACGCCATCCTGACGCGCAACCTGTCCATCACCCCACTAGCAGGCGACACCGTCAGCCGTAACCTCGATTCTGGCAACCTCGGCAACGAGCTGCAGATTCAGGTCGGCCAGTACGTCACGGTGGAGTTTGAGGTTGAGGTCGCTGGCGGTGGAGCTGCTGGAACCGCGCCGAAGTTCGGGACGCTGTTCAAGTCCTGCGGTTTTGTGGAGACGGTTAACGCTGGCGTCAGCGTCGTGTACGCGCCGACATCAACCGTTGCGAACTTCAAATCGCAAACGATCTACTTTCACCACGACGGCCAGAAGCACGCAGTAACGGGTGCTCGCGGTACGTTCTCACTTGATATGGCGCCGGGTGCTATCCCCGCGTTTAAGTTCATGTTTACAGGCCTGTTCGTGGCGCCGTCCTCCACGGCGGATCCGACGCCGACCACCACCGCGTTCCAACTCCCGCTGGCATGCAACAAGACCAACACGCCGACTTTCTCGCTGCACAGCACCACCGGCCCGATGTACGGCTTCACGTTTGACTGCGCAAACGATGTGCAGTACCAGAACGTGGTTGGCTCTGAGTCGATCCAGATGGTGGACCGCGCACCGACCGGATCGGTGGTCGTGGAGTCGCCTGCTATCTCGGTGAAGAGCTGGTTTGCGACGGCGCTTGCCTCAACCACGGCGTCGTTCCAGCTGATCCACGGCATCACTGCCGGCAACATCGTGCAGTTTGATGCTCCTGCCGTTCAGGTCTTCTCGCCGAAGTATGGCGAGAACTCCGGCATCAGCACCATCGAGATGAACCTCGCGTTCGTCCCATCGTCTGGAAATGACGAGTTCACCATCACGGTGAAATAAGCGGCACCAGGCAACTGGTGAAACGTCCGCTGCCGGTGTTGACCGTGCCTGCAGCGGATTCCGCTCTAACGGTCAAACACTCCAACGGTCAATTGGTGAAACCATGTTTAAGCTGAAGAAGTCCCGCACGTTCGCATGGCCTGTCACGGTGTTCACACCCGACAACGGCAAGCACATCAAAAGCACATTCACCGGCCACTTCCGCACGCTTGAGCGTGACGAGCTGCAGGTCGAGATCGAATCCTTCCGCGCTCCCGATCTCACACCGGCCGAGCAGGGCCGGCGCCTCGCTGAGTTTATCGAGAAAGTTCTCGTGTCCGTCGAGGGCGTGGTGTACGAGGGCGACAACGGAGACGCAGAGACGGACAACAGGATCATCTGCGATGCGCTCATCGCCGACGCCATGACGGCCGGCGCCATCTTCGAGGCGTACATTGAAGGCATCAACGGTCGCGTAAGAAAAAACTAATCGACGCCGCGCTGCACCTGACGCAGCAGCGTGGCGGTGATGAGGAGTTGCGCGAGGAGCTGATTGCCTGGGGCGCTGACGAGGAGACCATCGCAAGCGCGATGGTGGCGGCGGCGGATCCAGACTTTGAGGTTGAGCCTGAGAACTGGCCGGCACTGGTCCTGTTCATGCGCTGCCAGACGCAGTGGAACGTGGGCGGCATGGGCCACCGCATCGGGCTCAACTATGCCGGCGTGGAGGTGGTTGCACGCATCGGAGAGCAGCCGCTCACGGTGGAGCTTTTCGACGCGCTCCAACTTCTAGAAATAACCACGCTGAACGAGTTGAGCAGGAGAGCCAATGGCCAAGCCACTAGTCGAAGTCGCCATCTCGGCTGATGGCTCAGTCTTTGTTCGTGAGGTCGACAAGGCAACCGGCTCCGCCAAGAAGCTTCAGACGCAGGTCAAAGACTCGGGCGACGCGTCCGACAAGTGGTCAAAGCAGCTCGGCACGTCTGCCGTCTCCGCTGCAAAATGGGGCGCCGCCACCGCCGCCGCTGCAGCAGCCGGCACCGCGCTCTTCGTCAAGTCTGCAATCGACCAGGCAGACGCCGCCAATATCCTCTCTCAAAAGCTCGGCATCACCACCGAAGCACTCACCAAACTTCAATACGCCGCGATGCTTTCCGACGTCTCACAGCAAACGCTCGAAGGCGGTCTGAAGAAACTCACCGTCACGCTCACTAACGCTCAAGATCCCGCCTCTAAAGCCGCGCAGTACCTAGACGCGCTTGGCCTTTCCGCGCGTGAACTTATCGCGCTCCCCGCAGATCAACAGCTTGGCCGCATCGGCGATGCGTTGAACAACGTCGAAAACCAATCCCAGCGCGCAGCCATTGCACAGAAGATCTTCGGCAAGGCCGGGATGGATCTGTTGCCTGTTCTGGCTGAAGGCTCCACTGGAATCCGCACCCTTGGCGAAGAGGCGCAGCGTCTCGGCGTCGTGATCTCTGGCGATCTTGCCTCCCGTGCTGGCGTGTTCAACGACAATCTGGACAGGTTGAAAACAGCCGCTCAGGGTTTCGGGCTCGCTCTTGCGGATGATCTTGTGGATCCGCTGAACGACTTCGCCACGCAGCTGATCGATCTTGCACAGCAGAAAGAAACCGCCGAGGGCATCGCCACTTTCGTTACGGGCATCGGCACTGCCGTTCTTACGACCGCCAACATCATCGCCACAACGGGTAACGTCTTTAACTACCTAGGCGAAAGTCTGGCCGCTGCCGTTGGTGGTGCCGCTGTAGGTGATCTTGTGCGTCTCGGGGATCAGCTTGCGCAGTACCAGGGCCAGCTTGATGTCTTCCAACAAAGAGTCGACAGGGGGGAGACGCTTGGCACGTTTGATGCTGAGCAGGTTGGCTATCTCGCGCAGAAGATCAACGATCTAAATGCAACGGTAAAGCTAAGCGAGGAGCTGAGCGCCGGTCAGGTAAAGGCGCAGCAAGCGGTTGCCGCCGCGCAAGCCGCAGGAACTGCAACGACACAGGCTGCCACCACCGCAGCTACTGGCAACGCCGTCTCCGTCGAGAAAATAACCGCTGCACTAGCCGGAGAGACTGACGCACAAAAAGCGGTAAAGGCTGCTCGAGAGGCGGCCATCAAAGCCGCAGACGACGCGCGCAAAAGCCTCGATGAACTGGTGCAGTCTAAGCGCCTTGAAAACGCGCTGCTCGGTGTGAGCGCTCGAGATCAGGCACGATATCGCGCGCAGCTGCAGCTCTCAGAGATCGCCGCTCGCGGAAACGTCGAGGTCACCAAAGCGCAGCGCGACGAGCTGGACGCGCTGACGATCAGCACCTACGACACGACGGAGGCCACGAAGGCGCACGAGAAGGCGATGACGTCTGCCGCTAAGGCATCCGATCCATGGGCCGATGCGCTTGAGGGCGCCGTACAGCGCGTGGACAGCAGCTTCGTGGATATGTGGAAGAACATTGGCTCCGGCTTCGGCTCGTTTGCCGATTCGCTGAAAGACGCATTTAAGCAACTGCTGGCAGAGCTGGCGCACATGGCAATTACGCGTCCTATCTTGATGAGCTTTGCCTCGGCGATTGGGCTGGGCGGTTCGTCATCTGCCATGGCTGGTGGTGGAGGTGGAGCCGGCGGTCTTGGGGGCGCAACGTCTATTTTTAGCGCGATAAGCGGGATCGGCTCAGTGCTTAGCGGCGGAAAACGCTTCTTTGCCGGCATGGCCGGCGGCGGCGGGCTTTCCGGTGGACTTGACTCGCTTTTTGGCGGTGCTGGATCTGGGTTGACCGCCGGGCTTGTGGGGTTCAACGAAGGCCTCGCTTCATTCTCGCGGGCGCTTGGATTCGATGGGCTTGCCAAGGGGTTTGGAGGTAATGCGGTTACCGCTGAGATGTCCAGCGTCGGCGCTAACCTCGTCAACATCGGCGGCAATCTGCTCGGCGGGTTTGCCGGAGGCTGGGCTGGAAACGCACTCGGACAGTCGTTGTTCGGCGAGCGCAAAACCACAGGACTGGGCGGAGCGGTTGGTGGCATCGTCGGCTCGGCAATCCCGATCCCGGTGCTCGGTACAATGATCGGCGCGTTTCTTGGCTCGCTTGCAGAAAACGCAATCGGTAAGATATTTGGCACCGGCGACCTGGTGAAGTTCGGAAAGTTGGGAATCACCACCGGCAAAGACGTCCCAACCGATGGCTCCGCGCTCAAGACCATTACCGCCGCCTCTGGCCTGCAACTCTCTGCCGTTGCCAAGCGCACAGACAAAGAAGCGGCGCTGCAGCTGCTGGAGGGATTCAGCGCGATTGATTCCACCCTTACCGAACTGTCCCGCGCGGCCGGCATCACCGTCGACTTCGCCGGAAAAGTCCTCGGCAACACCAGCCTCAACGTCGACAACGAAGGACCGCTGAACAGTTTCGGCGTTGGGGCAAGACTCGACAAGTTCAACGCCGAGAAGATCAAGACATCAGCCGACGACTTTGCCAGGGCGTGGATCGGCGAGATCGACGACCAGCTCACCGGCCGCATCAAGCAGATCCTCGGAGACACCAGCAAGCGCACGGCCGAGCAGATCGTGCAGATCTTCGGCTTTGCGTCCAAGCTTGACCAGCTTCTAAAGCTCGACGTGCTGGCGGAAGTAAGCGACGCCGCAGCTGCTAAGATGAAGACACTGCTCGACGTCTACGGCGAGGCCACCGATGCGGTGGTTAACCTCGCGCAGGAGTACGACGGCTCGCTGGAAAGCATGACCAGCCTCACCGATGCGTTGCAGTCGCAGAAGCAAGTGGCTGCTCAGCTAGCGGTCGCATACGAAGAGGTGAGCCGACTGGTCGACGCCACGTTCGGCAACGCCATCAACACCATCGAAGAGTCGATGCTTTCTGAAGCCGATCTATATCAGCGCAGGCGCTCACAGATCGCCAGTCTGACGGACGAGCTGTCGACCACGATTGACCCCGCCAAGATCGCCGGCCTCGTGCAGCAGATCGACGCGCTGGCAGGCTCTGCGTTCCAGATGCTGGACGAGACGCAGCGCCAGCAGATGTCGCAAGAGTTCGTGGATTTTCTGACACAGGCGCAGACGATTGCCGATCAGCAGATCCAAGCTGGCCGGGATAGCCTGGCAGGCCGGGAGACGGCCACGGCAAACGCCATTGACCTTGAGGTGCTGAACACCGCAGCGCTCACGCAGCAGACCGCGGCTAACACGTTCGCCGCTGCAGTCACGCAGTTCGCCGGCGTGATGGGTGGTAGTGGGTTCGCGTTCGATCCGGCCGCAATCGCCGCAGCAATCGCCGCAGCGCGCGGTGAGGTGAACGCATGACGCGACCGCTCAGCTCCGCCACTGCGGCGCTTCTTACCGCCACGGTCTCGCGTCCCGTCTATCTGGTGGAACTCGGCCTCGCCACCACGCTCCGGCTGTCATCACGCGAGACGATCACCTACGCCAGCAACACCTACACAGCAGCCGGCCTGCGCGTCGATCTAAGCGGCACGAAGCTCTCGCTGTATAACGACGCTCTCACCTACACCGCGGCGTTTCTGGCTGGCGTCTCGGGGAAAGCTGCGACGGTTTCGCTGCTCTACGGCGATGGACCGTTCGCAACTGGTGACGCTGACGTGGTCTTCCAAGGGGAGATCGGCGCGGTCGGCATTGGCGAGACCATCGAGATCCGGCTGCGTCCTGCACCCGTTCGCAGGCTGCCACGCCTGTACGTGACGCCGCCCACTTTTAACCACCTCCCAGCCGATGGCCTGCAGATCTTGACGGCGTCTGGCGTGTTCACACTCGAGCGGAGCAACTGATGGCTGCCTATCCAAGCGTCGCAAAGCTCTCTCGCATAACGCCGATCAACGACCGGCGGAGCGACATCAGCGAGGCGGGCTACGTGCGCCAGGTGGATCTGTCCGCGCAGCAGGTGTACCAGCTCGACCTCGAGCATCCGTACGTTTCCAGCACCGACCGCACCACGCTGACCAGTTTCTGGACCAGCAACAAAGGCACCACCGTCACAGTGACCGCCGGCGACGGCAACACCTACGACTGTTTGTTTGTCAACGAGCCTATCGTGGAGGCCATCAACGGCACCTGGTGGAACGTGCGCGCACAGCTTGTCGGGAAGCGTAACTGATGGCCGTCACCATCCCGCCGTGGCGTCCACCTGTCACACCTGGTGCAACACTCAACGGCCAGCGCGGCCTGAAGGAGCAGCTCGAGACGGTGGCGGCTGCAAGTACAGCCATCCCCATCGCGTACGGCGAGTGCATGATCGGCGGCCGCATCTTTGCTGCCACCTACACCGGCGGCACCTGGTACGTCGGCGCGATGTTCTGCGTTGGCGAGATTGACTCGTACGTGAACCTCTATTTGAACGACGCCGCGCCAGTAACTGGCGTGACGGTGACGTATTACAC
>Ga0209190_1002709_pt1 | contig 11851 bp, 17 predicted proteins | sample M_140205_XF_Meta_FD_187315 | JGI IMG/M metagenome (GOLD analysis project Ga0209190, IMG submission 187315) | Freshwater microbial communities from Lake Montjoie, Canada to study carbon cycling - M_140205_XF_MetaG (SPAdes) (version 2) | ecosystem: Environmental > Aquatic > Freshwater > Lake... | reverse complement strand
GTCAGGAGTCGGTACAGAAAAAAAATTATTTTTATTTTTATTTTCTAAATCCGTTTTATTATTTTGATTTTCTAAAATTATTTTTGGTTTTTGTTTTGGTTTTGATTGTTGATTGTCTCGTTGTGTTCGGTATTGATTGCCTCGTGTTGCGTTGCATTTGCGGCAGGCTGGTACGAGGTTGTCTAGTTCTGATGTGCCGCCTCTGTCTGTCTCGATGAGGTGGTCGGCTTCACTGGCAGGGTTGATGCCGCACCAGTGGCATGGTGGGTTGTCAGACAGTATAAGTTTGCGGTTGCGTTGGTATGTGGCTGATGCGTGTTCTGTTGATCGCCGTTTAGCAGGCATGAGGCTCACGCGCTTTGCTTGTGCTAACGCGGCGCATACGCGCCTTGTTGTCGGTTTGTTGGTGGTGGTGTGTCATGTCGGGTGTGCCTTTGTTGTGTCGGTTTGTTTAGTGTATGTCAACTGGTGTGTGTGTTGTGAGACAGTGTGATAATGCTCTACCCATCGGGCTGCCTCAATCCGATTACCTTGCACATCACCCGATTATGTTTACGGGTCGCTCAAGCACATTGCATTACCGCTCTCGTGTATCAGTGTTAATGCGTGCTCGTCTAACTGCGTTACCGCAGATCATCCAACCGCGATGCGACTCGCTTAGGTATCCGGTACTAACCGATTGTGTGAGTCTTACTTTTTATCAGACCATGCCATCAGCACAGTGCATAACACTGTTAAAGCCAGAGCAAGCCAGACTGTGCGGCTCACTTCTTTAACCCATCGATCACAGCATGGCATTGGCTGCTCGTTAACGTCTCAACTATTACGTCATCAATCTGTAACAATCGGTGGATGTAGTCAAGTAGTTGTAGGTCATCCCATCCTTTACCTCGTGCAAGGCTCTTTAAGAAACCGATTTGTTTGGCTGTAGCACTGCCATGTGCATCTGGTCGAGGCGTACTTGTTAGCCGGTTAACCTTTGCCATCTCCTCAGATGATGTGCGCTCACCAGTATGGCCAATCTTGCTGTTGCTGATCATGCGACCTATGGCGCTGGTCTCACAGTTTTCTAAAAACGAGGTTTTGTTTACTTGGCTATTACCAAACACTTCCTCTGCATATCCGGTAGCAATGAGCCTGTCATCATTGTTGTATCCCTCAGCGCGCATAATGATTGTTGAACCGTCATAATGGTGAATAGTCGTAATGATGCGGCCGTTGTCAAACTCTGTCCACCAGCGCACTAGACGCTGTGCAACTGTTTCGTAAAGTGCAAGATCAAAGGCCATCAGACTGTTCTGATCTCTCGTGTCTCAATGAATGTTGACCAATCAGGTCGCTCGTCAAGCATCAATCGTGCGTAGTGTGCTGCGTAATTGTTGTTGATCTTAAATTGGCTGTTTGGGTCATCTGCTCTGATCATCGAGTTGTAACGGCAGACCTCAAACAACAGTTGTAGGCCAATGCGTTTACGGCCTTTGAGCCACAAATCGTTGGCGAGGCGCATTAGTTCGTCAAATATGTGAGGGTTTTTTTTGTGGTAATCAAGAAACTTGTCGTGTATTCCCATTGATGCACAAAACGCCGGATGGTATTTCGTGCCGGCTAAACCGTGCGATATTGTAAACAACTCATCACTCATGTCGGGTTTCCTTTGGTCGGGTTTATTGGTTTAACTTTAGCACACGCTTTTAAGCCGGGATGACACCACAAGATTTTGGTTGTGTTGGTGGCATGACGTGTGCCGTGCATCATCAAATCGCACTTCTTACAACGCTCGTATAACATTTATAGCCGCCTTAATGACCGATGCATTAAACCTGTTTTGTTCACCGCCAATAGTCATATGTGCGTCATACATCAGCACCAATTCATCAAGCAAGATGTTGTGGTCAACAAGTCGGTCTAAAGGTCGAGGCTTGTGGTTTGGTCGCACAATGTTATCTATCATCTCACCAAACACTTTGCCTAGTTTGTCACTGTAGTTATCGGGATACATTGCTTGTCTCGTTTCTTGACTGATGCCGGGTTCGGGATATGGTGTGTCGGTCATGGGTTGGGTAGCGCCCATGCCGACCAGCCAACCTTACGCCATAGGTGTAGCGCGGCGCGGATGTTGACATCAGAATTATATAAATCATCTAGTTTTTTGATGTAACCCTCTTTGATTAGCCATGTTTGGTGCACGCCATTAATCTGGAATAACCCTCGACTGCCGTTGTTGTTGTCTTTAGCGTTAAGCGCCAAAGGGTTGCACGCGCTTTCTCGTTGGATGACTCGCAAGATTGTGGGTGACTCGCTAATCGGCCAGCCAGCAATAATTGCATCGTTTAGATATTCCATGCAGCCTTTGTACGGCAGTGTGGTGGTAGGTGCGACTGTTGGCAGTGTTGGCACAATGCTGATTAGTGTTGTGGTGATCTGCACACCCGGTTGTAATTTGGGCTCAGGCGCTTTACTAGCATCCCAGAGCAACGTAAAGGCCGCTAGGCCACTAATAAACCATGCACCTATTTTGATAGTTAAATAACTCATTTTTTCTCCAATTGGTAGGGGGTTTGCCAAGAGTCACCGACAGCGCTCTTAAACGCAATTTGTGCGTGTAGTACTTTGCCGTTGTCAGGGTCGCGAAATATCTGTACCAACACCATTTGATCTGTGTCGAGGTGGGTTGTGTAAACCTCGTAAACGTATGTTTTGGCATCAGCCATATTGCATCTCCCCTTATCGTCGGTACTTCGACATTAGGGCATCATTGTGGCAATTCGGTGAATACCCTCTCAAACGCTTGTTTTACAAGGTTTGGTGCGTCTGCCATTTGTGGGTTGATCTCAATGTGCAGCCAGTCGCCGCCCGGTGCGCCGTGTATCTCTGGCTTGCTGTATGACTTCCATGCTTGTCGATCGCAGCGCCAGCCTCGACCGTAAGCCTTTGGGAAATAGTCCAGCACGCACTCAACACCTAGCGCATTGGCGTTGGCTAACACAATGTTAATAAACGCAATTGTGCCTTTACGGTTGGCGTTTGGATCTTTCTCTGATAGTCGGTATGACAAGTCAACTGCTCGACCTGTGGCGTGCACGCTAAGTGCCTCTGATCCCCTCATCGGTCGTACACCAAATGAGCCGTTATTCCAAAACGCGCCTGCACCGTATTTGATACTTTGTCTGATCCATTCATCCATGCCGGCGCGTGGGCCTTTAGCCTCTCCGTCGCTGTTACCTGTGTACGGCTTTGAGCCGGGCACTTTAGGGAGTGCTGGTAGTACTGGCATCAGCCGGCTTTGCTTTAAGTCCGTTAGCGGCCACAAGACCAGACAACGTGCCAGTCATAAAGATTGAAAGTGTCTTGAGTAAATCGATAAAGGCTTGATCGTTTGGCGCTTGCTTTTCTGGCTGTTCGACAAACCCTAAAAAGTACACAAAACCTATAACAGTTATTGCAAACGTAATTGCAATTGTGCACGCCACGAACACGATCATGCGTGCGTGCAAGTAGTCGATCTCTGATCTGTCTTTAGCCATTGTCGCACTGCCTTACCGTTGCGCAATGTGCAGGTAGAGCACTGTTGCGTACAGTTTTCTTACCTGCGTTTGTGCGTGTTGTTTCGCAAGCAGTCAGGGCAAATGCAAGCATGACACTAGCCAAGTAGTAGCGCGGCTTCATCGGCTGTAATTCCTAGCCTGTCAAGTACGGCTTGGCGCGCTATTGCTTTATCGGCTAATGCTTTAGCAACAATTTTGCTTTCGGCTTGGTCTAATTCGTATTGTGCAAACTCTGCATCGTTCATTGCGCGTACTTCATCGCCAATTTGTAGAGTAGGTTTAACTGTTGCTGTAGCCATAAACCCTGTAACTTCCTGTAATTGTTCCTGAGTTTGGAAAAAATGACATGGCGTCAAAACTTGTGCTGGATGTAAATGAGCCTGCACCATTAACTGCGGCAACAACAACTGAACTGTCATTCCCTCGACCCTGCCAACTGCAATAACTAGGTGACGCCAACACTGGTGACATGACATCTAATGTATATGCAATAACGCCTGACGCTTTAACAAACGCTAAAGACAATTTAGAGGTGCCACCGACACCACCTGTAACTGATGTGCTTGACGCAAGCCAGTTAGACACATAATTAGTTGTTGAGTTGTCTGTGCCGGCAGCACGGAAACGGCAATCAAAACTGTCGTTTGCACTAGAACTAGTTAGTAAAAATATAATTTTGTAGTTGTCGTATGTTGCGCTAAAAGTGTTTGTAGCAAGGCTTACACTGCTAACCGCGCTAAATGACGCGCTGTTAATAAAAGTAAATGCGCTAGCCGTTGCAGGCCCGACAGTAGCCCAAGCCGCGCCGTCGTAATACTGCACAATGTTGCTTGCCTCAATGTAAGCAAGTTGGCCTTCTGCCAACGCTTTGTTACTGCCACCAAACGCCGCGTCACGCGTAACGGTGGTTGCAAATACTGGTACGCCTGTACCGGCACTAGCGTTTTGTTGTGCAGCCGTCAATACTTGATTGGCTACAAAGAGTGGCACGGTTGTCTGTGTGTTTGCCATAGTTGTACTTTACCCTAACGCATTAGTTGAGTTGATGATGCCGTATGTTAGGTCATCCAAAATCAGATCGGATAGCACGGTTGTAGCTGCCGTGTAGATCGTGACTCGATGCCCGGTAGCAAAGTTGATGCGGTGCTCAATACCTTCAACCGATAAATCTTGGGTGATAGCAAGTGGTGTGCCACTTGTAAACGTCTTGGTGGCAGTTACCGTGTCACCAATCTCAACGGCTGTAATGGTGGTTTTTTGTAGGTCGGTAAGAGTGAGGTAATTAGTTGAAATGCTTGTAAAACGTGGCAACGGTATTGGCACGAGTAAGTAACTGGCAAGGGTTGCAGCCTGAGCATCGGTGCTTAAAAGACTGTCTGTGATGGCTTGTGTTTGTGTAAAGTATTGGTTAATTGAGTCTGTGTTTTTGGCGTTTTGTAATGTGCCACCAACCTCAATAGTTACGTTGGCATTGTTAATTACTGGTGATTGGTCAAACTCGACTTGCAGCACGTCATAATCAAACCCACCACCGGCATCAGTAAACGTGGCAATAGGTGCTGAAAGGGTTGTGCCAGTGCGTGATTGGGCTGTCAGCACGTTTGTTTTTGAGCAAAAAATGCGACCTTGCTCTGCCTCTTGGATGCGGTTGAGGTAGGCGTTCACATTAGTACCAGATGCGATTGTGTAAGCGCCTAGCGTGGCTGTAGGTGAGGCTGTGAGCGATGTTGTGCCTGTGTAGGCTGCGGCTGTCAAAACGGCTGTAATGCGCGCTGACGAGGTTTGAGCACTGGTGGCGGTTTGAGGCAGTGAACCTTGAGAAAGGGTAAAAATGTCATCGGCTGCGAACACCGCGTATTGGGTTAAGCCATCCATTGTGTATTGCTGGTTAAACGTTGTAATTTTGCCTGTAAATATGCGATCACCGTTACGGCTTAGCCGGATGTCTCTCAATGGTGCTAATCCGGGTTGCTCTGTAAGTGTGTTGTAATACGGGCTAGAGGTGTTAAATGGGTCTAGATTACGGTTTGTTTTCGGTATGTTAATTGACACCGCCATCTGACCGGGCCCAAATACATCGCGAGGCCGTTTACGGCCTCGACTAATTGAGATGTCTTGCACAAGATTGGAGATGTCAACATAATCTAAACCATCGCCGTTTAATACGGCAGTGCCGTTGAGCGTTGAGTCATCCAAATAAAACGCTGACGAGTCATACCCTGTTGACAGTTCTAGTAGGTAATCGCCACCAGAGATAACGGCTGCACCAGCCATTACCTGATCGCCAAGTTAAGTGGCCCGTACACAGATGAGTACTCGCGTAGGTTGTCTAGTACTGCTTGCCCTGTTTGTGCGTTGGTCATTACACCGCTTACGTTGATAACTACACTGCTACTCGGCGCACCGTAATCTGCCGGGCGTGTTGGTGTCACTGGTGTTATTGATGGCATTGTTATTGTTGAGTCAAATGTTGCGCCGATACCTTTAAGATCGGCAAGAGTTAAACCTTTAGCGCCAAGCCTTTTTTGTGCCGCGTCAAATGCTGCCTCGATGCCATCAAAATATGATTGTGCGTTAGATACGCCAGCGCCATACCATTTGTTTGCGGCAGCCAACGCAATGCGGTCTGCTACATCGTTAACTGATTTGACCAGAGCATTGACACCTGTTGGCCCCGTGATGTTCTCTTGTGCGCCAAGTACCAACTCATGTGCGATGGCTGCACCGGACTCACCGCCGGCATCGAGCACGGCTTGTAATGCATCAAGTGATATGCCGCGTTGTAAGAGTGTATTAATGTCCTCGCCATAAGTTTTAATACCTTCAACTTGAGAGTTTAGACCCTCAAGAAAACCTGATGTCACATCTGTGCCGGCTTGCACAGCGTTAACTGCGGCTGTTGCTTCATCAAATTGACTCTTAATACCATCAAAGTATTTTTGAGCGGAACTAACACCCTCACCATAAAAACGATCGGCAGTGTTTTTGCCAAGTTGATCGGCAGTTTCCATAACCGATTTAACAAGAACGTTTACACCCTCTGGCCCGGTGATGTCATCTTGTGCGCCGGTCAAAAGATTGTGTGCAATAGCCGCACCGGACTTTGAGCCGGCAGCCAAAATCTGTTTAAGAGCATCCTCTGACAGACCTTTATCCAACAACATTTTTATGTCATCGTTGTATTCTTTAATTGCTTTTACTTGGTCGCGTAAACCTGTGATAAATCCATCTGGGCCTTCGCTGGCTGTCTTAAAACTGAACGAGTCTTTTATACCGGCAGCAATGCTCTTAGCGAAATCATTAAACGTAGATTTAGTTTTGTTAAGTTCATTGCGGGCATCCTCTAAACCCTTACTCAAATCATCGGCGATAACTTGCGCTGCATCCTTTGTTGTTTCTGCCAACTTGTTTAACTTATCTTGAGCACCAGAAACAATTGCACCAAAACTAAATGTGCTTTTAATTCCCTTAGATACTTCAGATGATAGATCATTAAACTTATCTTTTGCTTCCGACAAAGCAATCTTTGCTTTATTAAGAGACTCTGTTATGTAATCGTTTAAGACTGCTGAAACATTTTTTATACGTTCAGCCATCCGCTTTTGTGCTTCGGTAAGTTCCTTTGTACCTTTTGCTGCATCCCTTGTTGCTTTATCTTGTGCCTCGATAATTGCTATTGCTTGTTGAGTCATGCGCGCTGACGCTGTGACTTGTACTTGCAAATCTGAGACAGCCGTTACTTGTCTTGTAGTTGCATCTGTACCGGAAATTTGTGCGGTGGTTAAATCTTTTGTTTTATTCTTAAAAATGACTAGTGCACCCATCGCAACAACAAGGCCAGCAGCAATTGCGGCTGCACCAACTCCCAAAGTGGCGGCAGTATTCTTTGCCGTTTCTGATGCGGCCATAGCCCAATTCAATGTTGTGGCAACAATCATTACAGCATTAGCAGTTTTTTGCACCGCAACGTATGTAGCAATTGCTGTCGCAATACCTGCGATGGCCGTACCAATAGCGATTACAACATTGACGTGATTGGCTGCCCAATCAGAAAACATAACGAGGTAAGGTATTACTGCCTCAAGCGCTGGCAACAATGCCATTCCAATGCTTTCCTTCATATCAGTAAATGCGCCGCTCATCAACGCAAGTTGACCTTGTGCACTCTTTCCAGCAACATCGGCTGCACCCTTAAAATTGCTGCCCAATACTTTAATAACTTCATTAAGACCAGCACCGTCTTTAATCATTTTGGTGATCTCTGGTGACAAACTCTTTAAGCCTTTAAGGTTGCCTGCATAGGCCGATGCAAGAGCATCGGTTACGCTGCGTAAATCTTGACCTGTTCCGGCTTGTATATCCATTGCCAAACTCATGGCCTCTTGCGCTTTGGTAAGCGATCCTGTGCCCCGTACCAGTTGAGCAAAGGCTGGTCGCAACTCATCGTCTGCAACGCCTGATGCACGCGACATTTGCGTAATCATTTTTTCTGTTGCTGCAATTGTTTCATCTGATGCACTAACCGTATTTTTTAAGGCTTGTGCTAATTGAACTTGACTCTCTTGATCCTCGATCGCTGCCTTTACAGCAAATCCACCGACAGCAGCCATTGCCGCCAACGCACCTATGGCTGGTAAAAATGCTTTCTCAAGTGCAAACCCGGCTTTCTGGCCGTTGGTCTCCAATTGTTTAAGTTGCAAAATGGCTTGCTCGAACCCTTTACCGCCAAGACTAGAAACGATGGGTATATTAATTCCGGCCATTTTGCGCCTCTATATTTCTGTTCATTAGGTTGGTTACAGTCTCCACTATTTTTAAGACTTCTGCTGTGACTTGTTGACGATTTTTTTCTACAGCCACATCAATGGCTCTAGGTTGTGGCCCTACTTCTTTATTGAGCATGGCAACAAATAGTGATTGAGTGTTTCTGCCAGCGTGGTCGTAGATCGCACCGGCAGCATCGGCTTGTTGTATAACCATTAACTGGTACGGCTTTGCGCCATAAGCAACTTGTTCAGTGTGAGTTACAACGCCATCGCTTGTGCGGCCGTAGTTGACGTAGCGTTCTTTTGATGCACGCACACCAACTTTAACCTTAAAACCCTTTTGTACTTGGTCAGTTTTCCAACGTGTTTCACGGCCTTTTACCAGATTGCCTCGTGCCATACCTGACAGTGGCGCATTGTTATTAAGCGAGTTAGGAAACGATGTAACCATTGATCGTGCCTCACTGATAATAATTTCGCCTGCGTTTTTGATGTCTTTGGTTACTTGTCGGCGATACTTATTGTCAAAAGTATTTAACTCTTTAAGAGTTTCTTGAACTCCGTAAATGCGTACAGGCGCAGGCCCGGCAGCCATTAGCGGCCACCACGTTGCTTGTTAAGTATCTCTATTACGGCGTTCATATCGTCTGCCTCAAATGTAATCTCTGGCGGCCAGTAGCCGGTGGCAACGACGATCTCTGCCAGCGCTCGCCTTACTGAGCCGTGTCCGCTTTTGGGTCTTGTGTCTCCAAGACATCAATGCTCAAGAGTGACGATATAAACTGGTCAAGCGATCCGGGTACTGTAGTACCGCTTGCGCGTGTGGCCTCGTAACACAAATAAGCCAAATCCTCGACACCAATACCTGATGCCATATCTGACGCTTTGCGCTTGTACTTGCGTTCCCATGATACGACAGTCATCAAGTTGGTTGTTACCTCGTTGACAGTGCCATCAGTAAATGTGGCTTTAAGTCTTAATTGCATCTTGCCTCTTTCGTGTCGGGCCGTTGCCGGCGAGAATTAGTTAAGCGACTGCTACAGAATAAGCGCCACCAGTAAACGTAATGTCAATGACGTCGAGTGCACCAAGTTGGCCGTTAACAATTGGCAACGACTCTAGATATGCGGCAGTGAGTGTTGACTCAGGGTTTGTGGCTGATGTGGCAGCGCTCGTTGGCTTGATCTTGACAGTTACCTGTGTGCCGACAAGATTTTTTAATGTCGCATACGTCTCACTTGCGCTAAATGAATTGTACATTGTCACGGTCAAAGTGGAGTTCTCCAACCCGCCGACGTATGACCGATTTGTTTGGCCAAAACTAGTTGACTCCAAACTCTCGATCATGCGCGTAAAAACTGCACTGCTGCACTGATCGGTCATGTCAACGCTATTGATCGTGACTACCGGATTGCTGAGATATGTGGAATTACTCATGTGGGTTAGTTCTCCTCGTTAGTGTCTTTATTAGGTTTATCAGATTTTGTGCTCTTAATGGTGGATTTGATAAACCCACCCTCAATCAGCGCCTCAACATTAATGCCATCGACAGGATCATAGACATCGCCTACAATGCCAAGTCTTGGTGATGCAATTGTGTATCCCATATTTGTGTCCTAACTTTGTGCCTGCACATTGATGTTTAGATCATACGCTGCTAACTCGCTACCACCGATGATAGCAATAGTTGGCCTACCATCTGTGACACCTATTTGTGCGCTGACTACTTTGGCTGCCAAGTTCATGAGGCTGCGTTGAGCATCCAAATTGCCCGGCCCAAGAGTAAGCAACCTGACCGGATATGACAGCGTGAACACTGCCCGGCTATAACCTGTAAACGATGGTGCATCAATAAATACACACGGCGGCACAATGTTGCGTGGGTCTGTAACTACCTGTAAACCCGTAACAGCGCCAAGTGTGGCTGCAAGGTTGTCAAGCGCCACGTTGAATAGATCGGTGTAAGCAACTGGTGTAGGCATTAGGCAACCTGTGCGCGGTTAACACCTAGCAATTGTTTGATCATTGGGCTAAGTCCATTAGAGCCACCAGAGACCATGCCATCCATCATTGCATAGTCCGACACCGATCCCCTTTGGCGATACAAGAAACCGCCGTAAGCGCGTGTGCCGAGACCTACGGCTGTTGATGGCAGCACTGTTAGTGAGTCGTGGTAGCCGCACTCCTGTCTCCTGAGATGACAAAATGCTGACGCGGCTGCGGCACACAATGTAAGAAACGCGGCATCTGCTGCGGTCGCTGTGCCGATGCCTAGCCAATCCTCGACATCAGTTGCAGATACCCAAGTACACACCTGATTATAAGTAATCGTGCCAGTGGTAGTTGCTACGCGCTCAACATTGCTACCTGTGCACCGGTACATAACCTGATTAGGCAAAGGCACATTGGTATCAAACATCGGAAAGCCATCCGAGTCAATTCCAATGTATAGATATTGCGGGATTGCTTGAACAACAAATGTGCCATTAAACGGTACGGCCACTGATGCAATGGTGACACTTTCACCAACAGCGATCTCTGTTGGCTCAAGCGTTTGCACTACTGCATAGTTGTCTAGCAACTGTTTGCTTGTAACTGTGTAAGTACTCATGGCGGTAAAGCCGCCTCTCGTTTACAGGTTGGTTACGTCGATGTTGCGGATGAGATCAGTGATTGCACCAAATGTCGCAAAGTAGCCGTAGTAACTAAACGTGCGGCTAATTGTTGTTGGTGAGTCCACTGACATCATGCCACGCATATTTTCGTAGCATTCGAAAGCGCGTGATGCGTTAGCAATAATCAGAGTGTTTTCATCAAGCGCGTCAAACTGGCTGTCAACAACAATGTTGAGGCCCATTGGGTTTTGACCAGACCATGATGCAGCATTACCTGCGCCGAGTGTGTTCATGCCGAGCAAGCCCGGTGCACCGATTGCAGGGAATACTGGTCGGTTCTGATCGTCAACCAACTGGCCGAGCAACTGCCACACTTTTACGGATGTGTACATCGTGTCAACAAAGAAGTTTGTGCCAACTGATGCGTCATACGCGGCGGTGTAAATTGCTGTCAACAAGTTTTCTGGGCTTGTGCCATCCCATGTACCTGAGTTGATTGATGCTTGGCGCAATTGATCGCAAGCATAATTATCAGTGGCCAACATATATTGACCCATTAAGTCGGTGAGAATTAATCCCATTGCGGCAGGGTCTGTTTGGTCGATCAATTGCATTGACATTTCTGCCGATCCTGCAAAAGTTTTACGCTCAACTTGGTTTGCATCGATCACCATTGTCGTTGCTGACACCACCGAGTTTTGTGGTGACTGCTGTGCTGCTGATGTGTGTGTGCCGATAGTTGGTCGAATAAATGATGTGCCGTTACCGTTTGGCAAAGCGCGTGCACCAAATGATGTCACTACAGGTCTGATGTAATTTAGGTTTTGTACAAGCGGTGCTAAAACGGGATTTGGCAAAAGACCCGGTGTATCGGTGGTGGCTGTGTCACCTGCTGCTGCTTGCAACGCGGTCTGATCTTTTTTGA
>Ga0209190_1002708_pt1 | contig 11852 bp, 22 predicted proteins | sample M_140205_XF_Meta_FD_187315 | JGI IMG/M metagenome (GOLD analysis project Ga0209190, IMG submission 187315) | Freshwater microbial communities from Lake Montjoie, Canada to study carbon cycling - M_140205_XF_MetaG (SPAdes) (version 2) | ecosystem: Environmental > Aquatic > Freshwater > Lake... | reverse complement strand
CCGAAGGGCGTTCAATTGATTTTCGGTATGATTCGAGCCAACCATTAACCACATGAAAGGCTCAGAGTTACAAATTGCACGCGGAATTGCGTTAATAGGTTTATCCCGCTCATCGGCGCGAACGATGGCAATGATGCCGCAATAGCCGCACTCGTGGCGCGCGAGGTCGGGCATGTCGACCCACCGGCAGAGCGGGTCGTGTGAGCACTCGGGGCACGGCGCGACGCCAACGGCGCCGGGCTTGTGCGCTAGGCGACAGTTCAAGGCGTGGCTCACTCGGCACCACCAAGGTCGAGGCTGTTGAGGTCGTCCTCACAGCACCGCGTTGAGCAGTAGTGCAGCGTGACGTCGCCGCCGTGGTCGGCGTCGTTGTGCTGAGTGAGGGTGAGCCAGCCCGCGCCCAGCGCACCGGGCGATGTCGAGTCGCACACATCGCAGGAGTAGGCGCGCATCAGTACCACCCGTAGCTTCCCGAGGCCGCGCGGCCTTGCCAGCGGCTCCACGCATTGCACGGCGTCCCGTAGGTTTTGGAGATGTAGCGCAAGCCCCAGCGAATCTGCGTCGTGGTGTTGGTGCGCCAGTCACGACCGGCGCTCGACATCTTGCGGCCGGGATGGGCTTGCGGAATGCCCCAGGTGCTCTCGCCGTCGGCGTTGTTAGCGTTCCAACGCCAGTCGCTCTCGTGCTTCCACAGCGCGATGAGACACGACCATTGCCGGATGCCGTGGGGCGACGATGGGCGCCATCCGTATCGGCCTACCTGGTGCAGCGCCTCGGCCTTCGCCTGCACTTGTGTGCCGCGGTACAGGTCGTGATGCACAGGTGCGGCGGGTGCCCATCCAACAAGCGCGGCTAGCACCATCTCGGCCATCACGCGTCGACCTCGAAGCCGTCGAGCTCGATGAGCAGCCGGTGGAACGTGTGTCCCGACATGATGACGTACCCGTCGCCGGGTGATGACTTGCCGACGCGCTTAGCCCAGACCACTCGCAGCCATGCGCCGCGCCGCTCTCCTGCGGCCTCGACTTGGGCAACCCACTCAGCGAGCGTGTAGCGCGCGACGTTCTTGGCCTCGATGACGAGGTCGTCGCTAATGCCGACGATGTCGCCGCCACCGAAGTCAGCGGAGCCGGTGCGACGGGCCTGCGGGAAACTCTCGGCGAGGAAGTTGGCGATGCTCGTCTCCCACGAGGTGCCCTTCTGGCGTGCCGCGCTCACGCAAACACTCCGAGCGCGACGAGGTCGGCGTCAAGTGCGGCGAGCCACTCGGTGGGCCACTGAGTAGCGGCCGACTGGTGCGCCACGATCTCGGCGTAACGGTCCAAGTAGTGCGGGTCGCCACGCTGCGCCATGTAGCGCGTCTGATTGCCGAGCAGGTGCAGCCGGTGACAGCCCGCGCCGTCGGCGTACTGCTGGAGGTTGAAGGGCGACACGTGGTTATTCAGGTACATCTGTGCTGATCGCTCAGTGCGGCCGCAGAATGGGCACGCCGTGAGCGCCTTGAGGTAGTCGACCCACTCGGCGTTGCGCTCGGATTCCTCGCGGGCCTTCGCGTCGGCCTCGGTCTCAAAGAGTGCATCTTGAGTAGTCACGCGGATCTCCTGTCGTGAGTGAAGGTGACCTCAACGCCAGCGGCGCGAGCTCGATGTAGTGCCTTCTCAAGCGCCTCGCGGGTGACGCCGAGGCGCTCGGCGGCGAGTCGCGTATTGCCACGGTGCTGGCCGCGGGTGTGCTCGAAGTCCTCGAGCAGCACGTCGAGCGGAACCTGCACGCCAGCCGTGCGGGTATCGAGGCAGGCTGTCGCGGCCGGGTCGTCGATCTCGTCGTCATCCCATGCGAGCGGCAAAGCCCAGCCGCGGCGGCTCGCCAGGTTGATTGACTTTCGCCGATTGCCCGGCTGGTCCCACAGCTCGTCGTAGAGGTCGGCGACCTTGCGGGCCGTGGCGGCGTGCACGGACTCGCGGCCACGGACCAGCGGCCACAGATTCGCGGTCGTGATGTCCAGGCGGTCGCCGAGCTGCTTGCCGCTGTAGCCGATAGCCATGAGTGCGCGGAGTCGGCGCATAGTGCCGGTGCCATCGACGCGTGCACCAGCGGCCGGCACTGGTCGAACGGCCAGAATGCTCGCCTCGGTTGCGCGGCTGATCCGCTTCCGGCCGGCAAGCTGCTGGAGCGTTGAACGCGCGATGCCGGTGCGTAGTTGTATCTGTCGCAATCCCATGCCAGCGGCGCGCAGCATGTCGAGGTGCGCGAGCGCCTTGTCGGGCGTCGTCCACTGGTGCTCGAAGCGGTCGGTCCAGTTGACGCGCGCGCGAGCGTCGGCGTACTTGCGGTTGGCGCCCTTGCACGCGTCGCAGCGGCAGGCGCGCTGCACGTAGCACGACCGCGTCCCGTGCGTGTCGGCCGCGCTCATGCGAGCGCCTCGTCCAGCGCGGCGAGGATGTTGTCGACCTCAACCGCCGACAGGAACATCGCGTCATCACTGCTCGCGTCGATGTAATCGCGCACGCGCTCGACAGCCCAGCGGGCGACCTCGACATACTCGACCTCGGTCATGCGCCCGTGTCCTGTCGCAAGACTTGGCCGTCGATGCAGCCGCCGTTATAGCACGAGCGCAGGATGGTCGCGCCCGAGTCGGCCTCGTCCTCGAGCATCGACTCGCCGCGGCAGGTCGGGCACGGCACCCACTGCGCGGCGGGCATGAGCAGCGCGGCGTAGCCGGGGTGCCTGGGCTTAGTGGTGGCGCGGTCGAGGTCGTCGGCGAGGTCGGCCAAAGCGTCGCTCATGATTCGCAGCTGGTTCGCATAGCCGGTGACCTTGACCTGGCCGTCGATGAGAAGCGAGCCGGTCGGCGCCTTGCTTGGGTCGCGGCTGAAGGACACGTCGAACGGGAGGACGAGCTCGACGGCCGCCATCAGAGCGACCAACCCGGCAGGCCGACCTCGGCGGTTGCCATGCCGACGATGAGGCCGACCAGCACGACCAGCACGGTGAGCGCCACACGCCCGCGTGATGTGAGTCTCATTTTCGTATTAGGTCTAGCCGTTGTACCTATTGCCATGGTTTACCTCTCGGGTGATGATGAGAGGTGAGGGGCACTCTTGCTATCGACCGGGTAACACGCGACTGCGTGTTACTCGTGGGTAGCAAGTCATTGCTACGGCAGGTAGCAACGATCCGAGCCCCTCACCTATCAGAAGTGGACTAGGTGATGACTCCAAGTTGTACCGCGGATGTGAACGCGATAACACGCAACCACGCCAAGAAACTCAAGGAAGTTTGCGTACCACAGACTCCACCGGATGTGACGCCAGACACACATAATGTGGAAAACAAACTGCTACTTGCAAAAGTGGCGCCACGTCAACATCCGAAAACGCCACCCCCTCCCCCCCCGATTTCGTCTATCGCATCACACCCACGCGGGCGCAAACTCCGACTACCGGCCGCTCTTCGGAGGTGGTTGAAATGGGGGTCGTGATGGCACTAGCAGCAAAGACAAGGCCGCCAGGCGCGGCGGCGTCGACACAGGAGTGCATCGATGCGCTCACGAATTTCCGTCTAGTGCGCGGCCACTCCGCGCGCACCATCGCACTGGACACGTGGATACTCGGCGCGCTGCCGTGCCCACCAGAGGAGGTCACGCTCGCTAACCTTGAGGCGATCGTTATGCGAAACAGAAACGCGTCGTCGAGGTCGACCTACGCCTCACGCCTGCACAGCATCTTCGCGGCGCTCCGCCAGATGCAACTGATTGACACGACCGTCGACGCGATGTTGGCGCGGCTTAAGGCGCCAGCAGGTCAGCCGCGGCCACTGAGCGATGAGCAGGTCGACGCGTTGCTCACCGAGCTGCCGACGCATATGGCCGACGTGGTGCGCTGCGGCATCTTGGCTGGTACGCGCGCGATGGAAGTGTGGGCCATGCGCGGCGATGACCTCTCCCACGGGCACCGCGGCGCGGAGCTGATGCTGCACGGCAAGGGTGGTCGAGATGTCGCCATTCCATGCCACCCGCGGCTCGTGCAAATGATTAACGACTACGAGACCTTGGGGCGCCTGTGGACGCGCTGGTCGTCGCCGGCCGTGCTGTCTTCGGCGATGAGCAAAAAGATGGGCGAGATACTCAAAGACGAGTCGGTGACCTACCACCAGTGCCGGCACACTTTCGGCACGCGCGTGATGCGCGCGTCGGATAATGACGTGTTGCTCGCGTCCAGCCTTCTGCGGCATGAGTCGCTCAAGAGCAGCATGATCTACATCAAACTCGCCGATGACCGGCCACGGATGGCGATTGACCGGCTAGCCGGATGACGGCAGGACCGTACCCGAAACGGTACTAATCTGCCGCACCTCGAAACACAGAAAGAGCCGCACGCGCAACCGGGAGGGGCGGGCCGGTTGCGCGTGCGGCGTTCGTGGGGCTTGCGGTTGTTACTCGTCGTCATCGTCTTGGAGGCTCGGCAGCTCGGCCTCAGCGAGCATCCCGCGATGATGCCAATACGGATGGATCGTGTCAGTGATGGTGACGAGCTGCTGCTCGCCGGTGGCTGGTTCTAGCAAGTCGACGACGACGACATAGCCGACCACGATGCCTTCATATTCTTCCGAGTTGAGCAGGGCCTGTAGAAAATCATCGAGCTTGGCGATCATTGCTTCGCCCTGGCGGCGCGCTCTTCGACGACTAGGGCGTGCGCTAGCAGGTAGCCCACGCCGTCCACGATGTTGTCGTTGGTGGGGTGCGGAGTGTGGCACTCGCGGCTGATCTTGAGAGCGACCATCATGAGCGCGACCTGCTCGGCCGTGACCTCGACGCCGAGAATGGCGCCCCACATCAGGCCGGTGCGCGCGAAGTCGTCGAGCGGGTGTCCGTAGGTTTCGGCGCGCGCGCCGGTCACGAGCATGGCGGCATGGCTCGCGATTGTCGCCGCGGTCTTTGACATTGGACCCCCTCCAAATATTTCTGAGAATCTTTGGTCAAAGTGTAGACACGACTACAGGAACGTGTAGAGTGTTCTACATAGCGACAACCACAACAACTAAGGGGTCGAAATGAACAAGAACCAGAGCACCGCAGCACAGAGGTCCTTCATCTGCTCACTCGCCCGCGGCCGGTCAATGGCTGACCTTAAGGTCATCCTGGCCCCCGCGTTCGCGGTCAACGGGAACGCCTTCAACACGTCGGCGACTCTCAACCAGAACGTCGCGCGTCTGACCAAGACGACGGCGTCGAAGGCCATTGAGCTTCTCAAGGTGTCAGCGTGAGCGCCGCGACCGTCACGGCCGCCGGTCCCGGTTGGCTTGTGGAATGGGAGCACGACGAGGACGGCCCGCAGGTGCTCTACACGCGCGACGAGGCCAAGGCCCAGCGCGTCGCCGATGCCGTGAACGGGGTGAAGTCATGAGCGCCCTGCCCGCCGTGCGCTGCCCGTGGTGCGCGAAAGAGCAGCCCGCAAACGCCAACCTCGCGCTGGTCGGCGTCGCCGTGCAGTACGACGACGAGGCGTGGCAGGTGCGCGCGATCAGCGAGCGCGGCGTGAGCGACCGCGAGTGGATGGTCGACGAGGTCGTCGACTTCGTGCCCAGCACCACGTTCGTGGTCGAGGGCGAGGGCGCGGTGGTCATCATCGAGCCCGACTACATCGACGACTGGCAGCTCATCGCCCACGAGGCCGGAAAGGCGCTCGCCGACGCCCGCGAGCGTCTCAACTTCGCGATGCGCGCGGCCGAGATCGTGGTGCGATGCGCGGTCGAGGATGGCATCAGCGAGGTTGAGGTCGCGCGCCGCGTGGGCGTCGACCGCATGACGGTGCGGAAGTGGCTCGGCAAGTAACTCGCGGATTCGCTAGGACGGGCTCGCGGATTCGCGGGCCCGTTCGGCGATTGTATTGGCCGGGATACTATCCCGCGCCGTCGTAAACTACCGCCCAGTCACGCCGCGCATGGGCACGGCGGCTGAGCGATTCTTGCCGCGCATCAGCGTCCCGCACGCGTCGCAACGGTAGGCCGGGTAGCGCGTCACGGCGGTGACTGCCGAGCCCGCTGGGCTCATCGCCTCGCTGCCACAGTTGGTGCACACGCGCGCGTCGTCGGCGCCATAGAGCCCGTAGTTCACTCCGCTAATCCACGGGCGCAGCCGGTCGAGGACGCCCTCAAGCGAGGTCGGCCCGACGTCGCCCATGTTGTATTTCCGCATCCTTGCGCGCGCTTTCTCATCGCCCGCGATGCACGCCTCGGCGTCGCGTGGGTTGTACTTGCCGCGCTTACCTGGCAGGCCGAGCCGCTCGCACAAGTGCTGAAGCGACGCAGACGGGAAACCGAACTGTCGGCCCACGAGGTGCATGTCCAAATGTTTGAACGGTGACGGTGGCGGCAGCTCGGCCTCGACCCATGCCGAGCGCATCCACGGTAGATCGGCGCGGCCGCCGAAATAGGTCACGACGATGTCGGCCTCATCGACCAGGCGCCACGACTCGCGCGCCAGGTGGTGCGGGTCGTCGGAGTCCCATGACGCGTGGAACTCGGCACGCCGCGCGCCGTGCCACTTCGCAGCGAAACACAGCATGGCCGGGTACCTCGTCCAGTTCGACACGGGCAAGAATCCGCCGCGCACCCGCTGGTCGAAGATGAACGCTTCACCCGCTCGGCGCTCGAGGTCGATGAGCAGCACGCGCGGGCCAGCGAGCGCCGCGACTAGGTCACCCACAGGTACACTCGCCACGACGGTGTCGCGACAGGGTCGTGCTGGCAACCTGGACGTTGACGGTTGCGAGCGCGCGTGCGATAGCCGAGCTGGGTTGCGTACTCGCAAACGCAGCGAGCAGGGATTCGCGGTCGGCGTCGTCGAGCGCCGCGAGGATGCCCGACACTGAGCACGTCGGGCCTTTGCGGCGTGCGCCCTCGTTGTCGAGTGCGTCGGCTAGAGACATGACAACCTCTCCGTTGTGCTGGCCGAGGGGTCGGCCGGCGTTATACGTCGTTGATGTCGTCGCGCGTTACTATGCGCCAGAGATGGCACAGAAAATCCAGCCCGGTCCAGATCGCCCAAGCGAGCAGCAGACCGGCGAGGATGACAAAGCCTGCAGTGCACTGCATGATCGCTCCCGTCTGTCCTGCGCTGTGGTGCGTTAGCGACCGAGCGCGACGTGCAGCTCGTGCAGCTGGTGCGCGGTCAGTTTGCCGCGCTGGCCGTCTGGCCCGATCTTGAGTTTGGCAATCATCGCGTCGACGTCGGCCTGACTGGTGCCGGGCTTCAGCGCCCAATGCATGAAGTCCCAGTTTCTAGCCAGCGAGTAAGAACCGCCGAGCGCGACCGGCCCGCCCCACATGATGATTTCGTAGCGTTGCAAAATTACCCGCGCGGCGGCTGCTTTTTTCCCGTTCCACCAGGCGTACATGCTCGGCCCTTGTGCGCCCTCAGCCGATGCGCGCACGTCCATCGCCGTGCCCGAGCTGTGGTCGCTCCACGATGATGCAGCGTTCGCCTGCCGATAGTCGTAGGCGTCGACATCGCCGCGGCCGACGAGCGGGTGAATCGTCGCGTGATAGTCAAGCGCGATGGCGACAAATAGACGCGCCACCGAGCGTCTGCCATAGAAGACGCACGGCGTGCCAGGAATCGCCAGGCGGGTGAGTCGCTTGTCATCCCACGGCGGCGAGCCGAGGACCGGCCAGCCGTTAATTGACGACGGCATCAGTCGCCCGACCCGTGCACGATGACCGGCGGCACCGTCGCCTCATTGACCAGCGACGGCCCAGCGTTACCGATGCCGGCCGAGGCGACCGAGGACAGCACCGACAGCAGTGTCGCGGTTGCGGCGACGGCTAGCGCGGCCTGCCAGTCGACAGTGAGGACGGTCGTCTGACCAACCGCAAGAATGGCGATGAGCGATTGCGCGAGTGTCTTGATGGCGCGCTCGGCGGCAGCTTTAAAGAATGACAGGGTAAACATGAATAACGCCCTCTCTTGTTATGGGTTATGAACTACTTCAGAAGTAGATGGAGGCGATGCCCGCGAGAATGGTCAGGCCCGAGCCGATGAGCAGACCGACAAGCCAACGCCGTGCTACCGCGTCGGCGGCATCGCGTGCCGTGATTTCATCCGCGCTGACCGTCTCAACCTCAAGGCTGCGAATGCGCGTCTCGTGATCGCCGAGCCTGCGGTCGACCGAGTCCAGGCGCTGCACGAGCGCGTCGACCTTGGCCTCTAACCGCGCGACGGTTTCGGCGATCCGAAGCAACAGCCCGTGCTCATCCATTACGGGCCAACCCAGCGCATCTGACAGATTGGTCTATTGCCACCAGAAGCCGAGACTGTAACTAGCGCGTTAGTTCCGCAGCGTAGTTTTATTTCGACGTAGTCGGTCGCGGCCAGCGGCACATAGCGCGCGAGCGTCAGCCCGTAGTTTGCGGTCGGAGTTGTTGGGATGTAGATCGCAGGAGCAGACTGTGCCATCTGTGCACCGTTGACGAATAGTGCCATCTGGAAATAAGTGACGGCGGCCTGCTGTGCCATCGCGATAGTGGCGTCGATGTGATAGGTCCCGGCCTGGGATGCGGTGATGCGCGTCGGGTTCGTGCTCGTCGAGTGCATGCTGCCGACGTTGGCAATTTGCGTATCCCACGACTGCGCGTAGTACGTGCCAGCAGTCGTCAGTGTCGTGGTCAGGGTGCTGGAGAGGTACGCGTAAGGCGGGCTGACAATTTCCGTCAGGTTATTGCTCACGTAGGTGTTGAAATTGGCGGCGGTGACCGTCTCGCCGACAGCCCAAACCCGCGGCGTGGTCCAAGTCATTTCGTCGCCTCTCTCAGAACGCTAGGACGGTGGTCGAATTCAGCACGGAATATGTCGCGTCGTCGAGGACCCAGACGGTTGAGCCTGCGTCGATCTGTGTGCAGATAAACGCTCGGCGCCACGAGGTCGCCGTGACGGTGTCGGTCATCCCGTCAACTATGAGGTCGAGGGTTGCGGCCGGCGTCGACGCGCTCGGCAGGCCGCTCACTTGGAATCGGTCGCCAACCTCGGCGGCGAGGATGGTGGCCTCATCGAGAATTGCTGCGCTACTGACGAGGTCGACACTGATACCGCTGATTCGTGGCACGGGCTCAGAGTTCAGGTTGGCGAGGAACGCGGCCATGTCGACAGCCTGCGAGTCACTTGACAGGTAGACCGTGGTGGTGCTGTCGTGAGTGTCATACGCTGCGACGCTGACCGCGTCGACTGACCGCGCCGTAATTCCACCAGGGCGCGAGACGGTCACGTCATTAACCACGGCGCCCATGTCGGTCGCGAAGCCCGTGCCTTTATCGATGGCTGTCGCAGTTACGGTAAACACGACAGCGGTCCCGTATCGCTTATTGCGTGACGCCAGGCGTAGCACGCCCGAGCGGTCAAGGTAGACCGCCGACGCTTCAGCAATGGCGACCTCGTTGGCCGCATCTAATAGTGATCGGTCGCCCACTGGGAACGGAGCCATATCTGCCGAGGTCGTGGCGGGTGATCCGTAGCTGAAGCCGTACTCAGTACTCGACAATCCGGCGACCTCGGCAAGCCGCGTGAACTTCGCCGCCGATGTCTCGGCAGTGTAGACACCGAGCGTGTCACGCACGCGCGCGTGCTCGGTGATGCGCGTCGCCGATAGCGCGGTCGGGTAGATGCCGATGTTTGCTAGACGGCCGAAGAACAAACCCGTCGCGGTGCCAGTCGACGCGGCGCGCAGCGCACCAGCAGAGATCGACGCGCCAGTGATAATCGTGGCGCTCGAAGATGCGGTCGAGTAGGTGTCGGGCGTGCCCTCAGACGAGCCGTTCAGGAACAGTCGCACCGTGACCGTGTCGCCTACCCTCGTCTGCTTGACGAGTGCGTGATTCCAGACGCCCGCGACCGCTGTCGTCGTGCCGGTCACAGTCGCGGTCAGGCTGTTGGCGGCGTCGGTGGTGGTGGCGACGAGCTTGTCGGTGGCCGAAAGTTTGAGCGTGACTATTGTGTTAAACGATGAATCGTGGACGACGACAAGCCCGCGAGTGGCGGTGCCCGCGACTGCGGCTTGGAAGTAAACCTCGACGGTCTGCGTATTGGTGAACGCATCGGACAAGCCCGAGCCGGTCAGGTAATAGCCGGCCGTCGTCGACGAGGTCGTGAGCACGGCGCACGACTGGCCGTCAGGCCCTGGGCCTAGACCGGACTCGCCGAATGTCAGCGTCGCAGTGCCAACCGTGCCGACCGATGTGGTCGCCAGCGCAGTGACTGACCCGTTGCCAGATTGTTCACCTGCCGAGGTCGACGCCTCCGAGTCATCGCACGGCCACAATGCTGACGGCAGGTCGATGAGCTGCACGCCTCGTATAAGGCCCGGCAGTTTCCGTTTTTCCAGACGCGCTAGGCGGTCGGTGGCCGAGACGCGAACGGTCGGCCGCCAGCCGTTATCCCAGCCGGTTTCGAGTGACTCGACGTAGCCATACCAAAGGTCAACGTATGGACCAGCAAACGGGAAGCGAGCTCGCACACGTACCGGGATTCGGAGCGCGAGCCCTGCGACCTGATTAGTGCCGCCGAGAGTGAACCGTCCCTCGGTGCCTTGCTGCGTTGAGTTGTCGAGCGTGAATGACAACGAGCCCGGCCGCGCCATTGTGTCGATGCCCGAGCGCCCACGGTTGAATGTGACGCTGGCGTCGAGCATCACCGAAGAGGTGACATCGGTCCACGTAATGGAGCCGAGCGGCGTGAGTGGAGTGGACGTGTAGCCGAAGTCGACGCGCAGCGCGTCGGGCAGTACCTGTGCCATCAGGCCAGACCCAACGCGCGACCACCGATTGATCGCTTATATGCGGCGAGCGCGGTGGCGATTTCTTTGCCGTCAAGATTGACGATGACCTCGGTGGTGAGCAGCTCGCGATCCGTACCAGCGCGAGCAACGGCCGCATTCACTAGGCCACGTTGCCGGCTGATGAGTGGGTCGTATTCGAGACGCGCGCGCTGGTTACCGATGCGACCCGATTCGCGGTCAACACTGAGCGCGAGCGCCCGCAGCTCTTTCATGTCGGCAGGGCTGGAATCCAGCAGCGCCTTGGCGAGTTCGCCACCCTCTTCGGGACCGGCGTCGATGATCTGCTGGAGGAACGAGCTCGGCAATCCCTTTTTGGCGAGCGTCCGAAGATTCTTCCCAAATGACTTAATGACATTGAGTTTGGCTTTCAGCCCAGCGATGACATTGCCGGCAGTCGGCTTGCTGGTGCGCGCGGCGGCTTCCGCCTGGTCGAGGTTGGCGAGTGCGGCGGTGCGCTCCGCTGGTGTCGCTGCGCTGTTGAGTGCGGCACGCGCGCTAGCCACATCACCCTGGGCGTTCTTGTATGCGCCGGTGTCGAAAGAGTTAGACAACGACGCGAACCCGCGCACGTTCCTACGCGTCTCGCGCGATTGCGCGGCCATGTCTTGGCGTAGTTGCCGTAAGCCCTGCTCAAGCCGTATGGCCGTGGCAGTGTCGCGAACGAATTGATTCAGCAGTTGCTGAGGTGTCGACGCGACCGTGCCGCCCGTGGCGTAACGGTTGAGGGAGTTCAGATAATTAGTGCCGAGACGTGATGCGCTCGCAGCGTTAATAACGTATTCGCCATTGCTCAACATCGCAGGTATTGAATCCGACGTGCCGCTGCCCGCCCCGCTAATGGGACCGCCGGCGGCGTTGCGAGTGCGCTTGTTTGTGGTTCCTGGCGCGGTCGGGAAGTTGAATAGGCTTGAATCAACGGTGATAAAAACCGGCTCTGACAATTCCTCGAGGCGCTTCTTCACGCGAGCAATGCGCGCTAGCGCCTCCTCGTGCCGCTCAACCTTCACCGCGGTGACAACCGCGTCA
>Ga0209190_1002701_pt1 | contig 11864 bp, 21 predicted proteins | sample M_140205_XF_Meta_FD_187315 | JGI IMG/M metagenome (GOLD analysis project Ga0209190, IMG submission 187315) | Freshwater microbial communities from Lake Montjoie, Canada to study carbon cycling - M_140205_XF_MetaG (SPAdes) (version 2) | ecosystem: Environmental > Aquatic > Freshwater > Lake... | reverse complement strand
CTATCTATTCCACTTTTAGCAAGGTCTAATATTCTTTTGTTCTTATCAGTTAAGCTTACCATTGCTTTAAGTTTATAAGGTCATTAAATGTGGTTTCTGCTATTGCTTTATTTTTAGCTTTAACATAACCGTAGATCATAACTTTCTTTTCGCCTGGTTCTTTTACTAACCATGGCTTTGGCTTAAACTCTTTTTTTGGACTTGCTTTCATTTTTGGTTTCATGTTTTATTTCTTTTGGGATAAATTCTTGTGATAATAACTCTTTTTGTATGTGAAACTTTTCGCCTGATTCATGGAGCACAAGTAGCATTTCTATATTGTTATCTAATATAGCGACCTTATCACCTGTAACTCCATATACTTTGCGACTTGCAGCTCCTTTGATTTCAGTATTTAAATACATCCATATCATTTGCTTAATGTTATTTTATAAGATGAAGTAGAAGTTTTAGTAGGTGGATATACTCTAACTATTTCATCACCGATAACTACTTCCATGCCTTCTGCTGGAATAGTTTTTAACCATGCTTTACGGTCTGAAATTAGCGTTTCTATTTCAACAAGTTTGCTTTCTACTTCTATTAAAGCTGAATCATTACAACCGCTATAATCGTATTTAGTTCCTGTTTCAGCTAGTTCTATTTTAGCTCCTGAAGGATTGGTTATATCCTTGCCATTCTTACCTACTTCTTCCCTTACGTATTCGGTAAAATCTTTACTGGATCTAACTTCTTTAATAAAGTTCTCCATTACTGTAAGTGCTTCTGCTGCTTCTAATATCCTTCCGTTACTCATAAGCTCGTTAACTGAAGATTGAGCTATTACTTTTATTTGTGTCTTTGTAAGACCTGATGTTAATACTGGTAGCATAGTTTTAATTTTTAAGGTTATTAATCTTCAATGTTTCTAATTTCTATATTATCAAATTTTTGTATTGCTACTGCTCTATCTAGTTCATAACGAAGCAAGTTATTAGCTTGTTTAATTAAATTAGATTGTGCTTTTGCTTCTTCAACTGATATTCCTTTAGCTTTTAAAAGCATCATCATATTGAATGTTTCTTTTAATAATTCTTTTGAGCTTACTGATTTTGTTGTTTGCATTTTTTAAAGTTTTTTAATGTTATCAATTAAATGTTCTATAGTTTTAAATACTTCTATTTTATCAAATTCAAAAAAATGGTTGTAGTTATATAATTCATCCAGTTCTTTAATTAAATGCTCAAGTCCATTTTTAATTAAATAATCTTTGCAAATTTTATAATTACTTAAAATTTCATCTTGATTAATAATTGAATCCATAAATGGTATTCTATTAGTAATTGCATATTGTTTACCTGCATTATCAGAATAAATAAAATTTATTTCGTTATGATATTTTTTAAGATTTTTATTTCTTAATCTATATTCTTTTAAAATTCTATCAAGATGTATTCTTTCTAAATCATACACATCATAAATTTTATTTTTTACAATAATGCTATTAATTAAATCTTGTTTAAATTCAAGATGTGTTAATCCATTATGAATACAATTATGATATGTTATTAATACAAATTTATTTTTTATAAAGAATAAAAATCTTTCAGGATTAATGCTACACATTTCAAAAGGATTAAAAGATAAAATTTTATGTGTACCGTTTAGTTTTTTATACTTTTCGTCATGTGCTAAACAATAACTACTGTGAGAATCAATATAACATTCAACCATTATTTTAATTTTTAGTTGTTAATAATGTTTCTACTTCTTTAGATAGCTTGTAGACTAATTTAATTTTAGCAATGGTTGTTTCTCCAGCGTCAAGCTTTGCCTTTGCTTTGTTGAAAGTATCACTTCCTTTATTTAACCATGGCTTTTCAGGTTCAGTAGGTGTACCGTTTCCGTAGGTAGCTTTGTTTCCGTCATCATCTTCATCAATGTTTAAAGTAAGGATAGCAGCTAAAGCATATCTTCTTTGATAGGTTAAACAGCTTCCCCTTCCTTGTGGATCATCCTTTACAGGTTTCATTTCATAGTTACATTCTATCCATTCGCCTGATTCGCCATGAATAAGGATTGAAGTAAGTCCATTGTCGCCATTTGGAAACTGTGTTACAGCTAATCCTGACTCTATCAATGGTTCATTAATGCCATCAAGTATATTACTTAATGAAGCGTAAGAAGATTTAAAGAAAGGATTTTTTGCATCCTTCTTAATGGTGTCTACTTTAAGCTTGAATATTATCAAAGCTTTGGCAAGGTTTCCGATTGTGTTACTTTTGTTCATTTGTGTTTTGTTTATGGTTAATTAATTGTCCTACTCTAAGTACATATTGTCTATTTGTATTTTTCTTTGATAATTCTAGAAGCAGAGTTATAAGGTTGCTGTGCTTCTTCTTCTTGTTCATTTGTTTCTGATTCATTATAATCTGATAATTGATAGATTAAGTAATAGGTTGCAAATATTCCAGCGGCTAAAAAGATTAAGCAAAAAATCATTGTAAAGGTTTTTGAAGTGATAGAATGTAATTTTGTAAGCTGTCAAGTATTAGTATCTTTTCATCTGCCGTAGCTGAAGAAGTCCTAATAGATTCTAGTAATAATTCCCAAGCGTCTTTCATGTTTGTTTAGTTTAGTTGTGAAAAATAAAGTAAAATAAATGTGTAACTCCAATAACTGTAGTAATGATAATTGAAGTTAAAATAAGTAAAGCAATTTTGAATTTAATTTTTTTCATTTGTTTAGTTTTAAGGTTTAAAAAATGTGCGTTGTGTCTGTCGCACCCCAGCGTCTTTGGTTAGTTTACCAATTTGATTTTATCCATTTAGTTACTTGCATTTTTAAGCTTTTTTCAGAATGAGCAAATATGCTCCAAACATTAATTCCATTTTCTTTTATATTAGCTAAATTCATATCGCCATTAAAAGCAAATTCAACTTCAAATCTTCTTAAGTTTTCGTAAATTTTTTTAGTTGTTGTCATTTTGTTTAGTTTTAATTGTTATTGTTTCAGTTTGATAAATCAAAGATATATACATTAGAGTTCTAAAACAAATATTTTTGAAAGTTTTTTTAAAGTTTTTTTATTGGTACGCTGAAACCCCTATAAACATTGAGTTATTATAAAAAGAAATATATCTAAATAAGGGTAAAAAAAAGGACCGAAGTAGAAACTTCAGTCCGGAACTAAACAAAACCTATGAAAAAAACCCGCCTAATCTTCAGTATCTTCTTCAAACAATTCATCATGCATCTCATTTATGCAATCGTCAATTATTCGTAATGATTTTCTTAATATTCTTTTTATTCGCCTTGCGCCTTCTTTACTCATTATACCAGTGTCCATTCCTTCAATAGCAGAAATAGCATAGAATGCACAACTAATATAATCAGATCGTGTGGTCATTTCAACCTCACCTTCTAGCAGTAATTGTTCTTCCTGGATTATTTCATCTTCAGTAGGTTCTTTAATATCTTCCATTAGTTTTGATTTTTAAGTATTTCTAAATCAGGTCGTTCTTCATCTACTCGCCTTCCCATTTGCTTTTCATTTATTCTTATAGAATTAGCTCTACGGTATTGTTTACACATAGATTCTAATAATGCTATTCTTTCACTCATTGGATATACAGCCAATAAACTGTCAATTATTTTTCTCATGTTTTTATTTGTCGGTTTTAGTATGTGTTTTGAAACAAGTTTTGCAGATGTATTGTATTTTCTTAACTCCAGTTGCAGTCGTTCTTCTTTTATTTATTGTTATTTCATCACTGCCACATTCAGGACAACTTCCCCTATCAGATCCAAAGGTAACCCCATAATGTGTTTTTGCTTCAATATGTATTGATAATTCTTTAAACACTTTTTCAAGAACAATCACATCCATTTTACAATATTTAACCATTTTAGACATGGATGCTTTACACTTATTGAGCATTATATCCTTCCACATTCCGTAGTCGGTTTTTATCTTTTGCCCTACTCCTAGAAATTTAGCTATATAATCTAACTTATTACTATTGAATTTAAACTTTGAACGACTTATTTTTAATGTATCAATGGTAACGTATTTAGGGAACATTTGTATTCGGTGGAATAAGCACCTGGTTCTAATCCAAGACAAGTCAAATCTATCGCCATTATGCCCTACTAATTCATCTGCTTCGTTTGCTATCTTTACAAACTTTTCTAATAGCTTCTTATCACATTGCTTTGAATCCCATTCTAAAGAATGTACTTCTTTGCTATCTTCCCACTTATAACAAATACACATGATAGCCCTTTCTTTTATAATGCTTTCAGGACCAATATTCAGTTTGAATCCTGACTGCCAAAATAACCCAATATTAGCACTTACTTCAATGTCAAAAAATAAACGTTTGCGGTTTGTTCTGACTTGTTTTAAATTCATATTGTAAAGTATAGGTTTGCTTCAGCTGTCCTTCTTCTAGTTAAACCTTTCTCAAATGAACTGCCTTTATTAACCCATCTCATTAATTGCTCTCTTACTTTAACATCATTAGGATTTACTTTAATTATTTTAAGTAGTGTACTTTTATTAAATGCTCCTACTCCTACGTTATAAATAAAGCTTAATAAAGAATCAAATTGATTTTGATTTAAATTTAACTTTTGTAAACATACTGATTTTTTTTCAAGCTCCCACATTAATAACTTTTCTGCATCTTCTAAAGTTATCACTTCACCTATCTTAACTTTCTTTGAATCGTTCCACATAGTAGAACCATAACCGATTGTAGGAACTCCAGCAGGACATAAATAACTTTTAAGGAATAACCCCTCAAATTTCTTTATTAAATCAATGCACTTTGAACTTGGTAACATACGCTATGAATAAAATTAAAAATAATAATAACCAAAAAGATATCTTTAAAAATACCTTATACTTAACCTCATACTTTGCCCTTTCTATTAGAGCATTATCCCTTTCAATAGTAATACTAATTAATTTAGCATTATCTATTTTGTATATTGTATCGTGTATTATCGGATATTTACGAATAATATCCCTGTACTTTATAACTAATTTTTGGCAATCAGTAATCAAGGAATACTTGACAACTGTGTCAAACTTTATTAAGGTGTCTATTTTAAGCTCATTTAAGCTATCAACTTGATGAATCCATAACTTGTATTGACTTGAATCAGAAACGGCTTTAAACGGTTCGCATGGATACCACAAAGCACATTTCTTTGCAGTTGCTTCAGGATAGGTTTCCTGTGCCTTATTTAATTGCTTATTTGCTATCTTGACTGAATAGCAAGAAGCTAACAAAAATAAAAGAATAAAATATTTTGCCATCTAAATAAGTTTATTATATTTGCAGTACGGAGTATTTCCGAAGATGGTCTAAAATTGAATAAGGTAATCGGAGTTAGTTTCTACTAGCTCCTTTTTTTATTTACCTGTAACGTCATGATCCTTTGCCAAGAAACCTAAAGCAGCTAAAGTTCCTGCAAACACTAACTTACTGATAGAAGCAGCGTCTAAATGGTATCCAGTACCTTCTACGATTGGTTGAATTGCAACGATAACAGCTAATAATAATCCTACTAAACTTGTTTTGTAACTTTTCATTTTATATATTTTTTGATGAATTTAATAACTCCAGGTAAGTTGTTAATGATGCTTGTAATACTTGCAACAATAGCAAAGAAACCAAGCACTTGGGAAGAAGTTAAAAACGTTCCTATTGATAATCCCCAAATAGTAATAAGGTCTAAATGTTTCATTAATTATAAATTAAATATTGTAAATGTTCAGTAGGTAGTTCACAATCTGCTATTTCAAAAACTTCAGGATGTTCAATAATAGAAGGATGTTCTTCTAAAGGTTTATCCCATCCTTCAGTAATTAATACTGTATATGTTTCAGTATCTTTTTGTCTTATGTGTTTCATATAAATATTATTGTGCGAAATATTGAATTGTTGCCCTTGCTGTAATATATCCACTTGCTGCTGCTCTATAAATATTTATTTCATAACCTGTGCCACCTGAATTTATTTTTAATTCAGACATACCACCTGCAATAGATGTACCCATTCCTGCTGCTGTTATAGCAGTTGCCAAACTTCCACTTCCAATGTATAAAAAAGAACCATTTGCAGTTGAACCTGTTGGTATTTCAGGCGTAGGACAATCAGAAGGTAAAGTACAAGTAACACTTGATACTAAAGTTCCAGCCGTTGCATAAATTAAAGTAAGTCTTAAAGTAACCAATTTACCTACTTGAAACCATCTATAAGAATGATTTGTAGCTCCACTTGGAGCAGTTGTACCTGTCCATGTTATTGTTCCAGTATATGCTTTTTGTGCTGAATCCCTGAACGTTTGTGTTGATTCACTTGCCGCTGCATTTGTGTTATTAGCATTCATAGTATAAGCAGCTGCAAACTTTCTTGAATAAGGTGTTAGCATAGTTGCAGTATCTGAAATATTAACCTTTAAATTTACTGCCGAATTTTTAGCATAGTTAGTAAGCATTGAAGCTGTATCAGAAATATTAACCTTTAAATTTATCCTATTTGATAAAGTTGAAGTATCAGTTTTTCTTAAATAGTTTGTTAACATAGAAGCAGTATCACTACTTCCTATTTTATTATTAAATGTAGTGTATTGTATATTTGAAATTAACCCCCTTGTAACTCCTGAAGCTGAAGCGTTAGGTATATTAAAAGTATGTGCAGTTCCTGAAGATGTTATTTTAAAAGTTGTATTTGTAGAATCTAAAGCAAATGTTTGAACTGCTCCTGTTAATCCATTTAAAGCAGTCATCCCTGTACCTGCCATTATACCACTTTGTTGTGTTACAGTAAGTATTGTGGAAGGAATTATAGGATGGATAAATGGAGTAGTTTGTGCTGCTTCATATAGTAATCTAATGTGTGTGTCTGGTGTACTCCACATTAATTGATAATAATCTCCAGCAACTATATCTAAAACATAATTCCAAGAAGCAAGAATTGCAGATGCAGCTGCTCCTCCTGTTAATATTATTTTGCCACCACTTCCAGCCACATCAGTTCCATTTTTTCTTAACCATATATCTACAGCATCAGTGCCACTATTTGTTCTATCAAATTGTGCTGAAAATTGAATGTTATATATTCCTGTATTTGCTATTGTTATTCTTGTTAAATTACTTCCATCACTTACTATTGTTACTCCATTACTTAAATCATTAATACCAAATTTCATTGCGTATGGAGTATTTATTGCAGCAGCAGTCTGAATAGTATTGTCTTGAAATGCTCCATAATAACCTACAGGAGCAGGATTAGTTCCTACACTATCTTTAATAGCATATCTTGTAGAACCGATAAAATATATTATTGAATCCTTGCCTAAAGTCCTTGCAATATTATTAACGAATTTATTTGTAGTATCAGTCTTTCGTAAATACTTTGTAAGCATAGCTGAAGTATCTGAAATATTAAGCTTTAAATTTATCCTATTACTTAATGAAGTAGTATCAGTAGAACCACCACCGCCTTTGATAGTATCCCAAACCGCTGTTTTAGGATTATAAAAGTAAAATCTATTATTGCATGAATCAAAAGCAATCGCACCAAATTTTAACACATTGCTTTTTAAAGTAGGTACACCACAAAAAGTAGGTATCTGCAAAGTACTATCAAAGCTCATCCTGTGAGCTGCATAACCATATTGCGGCATGGATTGATAAACCTGCCCTTTACTGAATAAACTTAAAAAACAAAAAACTGCTATTAATATTTTCTTCATAACTTCTTAATAACTTAATTATACATTCTTACTTCAATAAATTGATTAAATAATTTGTCATCCATTCTACCATTATCAGGTATCCCTGTTTCTATAACTATTTGAGTACTGCTAACTTTTCTAACTCCATAATAACTGCCCCAAGCTTCATCAAAATTTATTTCACCTTCATGCCCCATAGGTCTAACAATTAAAGGAACTGTTCCGGTAAACAAAGCAGCTGAATTTAAGTAGTATCTACCAGCAGCACTATAAGTTATATTTATTGATCCTATAGTATTTTCTAATACTGTTACAGTAGGAGCAGCTGTTCCAACCTGTGTAAATAAAGCTGCATAAACTTTATATTTCTTTAAACCTTGTACAGTTGTTTGTACAGTTACGCCACTTTGAACTACAGGTACTAATTCAGTTCCTGTAATAGTTGTAGCTGTGCCTAATTCGCTAATTTTTTTACTCATAAATTATATTTATATTATCTTCAGTTATTAAATTATCTTCAAATTCAGTTGTTAAATAAGTAGGTTCAGGAATTGAACAAGCGTCAAAATCAGATACTAAACTAATATTAAAAGTCAACTGCACCCCACTTAAATAATCTTCAAACTTTTCAGTTATTCCGGTCCAACTTATTTGTGGATCTATTGTGTAAGGATTATATCCGTTCCTTAATTTGCTAACTATATCAGCTGCTATACTATGCATATCTGAAGTAACTTCAGTTTCAAATTCACTTTCTACACCGCTTTTATCTAAAAACCACATCTGAATATTAAAAACTTGTTCCCTTCCTATGTTATAACCCCCTGAATTTATAGCAAAAGAAGCTAAAGGATAAACAGGTTGGTCATCCCAATTTAACCACTCTACTGGAGTCGCAAACCTTACTGTGTTTATCATTAAATGATTTTGCAGTATGCTTGTTATTTCCGTTGTTAGTTGTTTGTAGGTCATTAAATTTTTGTTTTACTTTATCTATGTACTCTTTTTTGTACCCTTTACTCATAAATTATTTTGAATTAACGATATAAGAACGTGAACAACTCACCTGCTAAAGTTACATCACCTGTAGGCAAAGTAACTACACCATTATTAATAGTTAAATAAGCTGTGTCGCTTGTTGGATTTCCTGTTATTATCTTATTAAGTCCACTTCTAAAAGCTGAAATAGTTGTATTTCCTACTAAATCATTTGCAGTAAAAGTTGTTAATCCTGCTGTAGCTGTGTAATAACTTACCTGTAAAGGAAGCGAAGCACCTGCACCTGAACTAACTGATTGATTCAACCAACTACGTTTATTATTATCTGCACCACCTAAATAGATAGGACTTGTGTAAGCTTTATGTTCAGGGAATATAACGTCTAACCCCATTCCGTAATTCAAATATTCTCCATACAAAGTATAATTTTCTTGCAGGTATTTAATCATTCTTTGATTATAAAACTCTGCCATACTTTTATACTTCTGCTCTATAAGCTCTAAATCTGCCCTTGAAGGTGTGTTACTTTCTTCAGCTGTCTTTTGTAAGAAACCTTTAGAAAATAATTGATAACCCATAGACATTGGAAGCATTGACATAGTAAACCAAATCAAAGCATCCGTTAAATAATCGTCTATTAAAGTTATTTCATAAGCGTTTAAATTATCTTCTACTATACCGTTTTGTAGTCTTTTGTATAATGTACTTCCTAAAATTGGCTGAATATAAATATCCCCAGCGACCTTAATCATTGGGAATAATTGCTTTCCATCTATGTTATTAGAAGCACCTGTACGCTCTTTGAAAGTTTGTTCAGTAATAAATAAAATATTCTTGCTCATATTTACGATTTCTTTTTAACTATGTTAGCCTTCCATTCGTGCCTACATTGTGGACTATGTGTTCCATCAGGTTCAGTCCACCAACCACCGCACCTGTCAAATACTGAATAACCAACTCTCATACTTATTAACTCTATATCTTGCCTTGAATAAAGTCTATTCAAATCAAGTAACTTTTGGCAAAATAATCTTGAAGGATTACCATTATCAGCTACTCGCCACTCATAAGAATATCTTACTAATATTTCAGTTACCTTACTATTCTTGCCTTCAAGCTCTGCAATAGGTTTAATAACTTCCCTTTCTACTATTTCATCAATTCCTACTTTACTTTTTTTTTCAGCTAAAATCTTACTATCGGTTAAATCTTTGATAGTTTCTTCTACAAGCGTTTTAGATACGTTTAAAGTGTTTGCAATTACTTCGCTAGTAATTCTCTTATCCTTACCGATTAAGTCCAAAATATTGGCTTGTAATTGGTTTAAAGCGTTTATATCTGCAAAGTATTCATGCTGACTGTAAGATTTACTTTCTAAAATAGAATAAAGACCTTTGTCCTCACCTACTAAAGTAAATTCATTATAAAGAATATCATCATTTGTTAAACTAAATTTTTGTATTTCGTCATCTGTTAAAGGATCATCATCTACACCCAAGAAAGTATTAACATCTGAATCACTAAAACCAAATCCGTTTTTAAGCATTAAAGAAGCTTGTTGCTTATTTAGTTTGCCGTTTGCGAACTGCCTAACTATACGCATAACATTTTGATACTGCCTACCTGAAAGATTTTTAAGCGAATCGTTCATAGGAACAGGTTGAACTTCTCCAGGTTTAACAACCTTTTCAGTTTCAGGATTAACAACCACTATTTGACCGTCTGAAGTAACCTGTCCTGCCTGTAATGGTTCTTTACCCATTAACTCCCTTATTTCGTTTTGTGTTAAATTAGCTGCTATAACTGCTTCGCTAAATTCAAACGCTAAAGGTTCAACAGGCATAATTTTAAACTCCCCTTTCTCACCTTTAAGATTCCTAAACTTTGTAAAAATAACCTCTAGTTCTTGCTGCCTTTCGCTTACATAGGTATTGTTAAAAATCTGATAAGCATCCCTTATTTCATTCCTACTACCTAGTTGCCCTTCCGTTTTAATTCCAAATAAAGATGGACTTGTTACCTGATGAGAAGCAAATATTTCTTGCTGTATTAGATTATTTACATTTGTAAAATCCTCTTTTGTCAACATGGTATTGCCCAAGTCCAATATATTAGCTTCGTTATCCTTGCTCTTATTGAACATAATAACTACTCTTTTTCCTTCGCTGCCTGTAAATTTCTTTAATAAACTCCTTTCAACATCCCCTTTATTTTCTTCGCCTATTGGATCGCCATTATTAAGATTTACTAATTTAGTTCCAACCCAACCTTGCTTTGCATTGCCTAAAATATGCCTACTTACTTCAATATCACTTTCAATATAATTTAAACCCTGAAAATATGAAGGATAAGGGTAAACATCACTTGAAGGATTATATTCTTTATAGTAAAATATTTGACTGCCATAAGGATTATTAACGTTGAAAGCTTCGTATTCCCTTGGCTTTTCTCTATAATCCATCCAATCATTCTTTACATAAAATTTAGATAAGTCTTTGCTTGTTCTAACTTTATGAAATTCAATGTGATAAACTTCAGAAACTTGCTTTAATCTATTCCAAATAACTTGAAGATAAAACCCACGATAAAGTTCATCGTCTTTAATTGCTTTCTTTAGAACATCATTCCATGAATCACTTGCATTGGCTGAACCTGGCACTTCAAATGCCTTCCCATAGATATATCCACATTTTCCTTTAATGATTGCACCATGTTTAGGACTTTCATTATAAAGCGAAAGTAGATATTCAGGATAGTTATTGTGCTCTCCAAATTCAACCCAACCCTTACCTTTCTTTTCAGAAAATCTCGGTTGCTGTGCTTGGTCAAACTGAAGTACGATATGTTTGTAGTTATCCATTGTAAGTGATAAATGTGTTTGATTGTTCGTTATATATTACCGGTTCAAATATTATCGCTGGATTTAAATACATATACCCATTCTCAACTTTATTCAATCCTGTTATTATTAAGTTTGTTGAACTTGCTTGTTCGTATATGTCATAAGTCCAAAATCCTGTTTCACTATCTTCAAAATAATCATTCACTTCAAAAGTAAATTTATCATATCTTAAAGTAGTGCTAGAATTCGTTGCAACAAATTTAACTATTTCTTGTGTAACTCGGTTAGTAAAT
>Ga0209190_1002699_pt1 | contig 11868 bp, 10 predicted proteins | sample M_140205_XF_Meta_FD_187315 | JGI IMG/M metagenome (GOLD analysis project Ga0209190, IMG submission 187315) | Freshwater microbial communities from Lake Montjoie, Canada to study carbon cycling - M_140205_XF_MetaG (SPAdes) (version 2) | ecosystem: Environmental > Aquatic > Freshwater > Lake... | reverse complement strand
CCGCGCTCCGGCGTGATGCGTACCTCGATCATCGCCGTGACGCTGTTTTTATCGAGGCGCTCGCGGTCGACAATGGCCTGGTAGCCGCGGATAACCCCGCCGTTTTCCAGTTCGGCAATCCGCCGGTTGACCTCCTCGATCGGGAGGTTCAGTTGGCGCGCGAGATCCTCGCGGGACGAGGTAGAGTCCTGTTGCAGGAGACGGAGCAGGGTTTCCATGGGATTTGGGGGCGGATTATGGGTGGATGGGCCTCCACTGGCAAGATGCGGGGCTTGCCAACAGGTTCCTCTAGCCGATATTTTCCCTTTTTCCGCCGACGTAGCTCAGTTGGTAGAGCAGCTGATTCGTAATCAGCAGGTCACGGGTTCGAGTCCCGTCGTCGGCTCCACTTTCAAAAGGAAGAGGGAATGGTTTGGAGGGTGATGAAATTGGCAGCGGTGCCCTCAAGGTACCCTTACCTTCCGGAGGGTTCCTCCAAGCGGGTGAATGCATGGTCAATGAACTTGAACGGCTCAAGGGGCTTTTAAAAGACCAGCCTACGTGAGTTTTCCACGAATCCTAAAAGGATCGTTGCGAGTTTGTGGTTGCGAGCCGGAGTCTGCCGCGGCGGACGAAGACAGGTCGCCGCGGCGGCCAATTGAGAGGTTGAAAGCCAACGATTTGTCGATCCGGGCGCACTCACCTCCTGAGTGAGGCAAGCCGATGACGTAAATCGCTCATGCTCAATCCCTCAACGCTCATCACTCAACTTTCAACTACGCTTTTCCGGCTCATGCGACCAGACGACCTGAAGGCTTAACTGCATGGTTCCGGCCTAGGGGAGGGTGGCAGCACATAGCTGATGGATTTTATGACACACAAAGTAGTTTCTACGGAGCCCCGTCTGCCTCAAGATGCAATCGATGATACCCCCTATTACGCTGTCGGCGACGGAGCAAAACCGGAATTCTTGCCGGAGCAAAACCGGACAGGAGTTCAGAGCGTGTAATGGGCTAAGATAGAGGGCCAAACGTCTTTGGGAGGATTTTCGACGACCCAGAATTGACGCTTGGGGTGATGGACGATGGTGATGCGTTTGCGCGGGGTGGATGAGATCTCGTAGTTACGGCCATCAAAGTCGACGGTCTGGTCGTTGTTCACGCGACGGGAGAGGCGGAGGGAGAGGTGGAGATCGAGAAGGGCCGGAGGGGGCGGAGGACGCAGGCGAGCGTGGCCACGGAGGGACTGGGTCTCCCAGACTTCGAGGGGGATTTTGCCGCAGGAGCGATTGAGTTTGAGGTTCTGTCGTTTGATCTCCATCTGGAGGATGGCGTCGGCTTGGGCCCAGGTCGTGGTGCGGGCGTGAGCGAGTAGGGTGACGAGGCGTCGCTGGAAAGTGCCGAAGCGCCGCTCGATCTTGCCTTTGGCCTGCGGGGTGGGAGCCACGAGGTGGGCGGAACCCAGACCTAGGATGGCCCGCTGGAACTCGCTTTTGGGATCGCTGTGATCGTCGGTGGAACTGGGTCCGAAGAGGCTCAGACCATCGGTGTAAAGGATCTCGGGAAGCCCCCAGCGGGTGAAGGCTTCGCGAAAGTGCTCGAAGTGGTTCCAGGTGGTGTCAGACCCGACGAAACGGCCCGCCAGGTTGAGTCCGGAGGCGTCGTCCACGGTGAGCAGGAGGGTCTGCTTGGAGTGAGCCGGCCACCACTGATGGACGGAGCTGTCGTGCTGCCAGAGCTCTCCGATGTGCTCGCGGCGGAAGCGCCGGTAAACCCGGGGCTTGCGGGCCGCAGAAGGCACCAGATGCGCATAGTGTGTTTTGACGTGGGCCTCGACCGTGGAGCGTGCCCGGCGGAATCTGCAGAGGCGCTCGAGTTCGTCGGCCACGAGCTGGTAGTTGGGCGGATTTTGCAGGGGAAGGAACTCCTCGAGCAGGCATCGCGTCTCGGCGGGCCAATCCTCGGAGCGGTCTCCGCCGCTGGTCTTGGGGCCGTAGTCGGCGCGCTTGCGCAGGAAGGCTCCGCGCAGTTCGTAGAGCCGGGAGCGGCTGACGCCGAGATGCGAGGCCGCCGTGACCGCGTCGAGGGTGCCTGCGTTGAAGTCTTCCAGCGTGCGTCGGACGAATCCGGCGGGATGGCGGTGGGCTAACTGCTTTTTTCATCGGGGGGGATCATCGTCCAAGGAAGAGGCCGACGAAAGCCATGTAGCCATCTGATGCGAGAAGAGTTTTCCAAAGGTCTTCGCCAAACGGGCCAGCGCGGGAAGAGCCTCTCCGTCGGCCTGCGCTACGCTCCGGCCTCCTCCGAGGCACTTCCCGCGCTGCGTCCAAAAGCTCCCAGTCCGGTTTTGCTCCGTCTCTGTCCGGTTTTGCTCCGGCCACGACAATACCCCCTATTACGCTTGACTCGCGGTTCCACAGTCGCGAAATGGAGAGCGCCCATCTAACAAATAGGCGGCACAGGTCATCCCAGTACGTGTTCTGCCAGATTGGTAAAGTGAAGAGCCAAATCAAAAAACCGGCACCGCTTTTGCTCCGAAGACAACAGTTTTTCTTTGGTGCCGCCGTTGGCCCCGCACGCCGCAAATTCCAACCGCTCGTGGACCTCTGGCGCGACCGCCTCGCCCACGCCGAAACACCGGATGCCTGAGCAAGTCTTCGACTCCCCGAAACTATGAGCGGCATTATCCTGTTTGAAGAAAAACAAGTCCGCCGCGCTTGGAGCAAAGACGAAGAAAAATGGTATTTCGCCATCGCCGACGTCATCGCCGTGCTGACCGGAAGCCCGAATCCGCAAGTCTATTGGCGGGTCATGAAAAAGCGGCTGATCGAAGAGGGCAACCAAACCGTGACAAATTGTAACGCTTTGAAAATGACCGCCGCCGATGGCAAGCAGCGCCTCACCGACGTGGCGGATACGGAGCAACTCCTCCGGCTTATTCAGTCCATTCCATCGCCCAAAGCGGAGCCTTTCAAACTCTGGCTCGCCAGAGTCGGCTACGAACGCCTCGAAGAAATCGAAAACCCCGAACTCGCCGCCCGACGGATGCGCGAGATTTACCAGCAAAAAGGCTACTCCGAGGAATGGATCGAGAAGCGTCTGCGCGGCATCGCGGTGCGTGATGAACTGACCGACGAATGGAAAAAGCGCGGCGTGAAGGAGCAGAGAGACTTCGCTATCCTCACCGCCGAAATCCGCAAGGCCACCTTCGGCATGACGCCCGCCGAATACAAAGACTTCAAGGCGCTCGCGAATCCCAAGGACAATCTCCGCGACCACATGACGGACTTGGAACTCATCTTCACCATGCTCGGCGAAGCCTCCACCACTGAACACCGGAACGCTTGCGTTCGGAGTAGATCCCGCGGGCGCGGGACCCGTCAGGGCGAGACGCGCAGATGGCGCGCGAGTCAAATCGCCCGTAGTCGCGCGGCCGAGGTTTTCCCGCCAACCAGCAAGCCGCCCGTGCCGGAGGCACCATCGCCGGCAATGCCCGCCGCGAACTCGAATCCAAGAGCGGCAACAAAGTCTCCACCAAGGCGAACTACAAGGAACTGCCCGAAGTCAAAACGCGAACCTTGCGGGAAGGGAAGCGGCGTGAATAGCTCCGCCTGCACATCCAGCCTTGCCGAATAGCCATGCCCGACGACACTCCCAATCATGACTTGGCAGGAAAACATCCGGCGCTGGCAGGCGCTCCCGGCGGAGCGCAAGCTCCAGATACGCCGGGAGGCAATCCCGCTCGATGTGGCCCAGAGCATGGCCTTCGAGAGGGAGCCGGTGCCGGTGGAGAAGATTCGCGAGATACTCGCCCAGGCAACGCCACCCGCTACGTCGAAACGACGCGCGGCATCCTCAGCTACACCGATCTAGCCCCGCTGCTGGCCGAGCGAGTCGCGCTCGTCGAACTCGCCCTTTACGAACAGGAGTTCTTTGCAGCCGTGCCGCTCGACGAGCACCTCTTGCTCGACTTGCACCGCCGCATCGCTGGCGACCTCGTGCCAGAATGGGCGGGACGCTGGCGCGACATCGCCGTGACTGTGGGGCGGCTGGAACCTCCGCAGCCGTTCCAAGTCCCCATGCTCATGCGCGATTACGCCCTCGATCTCCAGGCACGCTGGCCCGCCGCTGCGTCGGGAAAATCAGACCTGCTGCTCGAATTGCTCGCATTCGCCGAAGGCCGCTTTCTCACGGTCCATCCCTTCCGCGATTTCAACGGACGAACCATGCGCGTCTTCCTGCTCGAACTTCTCCGCCGCCTCGATCTGCCCCGCGTGGAACTCGCCCCGCAAACCGAAACTGGTCGCGCCGCCTACTTCGCCGCGCTGGAAGCCGCCGACCGCCGCAAATTCCAACCGCTCGTGGACCTCTGGCGCGACCGCCTCGCCCACGCCGAAACGCCGGATGCCTGATTCCATGCCCGAATCCGTCCCCATCCCCATCTTGCATTTCCGCGGTCTGCCGGTGCTTATCGATGCCGATCTGGCCCGCCTCTACGGCGTCCCCACCCGGGCACTCAACCAAGCCGTGCGCCGCAACGCCGCCCGCTTCCCTGGCGACTTCCTCTTCCAACTCACCGAAAGCGAGAAAGCCGAGGTGATCACAAATTGTGACCACCTCCAAAACCTCAAATTCTCGAAAGCGGTGCCGCACGCCGCGATTTCCAACCGCTCGTGGACCTCTGGCGCGACCGCCTCGCCCACGCCGAAACGCCGGATGCCTGAACTAACAACGTGAACACGAACACCCCACCTTCTTTTCAGCACACCTTTAAATTGCTCACAGGACACCGGCCATTTCCCTGGCAGGAGAAACTTTACGCGCGGCTTCTCTCTGGCGAATTGCCGAGGCATTGTGATGTGCCGACGGGGCTGGGGAAAACGAGTGTTATCGCGGTGTGGATCGCTGCGCTTCGAGCCTCGCTTTGCGATCCCTCACTTGCGAACCGGGTTCCTCGGCGGCTTGTCTATATTGTGGACCGGCGGGTCGTTGTGGATCAGGCCACAGAGGAAGTGGAGGAGTTACAAAAGCGGCTTCAAAGCGCGGGGGAGAATGAAACGCTCGCGGTGCTTCGTCCGCTGGTCGCGACGCTGATGCAGACGGCTACGGTGCCGGTCGCTTCTGGCGTCACGGTTTCCACGCTGCGCGGGAAGTTTGCGGACAATCACGCTTGGCATCTCGACCCGTCGCGCCCGGCGATTGTCGTGGGCACGGTGGATATGATTGGGAGCCGAATGTTGTTCGCGGGTTACGGTGGCGTTGGGCGGAATTGGCGCAGCCTTCAGGCGGGGCTGATGCTTCAGGATGTCTGGGTGGTGCTGGATGAAGCGCATTTGGTTCCTCCGTTTGAAAACCGAAATGCCGGGTTTAGAGCTGCGGAGCTACGAGGACGGTGGAGGCATGGCTTGCGGACCCATACCCGGAAGAGCTGCCACCTTTGGGTTTGTCCCGCAAGGTCCAGGCGCCTGATTGGTTAGCAAAACTGTCAAATTGCTTTGCAGGTCTCTCGACTCTCGCCTTGTGGGATGTTCAGCGGCTATAACAAATCGTTCCTAAATGCCAAAAGCTTCCTCCAGTAAAACAGGCATCCGCGACAACCGGCCGGCCCGCGGTAGTGTCGCCGACTTTCTGCGCGCCAAAGTGGCCGATGGGGCCGCTCTCTCCTTCGTCTCCGCCTATTTCACGATCTACGCATACGAGCAACTCAAGGAAGAACTTCACCGGGCGGCTGGACTTCGATTTCTCTTTGGAGAACCGAGCTTTGTTCAAGGTATTGACCCGCAGAAAAAGGAGCACAAGCAGTTCCGTATCGAGAACGACAAGCTCCAGCTGAAGAATGTCCTCCGGCAGCGTCAAATCGCCCAGGATTGCTCGACGTGGATTGACAAGAAAGTCGATGTCCGGACGGTCACCCGTGAGGGATTTCTTCACGGAAAGATGTATCACGTCGTCAACAACGGCGTCAGCGATGCCATCCTCGGAAGCTCCAACTTCACCGTGCGCGGCCTCGGCCTCGCCGATGAACGCAATAACATTGAGCTAAACCTTGTTGTCGACGGCAATCGCGACCGCGAGGAACTGATGGAGTGGTTCGAAGAGCTTTGGAACGACCACTCTCTAGTCCGCGATGTGAAAGCTGAGGTTCTCAGCTATTTGGAGCAGCTCTACCGCAACAACGCCCCGGATTTCATCTACTACAAAACGCTCTTTCACATTTTCGAGCATCTCCTCGAGGATCAAACCTCCCTCGATGACAGCCTTCAGCGCACGAGCCTCTTTGAGAGCGGGATCTGGCAGGCGCTCTATGACTTCCAAAAAGACGGCGTCAAAGGCGCCATCAGCAAACTGCTCGCCTACAATGGCTGCATCCTCGCGGACAGCGTCGGCTTGGGAAAAACCTTTGAGGCTTTGGCGGTGATCAAGTTTTTCGAAACGCGCAACGAAAAAGTGCTCGTCCTCTGCCCCAAAAAGCTTCGCGAGAACTGGGCCGTCTACCAAGCGCACGTCGGCAGTATACTGAATCCATTCCCGGCAGATCGCTTTGGTTACACCTTGCTCAATCATACGGACCTTAACCGCGACCGCGGTGACTCCGCCGGCATCGATCTCTCCACTTTCAACTGGTCGGCCTACGATTTGGTGGTCATCGACGAGTCACACAACTTCCGCAACAACGTCCGTGGTCGGCGAGACGATGAGGGCAATATCAGCAAGCCGAGCCGTTACCATCGCCTCATGGAGGATATCGTCCGCTCTGGTGTCCGCACGAAGGTCCTTCTTCTGTCCGCCACGCCGGTCAACAACACGCTAACAGATCTGCGCAACCAGATCTCCTTCATCGCCGGTGGCGACGTTGTCCACGATAGCACGGCTGATGCCGCCTTCCGCGAAAAGATTGGCATTCGCAGCCTCAAGGAATCCCTCCGGTCTGCCCAAGCCCACTTTGCCGCCTGGGCGAGAATGGGGCATGAAAAGAGAACCATCCAAACGCTTCTTGATAAACTCGGCTCCGACTTCTTCAAGTTGCTCGACGCTTTGACCATCGCCCGCTCCCGCGGCCATGTGGAGCGCTTTTACAAGGAGAGTCTGGTGTTGCTCGGCGGTTTCCCGAAGCGCGCCAAGCCAATCTCAATCTACCCCGATTTGGATACCGACGAGTTGTTCATGTCCTATGACCAGCTCAACGATAAAATCAGCGCTTACCAGCTGGCGCTTTTTAACCCGACGAAGTTTGTCCTCCCCGAATTCGAGCAACTTTACGAGGCCAGCGGCAGCAACTTCTCGCAGAAAGATCGTGAGCACTTCCTCATTGGTATGATGAAGGTTGGTTTTCTCAAACGCCTTGAAAGCTCGATCCATTCCTTCGTCTTGACCCTTGGTCGCACTCTGGAAAAGCTCAAGGAACTCGAACAGCGCATCGAACGCTTCAAAAGCTTCCAAGAGGAGAACCCTGAGATCGATCTCGGCGAGATTGCCCCGGAGGATCTTGAAGACGAGGAGCTTCGCGATGCGTTGGAGATCGGCAAAAAACTTACCTTCCGCATGGCGCATCTAGACTTGGACAAATGGTCCAAGTCCCTGCACAAGGACCGCAAGCAGCTGCACGAGATCTATCTCGCCGCGAAAGACATCACCCCGGAGCGTGACGCCAAGCTTGCGGAGCTGCGCAAACGCATTGGCGACAAAGTTAAAAAACCCACCGCACGCCGAGACGGTAAACCCAACCGCAAGGTTCTTGTCTTCACGGCCTTTACCGACACCGCCACTTATCTCTACGAGAACCTCGTCGACTGGGCGCGCAAAGATCTCGGCATTCATTGCGCGCTGATCACCGGAGGCGGCACCAACAAGACCACGCTAGGACGCAGCGAGTTCAACGAGATTCTCACCAATTTCTCTCCTGGATCCAAGCAGCGCGCCCAGATCAAGTCTCTGCCGCAGGATGAGGAGATTGATCTGCTCATCGCCACCGACTGTATCTCCGAGGGGCAAAACCTGCAGGACTGCGACATGGTCGTGAACTACGACATCCACTGGAATCCTGTCCGCATCATCCAGCGCTTTGGCCGTATCGACCGGCTCAAAAGTCCGAACGAACGTATCCATCTCGTCAACTTCTGGCCGACCGAGCATCTCGACCGCTACATCAGCTTGAAACATCGGGTCGAAGCCCGCATGGCGCTCGTCGACATCACCACGACCGCCGACGACAACTTGCTCCAAGATGCACCTGTGGAAGAACTCGTTAGCGAACAGCTACGTTACCGCGACCGCCAGCTCAAACGGCTCCAGAATGAAATCCTCGAGGTCGACGAACTGAACGAAGAAGGTATCTCGCTCACCGAGTTTACCCTCGATGATTTTCGCCGCGACCTACTCCGCTATCTCGAGGAGAACCGCGAGCTTCTGCAAGGCGCACCCATGGGCCTCTACGCGGTCGTCCCAACTGATCCGAAGATGCCGATCATTACCCCTGGAGTAATTTTTTGTCTCCGCCACGACAAGCCGCCCGGGGAGAGCAAAGATGACTCCGCTGGGGTCAACCCGCTCGATCCGTATTTCCTCGTCTATGTTCGGGACGACGGGAATGTCCGATTCTCCTTTGCCCAGCCGAAGCAAATCCTCGAGATCATGCGCCAGACTTGCGGGGGCCGCACACAGCCGCTCGAGCAACTTTGTGTGCTCTTCGACGAAGAGACCGACCACGGCGCACACATGGAGAAATACAGCACACTTTTGGAGAAGGTCCGCGGGGCCATCGTCCAAACGTTCCGCCGCCGGTCTGCCGCCGCCCTCCAACAGGACCGCGCCGCCGTCCTAGCTCCGGCTCTCCGACAAGTGGGGGAGGACTCTGAGTTGGAACTCGTTACCTGGCTCGTAATCAAAAGCCCGGAGACCTCAAAGTGACGGGCCCGGAGATTCCGATAGCAAAATCACCCGAAAAACCCCCTTGCAACGCAAGGTATCAATTGATACCTTGCAGGCATGGAACTGCTTCATGGCTTCTCTGATCCCACAGTCTTGGAGGAAGCAGGTGATCGCCATCCTCGACCAGGGCAGCATGGACCGGATCATTGTTCGTTTGCGAGCCATCGACGACTTTCAGGCGCTCTTTCCCGGCGCGTTTCGCTACGAGCTTTTCGAATGCCTTGCCGCTGCGCTGACCCGCGATGATTTTGAGGGGCGCGAAGTTACCACCATGAAAGAGCGCGGCACAGTTTACGAATTCATCTTCAACCACCGACAAACCAAAATTTACAGCAAGATCAACCTCTCGCCCGATGGCACCGTCGTCATCATCTACTCCGCTCACCGTCCGCTCAAAGGCGACACCTTATGAACCCGCAGCCACATTGGAAAAAAATCACCATTGACCAAACGGTCACTATCCCGCGTGCCGATGGCACTGGCGTGGCTCGGACGCTCAATGTGCCGGTCGAAGCTTGGCAGGATCCGGACGACGGCGAGATCTATCTCGACGCCGCCGCCGTGAAAAAACTCGACGATGTGCGTGCTCGTCACATGGGCCTCATGTTACCCGAGGACATCCTCGAGCTACGCCGCTATCTCGGCCTTACTCAGGCGCAAATCTCCCGCTTGCTTCAGATCGGGGAAAAATCTTGGACTCGTTGGGAGACCGGCCGCAGCCGTCCGACCCACGGCTACAACCTCATCCTCAATGCCCTCGCCGATGGCCGCATCGACCAGAATTATCTCGAGGCTTTGGCCCGGCCGCACCAGCTCCATCGGGTCTTCGCCTTACGCTCCGCCCGCACTGAGCCCTACCGCTACGAATTCACTGAGGCCGCATCGCAAACCCTGCCTCAAGCCGCCGCCGCATGAAGCCTGCTCCTCTCGCTCTCTTCAACTACTTCGTCGAGCAGCTCACCTTCTCGGCAAATATCGCCTTTGATCCGGACAAGCCGATCACTCTCGACCTCACCGATCTCCGCATCACCAGCCGCGTCAATGCCGTCAAGATGGCCGACCGCGAAGTTTGGGAAGTCTGCTTGCAGGTCGTGCAGAATGTTCCGGAAGATAAGAATGCCCCTTACAATTTTTCCATCGTCCTTATCGGACACTTCGAGGTGGATGCCGCCGTTCCTGCAGACCGACACCGCTGGCTTGTCGAGACCAATGGCCGCTCGATTCTTTACGGCACCTGCCGTGAAGTGATCCGCGCCACGACCGCCCAAGGGCCTTATCAGCCGCTTCTTTTGCCCACGCTGTCTTTTTACGAGAACCCGCAGGATCAAACGCCCACCGCCCGGGTTGCCGAAGAGGTCCCCTGAGAAGCGTCGCGTATGCCTGCCGCCGTTGATTTCCGCCAGCAGATAGCAGAGACGCTGGCGGCTTTCCGTAAGGCGCCGCTGCGCAAGGCAGCCACGGATTTTCTCGGCACGCTTGGCTATTCCTCCTCGCGGACGCTTCCGACGGACTCGGTCGAGGACTTTTGCCGGCAATTCGATGCCGCGGGTTTACTGGAGCATCCTGCTGCTCTCAAGAAGGACTGGAAGTCGATTGATCTATTATTCCAGCTCACGGACGAAGACATCGCTGACCAAGATGAACTCTTTGATGCCGGAAAAGTTCAGACTGGTCAGCTCAAGTCTTATCTCTTCTTTGCCGTTGATCTGACGGGAGACCACTACGCCCGCGGCAAACTCACCGCACTCGCCCGCCAGATCAACCGCCTCTTTCCCATGCCTGTCATGGTGCTGATGAAGCACTTGGCCGACAAAAAAGAAGTCCTCTCAATTGCGGTGATCAACCGTCGTCAAAACCAGCGGGATACGGCCAAGGACGTGCTTGGAAAGGTCACCATCATTCGTGACATCTCGCTGGCTGAGCCGCATCGCGGACACCTCGACATCCTCGACTCACTCGTCCTCGGCAACCTTGTTCATCCTGAGAAGAAGCCCATCAACGATTTTGACTCCTTGCATGCAGCGTGGGAGGAAATCTTCAACATCGAGCTGCTCAACAAGCGGTTCTACAAAGAACTCTCCAACTGGTATTTTTGGGCGCTCCCGCAGGTCGAATTCCCTGCCGATTTGGAACCCGACAAGGAGAAGCGCAACGCCACCGGCCTCATCCGCCTCCTCACCCGTCTCATCTTCTGCTGGTTCCTCAAGGAAAAGAACCTCATCCCCGAGAAACTTTTCCACCCCACCGACCTCGCCAAACTACTCAAAGGCTTCGATCCCGAGAGCGAGACCAGCTCCACCTACTACCAGGCCATCCTGCAAAATCTCTTCTTCGCCACGCTCAACCAACGCATGGGCAAGGACGGCAACGGCAAACCCTACCGCCTCTTCGCAACCGACGAAGGCTTCGCCAAAAACCGCGTCACCTACGACGTCAACAACCTCTACCGCTACGAAGCCCTCTTCCGCGACGAGCCCGACGCCGCCCTCGCCCACTTCGCCGACATCCCCTTCCTCAATGGCGGCCTCTTCGAATGCCTCGACCGCACCGAGGACGGCACCGACAAAAAGCGCTACCTCGACGGCTTCTCCCGCAACGCCAAGAAGCGCCCCCAGGTCCCCGACCGCCTCTTCTTCGACAGCGGGGAAACCGCCGACCTCTCCACCGCCTACGGCGACACCAAGCGCAAGGCCGAAAAGGTCACCGGCCTCATCACCATCCTGAACCGCTACAAGTTCACCATCGTCGAGAATACTCCTATCGATCAGGAAATCGCCCTCGACCCCGAACTCCTCGGCAAAGTCTTCGAAAACCTCCTCGCCTCCTACAACGAGGAAACCAAGACCACCGCCCGCAAGCAGACCGGCTCCTTCTACACCCCACGCCCCATCGTGGACTACATGGTGGACGAGTCCCTCAAAGCCCATTTGGAGCGGAAATTGACCACAGATCACAGGCATGT
>Ga0209190_1002695_pt1 | contig 11876 bp, 7 predicted proteins | sample M_140205_XF_Meta_FD_187315 | JGI IMG/M metagenome (GOLD analysis project Ga0209190, IMG submission 187315) | Freshwater microbial communities from Lake Montjoie, Canada to study carbon cycling - M_140205_XF_MetaG (SPAdes) (version 2) | ecosystem: Environmental > Aquatic > Freshwater > Lake... | reverse complement strand
TAGTCACGGAACCACCTGTGACGCGACCCGCTGTGGTTACCGTCAAGCCTGAACCAGCGCTTGCGAGAGTACCATCGGTCGTTGCTTTTTCCGTAATAGTCGTTTTGAAACCTGCTGCCGCCAAAACCAACTCAGAAACTTTGGCACGAATGGTGTAGTCCTGATACGCAGGCAACGCGACGGCTGCCAGAATACCGATGATCGCCACTACGATCATCAATTCAATCAGGGTAAAACCCCGTTGGATACGCTTCATGAAGATCTCCTTGAAAAAACAAGTCTCAAAACCGGTTTTTGAGCTTGCGAAGCATAGTCAGCAATTTTTATGCCATAAGATAAATCCATGACATGACTCTGCGCAGAAATGGGAAACGGCTTCTCCGATGGCCAGAGATTCGAAAATAGGGCGTAACTAACAACGAAGTTCATCAAATGCGTGCGAAGCGCGGATGCGATCAACCCAACCTAAAATCCACCAAAAAACTTAATCACGGCAAAAACTGACAAAAAACGTCACATTGGACCGCAATGGCTGACCGTGGCCGCCTCTGCACGCAATCACATTACCCATAGAGTAACTGTTCTTTTTAAAAGTGACGGGATGGTCACTGCCTTACGCACCGGCTATCGGCTGATACGCTGCCAGTGTTTTGTGGATGGCGGCGAGCGGCCTCAACCAGTCCCCGGGCGATGACTGCCTGAACAAGCGCACGGATGGGTACCACGGCATCGTCTCACCGCTATGAAGATAACGCCATTCCGGGCAGGTTGGCACCAAAACCAAAGTGGGTTTGCCTAGTGCACCGGACAAATGAACCACTGAACTGCAAACCGTGATCACGACATCAAGCGCTGCGATCAAGGCGGCGGTTTCTTCACAGTCATTAATCGCCTGCGACCAGTGTGTGAGATGGACATTCCCAATCGCATTGATCTGCCCCAACTCGTCATCGTAAACACCGTGCTGCAAACTAACAAAACGAACCCCGGGGGTGTGCAGGATTGGCAGCCATTGTGTCAGCGGAATGGATCGCATGGCCTGACGCGTGCGCGGCACACCACCGCGCCACGCGATACCAACCTTGAGCCCTTCACCCAGACCAGCCAGCTGCTGCTCCCAATGCGCGATTTTGGCGGCATCTGCACAGAGATAACCGGTATGTGCTGTAAATGACGCCTGCGTGCTACGGAATAACTGCGGCAAGCTACCACAAAGAATCTGGCTCGCCTGCCCGATTGGTGCCATGGCCCAGTTACGCTCAAGACCGGGCGTTTGCGCATGCACACGCACCGAAGGGAAAGAGCGCGCGAACAAAGCGGTCAGCCTGGGATCACATTCGATCTCAACATGCGGCACACGCTTCAATACATCAGACAAACAAGAAGCAAACATGATTTGATCCCCTAAGCCCTGCTCGGCATAAATCATCAGTCTGTCCTGCGCCGCGCCGTTCCAGCGCGGCAACACGATATCCTCGCGATAGCACGAATCGCCACAACGAAGACGCCATTCGTATTCGTTCCAGCCCCCGGCATAATCAGCCTGCATTAACAACCATTGCGCACGTAGCGTATGCGCCTCTGGAAAGTCCGGCGACACGTTCAATACATACTGTAAATGTGCACCAGCAGCCGTAACATCACCGCGATCCATACACACGAGCGCTGCATTGACGCGTGCATCGGCATGCGCCGGATCCAGCTCAATGGCACGCTCCAGCGCCGACGCCGCATCCTCCAGACGACCTGCATCATGCAAACACAGGCCAAAATTCGCCCACACAGCGGGATTATCCGGTGCCATTGCGAGCGCCTCGCGAAATCGCTGTTCCGCCAGTGGCCATTGCGCGCGCAACCACGCCAAATTCGCCTGTGCATTCAACAAATCGATCGAGTGTGGCTCCTCCTGTTTGGCACGCGCAAGAAAACTCTCGGCTTCACCGAGTCGTCCAGTCGCGCCATAAACGAGACCTAAGCGTAGCAGGAGGCCCGGCGTACGAGCATCCCGCGCATAAATGGCTTCGTATATCAGCAACGCCTCAGCATGACGTTGCGCCGCGAACAATACATCCGCATCGTGTCTTTTTTCAGCCCATTCGTCGATGGATTGCAGATCCCGGGAGCACTCAGGCGCTCCCAAAGGCTTACGCAGGATTTTCAAGAAACGGGATAACATCACACAGAATAGCGCTGCGACAACGCCTGCGAAATTTGATTAATCACTTCCTGCCATTGACCGGAGTTATGTTGCCGATACATGCGCACCGAGGGGTACCACGGCATGCACTCACCGGCTTCAAGGTAACGCCATTCCGGCACTGCAGGCACCATCCCCCATACGGGTCGCCCAAGCGCCCCTGCCAGATGCAGGCTTGCGCTACAAACCGTGATCACCAGATCAAGTCCTTGCATCAACGCTGCGGTTTCATCAAGGTTGTTGATCGCCTCCGACCAATGTGGGAGTACTACACCAAGCGTATCGGCGAAATCAGAGAGTTCTTCCACCGAGGCATCGTATTGCAGGCTAACGAAATGCACGCCTGGTTTCTGTAACAGGGGCTTGAGCATATCGAGTTGCAGTGAACGCAGGCCGCCCCGGGTCGACAACGAGCCACCACGCCAGTTGATCCCGATTTTTGAACCATCACCGAGTGCGCGCAATCGTGTAGACCAATAATCAACCCGCCCCGACTCCGGACGCAGATAACTGCTATGAGATGGAAAATCAGACCATTGCAGGCGCAACAGGCCGGGCAGACTGCCTGCGGCCATTTGAAAATCAACCGGACCCAGGGCTTCTATCCATTGCTCATCCTTGGCGGTCTGTAACCCACCACGCACCACGGCCGCCGGAAAGGAGCGGCGAAACAGCGCTTCCAGCCTTGGCGAACACTCGATGATGCAACGACCAGCCTGCGCAATAACTTCGCCAAAACAGGAGGCAAACATAATTTCATCACCCAATCCCTGCTCCCCGTAAACCAGTATCGTCCTGCCCGCCAAAGGCTGACCCTGCCACTGCGGAAAACGATAGGGACGGCTGATAAAATTGCTGCGCGTGTGGCGGCGCGCCTCATAGTCTGGCCATGCTTCAGCAAAACGCGCCTTCTTAAGCAACGCCAGCGCACGATTCAATCTCGCCTCATGACAATCCGGTTTAACACTAAGCAAGCGGTCACAAATTTGAATCATCTCGTCAAGACGACCCTCATTCGACAACACAAAGCAATAGTTAACCAGTATCGCCGGGTCTGCAGGGCTCAGCGCCAGCGCTTTTTCCAGATAAGCGGTACCGGACACATGCTGCCCGCAATCACGAATCAACACGTAACCCAGATTACTCAAGAATCTCGGATGATCAGGATCGCACTCCACCGCCCTCTTGAAAGACGCCACCGCCCCTTCGGTATCAGAACGTGACAATGCGAGAGCGCCCAGCAGATTGTGTGCATCCCCATAGTTAGGTCTTAGCGCGCAGGCAAGCGTGGCATGATCGACCGCCGACTGATCATCTCTCTCATGCTGCGCCAGTAGTGCAAGAAAATAATATGGCTCCGCGTAGTCGGGCTGAAAGTGGACAGCTAGATGAAAGCAGTCAGCGGCATCATCAAATTCGCCGCGCTGATGATGAATCCGACCCAGATAACAATGCGCCTCCGCCAAATCATGCTGCTCGTCCAAGGCCTGTCGTAAGCAGACTTCCGCACCCCCATAATCGCCATTATCGTAGAGCGCAATACCGGCGCGGCAGGATTCCAATCCGTCACCAGCAGCCAGTGCGCTGACCGGGGCCACGGCATCCACTCGCTCCCGCCCAAACCAGCGTTTAAATAGACTGATCATGCGCATGCCTGTGGCGAAAAATTTCTCAATGCGACAGCAACACGGTCGATCACGGGTATCCAGGCACGCGGCCGCAGCTGACGGAATAAACGTGCCGAGGGGTACCACGGCATGGTCTCCGCATTAAGACCGTAACGCCATTCGGCGCTAAACGGCAGCAGCACCCATACGGGAACGCCGATTGCTCCCGCCAGATTCGCGATTGTGTTATCGACCGTGATCACCAGATCGAGGGCCGAAATCATCGCAGCCAACTCATCAAGATCAGTGGCAATATTAAATTGCGGCATACGCAGATCAATTCCCTGCTGCTCACGCAAGGTATGAATTTCGTCCGCATAATCACCATGCTGCAGACTGATAAAAGCGCAGTCCGGCGTCTGCAGAACCGGCAACAAATCCGGCAGATTCAACGAGCGCAGATATTGCCTGTTACGCAAAGTGCCACCCCGCCACGCCATACCGATGCGTATCCTCGCATCAGCGAGCAGCCCGCTATCACGCCAGAAAATCCGCCTTACCGTATCAACCTTGAGATAACCCGCATGCTTTGGAAACGCCGCAGTATCGCGTCGAAACTGTTGCGGCAGTGAACCCGCCGAGATCTCGAAATCCGTCATAGTGCTAGCCGTCGTTGCCTTCGTATCCGCAGCACAGACCTGTGCTTTCGGGAAAGAACGGGCAAACAGTTTGACGAGACGTGCGTTGCACTCGACAACGCATGCCCCGGCCGTGGCAATTAGATCAGGCAAGCAGGACGCAAACAGAATTTCGTCACCGATCCCCTGCTCAGGCAGCACAACTATCTTTTTCCGGCTGAGCGGCACGCCCCGCCACCGCGGAAGGCCGCGTGTCCGTGCCTGTGCCCCGCCCGGACCAAAACGTTTTTCGTAAGCATCCCAGCCTGCGGGCCAGTCAGCACGTATCAATAGTGCCTGACTGCGGTTGCCCACCACATCCGGGAAGTCGACGTGCGTCGCAAGAACTTTGTCATAAGTGGCGATGGCCTCATCCAGGCGCGCCAGATCCCGCAATGCATGGCCGATACAGGCCAGCGAAGCGGGCTCCTCTGGTTGCAATGCATGCGCACGACGAAAACTGGCCAGCGCCTCCTCGGCGTAGCCGCATTCGAGCTGCCACAGACCAAAGTTGTGATGCGCCCGTGGCGAATTAGGTACGGCCTCCAGCAAGCGCTGGAAATGCTGATATGCCTCGTCATAACGCCCCCGCCTCGATTCAACAAAGGCAAGCTGATGCAGCGCATCAAGATCGGGCGGTTCGGCGCGGACAGCCGTGCGATAAGCGTCAGCCGCAGCCGAAAGATCGCCCGCCGCCTTGCGTACGTTACCCAGCAGGAACCAGGCGGACGGCGCCACCTCGTCAAGCGCAATCGCTGCATGGCAGGCCGCGGCTGCCTCATCATGACGTTGCTGGCGCGTAAGAGCGGCGGCGAGCGCAAGCTGTGCGTTGTATAACTGCGGCGAAAAATGTACAGCCAGCTGATAACAATCGAGGGCGTCCTCATCCGCCCCCGCAGTTCCATAGAGATCACCCAGGGCCAGATGCGCCTCGGCAAAATCGTATTTGAGTTCGATCGCCTGCTGCAAACAGGCTTCCGCCTGCACGTCTTCCCCCGCCCGCCGCAAGTCTGCGCTTTGCGCGAGCAAACGCGCTGCGTCATGATCTTCAGCGCTAAGGGTAAACGCGGCACTCATGCCGGCTGGCTTGTAAGAGGTAACCATTGATCCCGAAAAATGCTCTTGCCGTCGCTCCGCTCATCACGCCTGCGCCAGTGAACAGACCTTCTGCCAAGCAGAATCGCGATGTTTGCACAGCACACCCGCAGCGGCAAGCATGATGAAGCGGGATTCAGGTTTGGACATAGCGTCCAAGTGCGAATCCGGCCTTTTCCATGAGAGCCTGGGGCAGGCGTACAGTCAGCAGACAATAACCGTCAGCGCAAGCACCTGCCGCATCTGCCGGATCGCACTGGCGTAACTCGCGTTCGTTCTCAGCGAGCACATAGCATTGGTAATGACGGGGCTTTAGCCAGTCGTATAAATCAACGACCAGCGGTACTGGCATTTCAAGCAGAATATCGGGCTGATAATCACCCACGGTTTTCTTGAGACCCGGCAGAATTTCCGGTGTAGCATAACCCGCACCGATCCTGATAGCCGTAAGGCCCGTCACATCGGCTTCTGAAAGACAGGCATTAACATTCTCTGGCAATGCCCGCAGGAGATCGATGTTATCTGCCGCATTGCGAGCGACATTCCTGCGCAGACGTGCCTCGTTTATATCATCGTGTTCTATGCATACGACACGCGTTGGCGCCAACGCCCGCGCCGCCAGCAAGGCATAAAAACCGTCGCCAGCACCAATATCGAGAACCGTCCCGCCATCGGCTAGCAAGAACTGCCACAATGCGCTCGCGAAGGACTGATATTCGCCAATCCACGCCAAACGAGCGCAGACGGGATCAGCGCCGTCGTCACACAGAACAAACATACCGCCCTGATATTCGTCGATTTCGATTTCACCGAAAAACGGCATTTTGCGTGACAACGCCATGCACTCATCCGCACTGACCAAGGCCTGCAGGCGGCAAAAGCGGTGCAACTCGGCAATACGTTGGTTACGCAGTGCAAGCGCTGCGTCTGAATGAATATCGAAATGATGGTTTATGCGCTCGCTACGTAGGCGGTCATGCACAGCCGTCACCCAGTCACTGGCGCTGGCTGCGCGCGGACCAGTCGAATGGAGCGCGTGGCGATTGATGAAAAACTCGCCGGCAATCTTACGACAACGATAGGTAGTCCACAGGCGCAGGTAATAATCGAAATCCTCACCGGCATCCAAAGACTCGTCAAAACGTACCGCAGCTGCAACCGGCGTGCGCACAAAATGTCCCATCTGCAAAGTCAAGAACGGCTCGAACAACAAAAGGTCGTTCAAGCCATCCATGCCAATGATCTGCGGTACGCGTAGATGCGGCGCGGTCGCAGCGGGAGACAAACCAAGAATCAAGCCCCATACCGCATCATGACCATCCACCCAGTCACTCATCGTTTCAAATGCCGAGGCCACCATGAGATCGTCGGCATCGAGAAAAAATATCCAGTCGGCGCGCTCTGCAACCGCACGTTCTATGCCGATATTGCGCGCCCTGCTGCGGCCCAGCCTGCCACCGCTGTCATCGACCGCGATCAGGCTGATTGCGGCAAAAGGTCCGTGACTACTGCGCCAGGCGCGCTCCACCGAAGCCCTACATTCTGAATACAGTGGCTCATGACCCGGCCCTACGGGGGTAATCACGGCGACCCGCAAGCGATGCACCGCGTGTCCCAACCATCCGGTCAGCATATCAAGCATCGGATCAACACTCAGCGCAACGGTAACTGCGACAGTGCAGCGGCCACTGCGGTAACAACCGGAGGCCATGTGCGATCGTCAGTCTGACGGAACAATCGCAACGATGGATACCATGGCGTCGTCTCTCTGGCCAAACCATAGCGCCAGTCCGGCAAATGCGCGAGCAGCGCCCAACAGGGCTGACCGATGGCACCGGCAAGATGCACTATGGTGTTATCAACGCTGACCACCAGATCCAGGGCTGAGATCAAGGCTGCTGTGTCTTCCATGTCATCGAGCACCTCGGGCCAATAATCGATGTTCATGCCGGCCGCACGCGCCATCCCGATTTCTGCACTGCAATCCCCACGCTGCAAACAAACAAACCGTCGCGGTCCGCTCGCAGCAAGCGGCAGCAAATCGACCAACTCCAACGAACGCAAGCCCCCGCGCGTCTTGCGCGTACCACCGCGCCAGCTCAAGCCCACAGTGAGCACACCGCTGGCCCCGGCAAGGCGTTGCCGCCACGCCTGCACGCGGCGGGCATCCGGTAGGAGATAGCCGGCGCCGCGCGGAAATTCATCCACACTGGTACGCAGCCATCGCGGCAGGCTACCGATGGCGATTTGCGCATCAAACTCAGGCTGCTGCCGTATCCACTCAAGATCCCCACCTCGCGCCCGACCGTAAATGATGGCCCGCGGAAAAGAGCGCGCGAAAAACGTGGCAAGCCGCGGATCACAATCGATGGTGACCGAGGCGGCGCTGGCGATGAGTTGCGGCAAACAGGATGCAAACATGATTTCGTCGCCAACTCCCTGTTCGGCATAAACCAGAAAGCGGCGATCACCCGCGTCAACTCCGTTCCATTCCGGCAAACCGAACTGACGCCTGATATCCCGCCCGCCGCGCAGATGCCGTAGTTCGTAATCCGGCCAGCCGCGCTGATAATCGCCCAGATACAAATACGCCAGTGCGCGGTTCCAGCGATATTCGACCACTTCCGGCTGCTTCTCCAACAAAGCATCATAGTGTGCGATGGCCTGCGTGAAATACCCCTGTTCCTGCAGCGCAAGTCCGTAATTGGCCTGAGCCGCGACCGCCTCGGGATGCAAATGACAGGCGCGCCCGAACATCTTCTGTGCGCACACAGGATCGGCAGCCTGCGAGAGAAAAATTAGCCCGAGGTTGACCAAGGCCCCCAGATGAGATGGATCAATGGCGGTTGCTTTTTCATAGGCTGCCATGGCCCCGGCCGTGTCACCGGCCCCGTTTAGCGCGAGCCCAAGCTCAAACAAGAGATCGGACTGCGGACCTGCAATAGCTAGCGCCTCGATAAATAATGCGGCGGCGCCATTGAAATCACCCGAGAGTCGCGACAATCTGCCACAGCCGCGCAAGGCTGAGAGCGATTCGGGCGCATGCGCCCTAGCAAGTTCAAAACAATCGCGTGCATCATCGATATCACCGAGCTCAAGACTGCATTCACCCTGCCCGGTAAGAGCCTCAACGCAGTCAGGCACGAGATCAACAGCGCGCCGAAAGAGTTTCAACGCAGCGGCAAACTCGCCCTGCTTTAACAACGCCGTGCCGAGACCGCACAGCGCGTTGATATCGTTCGGTTGTGCCGCCAATATTGCGGCGCAGGCTGCAACTTCAGACGCTAACGCCACGACGCCCCCGCACAAGCATTTGTCGTCATGCCAGGCAACATCCAAGGCCGGCAACGAACAGCCCAGAAGCGATTGATGGTTCAGGACTTTTCGCGCTGGTCAACACGACACATGGCCTTGAATTCCAGCCGCCACTCGTCACCATACTCGGCGTTGTGACACTCGTTGAAGTAGGGGCCGCCAAGAGTGTGATGTACCAGCGAAACATCCTTGCGCGGCGGATGACAACCGACCAGATGGTTCCAGCGATCTGGAATCTCGCCGATCAGGGCATCGTCGCCCAGCCATTTAAACTGGTGCAAATCAAGACCGGACGCGGCATTCACGTAATCCGTAGTCAATGCACGGCATCGGGCGTTATTAAACATCATTAGGCTCGACCAGTTTTTCTTCTGGTAGGCGGTTTGCGGCTCGTTGAGAAACTTGCGGCTTTCGCGGGGAATATGTTCATGCTTGACCACCATCACCGCATAACGATCGTCGCGTAACGCATGGAGCTTGGCGATGTCATCGAGAACCAGCATGTCGCCATCCATGAAAATGGACCAACCAGTAAAGCCCGATAAATAGGGCGTCAGAAAGCGCGAGAAAGAAAAATCTGTCGATTGCAGAGGATGCCTCTCACGTGTCAGCACGCCCTTTAATTGCGACAACATGATGGGCGTAATCGCCACCGGGACGCTGGAACGCGCCTGTATGCTGTAAGCCAGCACGCTAAACGCGATGGCCTCGCGCGGGTCATAGCCAATAAAGACCTGGATCATGGTTCTCCGTCCTGCACAGGAAGTTCGTGATCAATACAAACAGCGGATTCAGCCGAAAATTTTTTGCTCAACCAGCCGCACACCGTCGGTGGTTTCTTCATGCGATTGCACCCAGAACTCCCAGGTAACGGCCGGATGGTTGCGTGCAATATCCCGCACCAGCGCCACCCACCATGAGGCCGGTTGGATGGTGCAATGCGCATTTTCGCCATTGGGCAGGCGTTTATGCGCCGGGTAACAGGCAACATTCGCAAAAACAAATTTTTCTGCGTAACCGAACAGCTCGCCGATAATCCAGGGCATGTCCTGTTCCGGACAATGCTCCAGCACATCGGTGCAGATGACGCCGTCGAACTTGCCTTCCGGCAAGATGTTATGAGGTTCGTAGCACGGGTCATAGCAGACCAGTTCTCCAATATCGAGGTAATCAATCACTGCAGGCCAAATCGTGCCGGACTCGTCTTTGATCGGTCGTGGCAAGTATTGCTGACCTTTTCCGCAACCATAGTCAAGCAGCGTGTCTGCGCCGGTGCGGGTAATCAGTGCCTTGATACGTGACAACTGTGCGTCCAAACTGAACCCAGGAAAGGTCTTTTCGGCGGGCACGCCGAGAAATTCCTCGCCCTTTTGATGCATCTGGCGATACATCGCCTGCAATTCGATATAGCGCGGGCTGGGGCTGCTACGACTGAAACTCATGGTATCGGTCAATTCAATGTTCCCGGTTTAGGTGTATCTGTATAGCGCTCGCGCCACACGGATAATGATTGTGCCACATCTAAGATGACCGGCTGCCATTGCCCGTAAGCAGGCTGCCTGAACAGATGTGACGAGGGATACCAAGGCATGGTCTCGCCCTGAAAGCCATAGCGCCATTCCGGACTAAACGGTGTCATGATCCAGACTAGTGTACCGAGGGCGCCGGCCAGATGTATCACGGTTGTACAAACACTAATGACAAGATCGAGTTCAGCAACCAGCGCCGCGGTCTCTTCAAAGTCATCTCGCACCTCGCGCCAGCGGTGAATTCTGACCCCAGTTTTTTCTGTAAACGCGGCAATCTCCTCCTCACAATCGGTATATTGCAAATCAACGAAATGAAGACCCTCCAATTCCAGCAGCGGCGTCCACTGCGCAAGCGGAATCGACCGTAAGGGCGCCCTGGTCTTGTGGGTTCCGCCCTGCCACGAAATGCCGATTTTGGGCCCTACCCCAAGCGTATCGAGACGCGTGCGCCAGGCTGCCCGACGCGCTGGATCCGCCAGCAGATAACCTTGGTGATGCGGAAAATCACCAAGGTTTCTGCGCAGATATTGGGGCAGGCTGCCCATCGCGATCTGCACATCAACAGGCAGCTCCTTGGCGGGCGTTGTAGCATGTACTTCGGCCGCAGGAAACGAGCGCCGGAACAGCGGCAACAACTTCTCCGAGCATTCAATAACGCAGCGTCTGCATGACGCAATCAGTTCAGGCAGACAGGATGCAAACATGATTTCGTCACCCAGCCCCTGCTCGCCGTACACCAGCAGACGCAATGCGCTGGCATCGCTGCCTGCCCAAACCGGATATGCCACGGGGCGGTGGATTCGATCCTTCGACTGAAGACGCACATCGTAATCCAGCCACCCGCTCGCAAAATCATGTTGCAGCAAGCGGCAAAGAGTTCGATGCCAGCGTGCGAGCTCAAAGCCGGGTTTCGCTGCAATCGCCACATCATAGCAATCCACCGCCTCATCAAGACGACCGAGGTCTTGAAGAACGATACCCAGATTGTTCAACAGTTCAGGATCGGCACATTTTTGCAGGCGTGCGCGCTGATAGTAACCAAGCGCTTCCTCAGGACGATGCATTTTCTGCAAGGTAAAAGCCAGACTCAACAACACATCAAAATCATCTGGCTGAACTGTCAGCAGTTGGCGCAAATGGGATTCAGATTGCGCGTATCGTTCGAGGATCAAACGTTCGATAGTTAAATTGCGGATAAGGCCTGACAGCCCCGGCGCGAGCTCGTGTGCACGTTCCAACGCAGCAAGCGCACCGGCATGATCACCGAGCGCCTGATAGGCCAATCCGAGATTTGAATGGGCAAGTGCATTGACTGGATCAAGAGTAATAGCAGCACCATAACAGGCCTTTGCGGCATCGCTGTTACCGCCCAACAGATAAACATTACCCAGCGCTGAGTGGGCATCAACAAAAGCGGGGCGGGTGGCGAGTGCCCGCTGCAGATACTGTTGCGCCT
>Ga0209190_1002692_pt1 | contig 11886 bp, 4 predicted proteins | sample M_140205_XF_Meta_FD_187315 | JGI IMG/M metagenome (GOLD analysis project Ga0209190, IMG submission 187315) | Freshwater microbial communities from Lake Montjoie, Canada to study carbon cycling - M_140205_XF_MetaG (SPAdes) (version 2) | ecosystem: Environmental > Aquatic > Freshwater > Lake... | reverse complement strand
CTTCGCTTGTGATTGCAATCTTTTTACCATCAAAGCCGGACTGCAATGAAAAAGAAGTAGGATAAATGGCAACAAGCTTGTTACTTTCTAGATTTCCAACATTAATAGACCCCTTGTTAATTTTAACAATGTCGCCTGTGTGCCATACATATCCAGTTTCACCAACAGCATAAGTTATTTTTGCAACGTCTGGAATGCATGTAAAAGTTTTATTGTTTGTAACGCTTTGAATTGTCACAGGAATTCCATCAAGTGTGTTGCAATCAGTCGTACCGTTACTTGAATCAGATATCATTACCCAGTCTTTTGCAAACACCTGGCCAATTGATGTACCTGTAATTGCTGGGCTAGTAGTATCAGAAGTTTTATAGGTAAACTGATTTGATACAACACTTAAAACAATTACATCTTCATTTAATGATGCAGTAGATAATCCAGTAATCTTAACCCTGTCTGTAACACTAAATACTGGTGAAGATGCTAGGGTTATTGTTCTAACCCCAGAAACAGCGGCACTAACAGTATTTATATTTTGCGGAGAATATACTTGAAGTCCATGATCTTCAATTGTTGTAATTGTAACTAATCCGGTTGTGTCTGCTCTGCTCCAGGCCGATATCCTAGTTTTTAGGTCGCTTACTATGGTTGGGGCAGTTGCTGCAATTGATATTTGATTAGAAAAATTTGCACTCTCTTGGTCAAACTTGTCAACAGATTTTATTTTTATAACTCTAACAACATTGTCAGTGAATGTAAGTTCTGCTGATTGTGGCATCGGTGAAGAGTTTGATTGAATATGTGGAAACTTTATAACCTTTTCTAGAACAGAAGCTTTATAAACATATACATTGTAATATTTTAAATCATTATCCGTAGCGCCAATTGGTGCATTCCATGTAAGCGAAACTGCATCAGTCGAAGTAGAGGCAAGCAGGTTTGTTGGTTCAGAAGGCACAGGATTTTTGGCAGTGCTAGTGGACGTTTGCCCAGTGGAATATAATCCGGACGTGTTAACTGTTCTTATTTTAATTCTTACAAGGGGCTTCTTCAGCCCTGGTGTTCCAAACACTACATCATTTTGGTCGTATGTTAGTTCTGCTCTACCGCTTTGACCAGAGCTAGTCCAGTCACCGACTTGACTTGTCCAGATAGGAGTATCGTATGGGAATCCATATTCCCATTTATATTCATACCTGCTAAAATCGTTTGGTTGTCTTGTCGCACCTCCTTCTCCAAGGTAGTCCCAATTAGCAACAAAGCCATCAGCAACCGAGGAAACAGTTATTCTAGAATCAAGTACTTCTGGTGGCAACGCGATTGCGCTATATGGCCCCACCGTAAAATTTGGTGACCACTCCGATACTTGGTCGCCAGAAACAGATCTTATTTGAATGTTATAACTTCTGCCGGGGGATAAATCAGTTACGACTTTACGCATTAGAACAGATCCAGCAGGTATTCTATTTCCAAGGGCGTTCCTTCTACCTTGGTTATTATTGTACTAGGCAATGACCGGGAGACTAAAATGGACTGTGTTTCAGCAACTACATTATCAAGTCTAATTCCATCTAAATAAATATTGCCCTCCGGATTATTAACTTCAATAAAGGTTATGTTAGACCAGTCTGGTGATCCCACCGTAGTCCACGAAGACTTTGCAGACTCTAATATTGTATAAGTATTTGTTCCAGACGCTATTGTAGATAACGATGCAGTAAAATAGTTTGTTTCGTCAGTATAAAATCTTACAGTAATATTTCCTGCTGACCCGCCAGTTTTTTGTACCGCAAAGGCGAAGGTGTCTATGGAAGAAACTTCTGAAAAGTCGAAGTTAGCAAAAAACCTTACCCTCCTGCCAGAAGAATAGGTTGGAACAGAGCTGAAATTAATTGCCTGGTTTCCTGCTCTACCAACTACTGTTGTTACTGAATTTATTATAGCCGTTGTTGAATACCCACTAATATCAATCAGTTCAGCCCACGTTCCTCCGGAATCTTGATAATACCACCCCTCTATATCATCACAATTAGACAAAATTGTTTCAAATTGGCTGCTGAGTGTTGTTGAGGAAAATATGCCAATTTCATAAATTTGTCCAGAAATATTCTCCCCAAGGGTTGCTTTTGCAGTAAGTCTAATTTTTTCAATTGATACTTGGTTTCCAGTAGACATAATAGCACTGGCATTATTTGAATTACACCCTGTAAAAGTGGTTGAACTTTTTCCCGTATAAGTAATTGAGTAAAACTTTGGTGCCCCCACCGATGGAGTTGCATAGACACTAATAGTTCCGCATGAGTCAAATCCCGTGGTAGAAACGACATTCAATGTTCCAGATCCGGCGAAGGTGGAGATATCTACATTGTTGGATCCTGAGGCGACTGTTGTTGAAGCAAACCCCACATCCCCAACCGCTAAGGGGGCTAAAGAAATAGAATTTACTGGACCTCGTGCATATTCAAAGTTTAATTTTTTATTTGTTGCAGAGGCAGCAGAGGCTCCTGAGCCTATAGCTATAGACCCAGCCCACTGAGAGTTCTGGTTGGCAATTGACTTGGCTATTTGGCTTTTGCCAGCAGTGGTTATTATATTTTCACACCGGCCAAGATGGACGCCGTTTTGTCTAAATACATATGTGCCCTTCATATGACTAATTATACCAGTTTATATAGTTCATATCAAGCGGGTACTATTCTGATCTGATAATCAGAAACCCCTTCAATATCATTAAATTCCAGCGTAACATCTATATAAATAGACCCATCTGTAGATTGATGTCTAATTGGTTCTCCTACAACAGATATCGGCCAAGGGTAGTATAGCTGTACGGTATCGCTTGCGGAGGTTTCAGTTTCTTGGTCTGGATCATCTAAGTTCTCAAACTCATAATCATCCTCGTCTTCTTCATCTGTTTCAGTATATGAATCTGGTAAATCTTGATCTCCATAAACAGCAGCATGTATGCCAGGAATTCCCAGGGACTCAGCAATATACTCTAGCTGCTCATCTGACAAATAGTTATCTTGCATCTTGTTTCACCAAATCAATCTGGCTTTTAAGCCCATTATCCCAGGAAGAAGAAATTTGTCTAACCACATAGGATTCATCTGAATTAAAGTCTTTATCTGCATAACTTATTTTAACACAGTCGCCGAGTTGTATCAAATGGTTATTAAAAGAGTCTATTGTTACCATCTTGATTCCTTGCTTGGAAAGATTAAGTATATCCCTTGCCAACAACTCTACCTCTGTCTTATTTGATATCCATTTCAACTGTTTGTCAAAAAGTTTCGTTCCAAGTCTATTAATTGATGATTCATTTTTTTTCTCTACAAACGCTGAGACTTTAGCAAACTCAACTATTGGACCACTGATAATTGGGTACCTTTTGCTTGTACTTACTAAAATTTTTGAAACATTTACAGCAAAAATTTCAGCTCCAAACGGGGTCTGTCTAGATATTGCCTCTGCAATCTCGTTATCAAATGGGGTATAGATATCATAAGTATACTTTCCATCGTTGGGTAAATCGACCAGTTTTCCCAATTGATCATTAGGGTGCGACCAAAAGTTTTCTATCGAGTGCGCAGGGCCAAAGGTGTCAGAGGTAGAAAATCTTACATTATTATAATAAGCAGCTCTAACAGAGTTGTCAAAGTTATCTATCTCGTATGGAACTCTCGAAGTAACTCCGTTTCTATTAGATAGAACATTAGAAAGTATGCTTTTTAGGCTTATGAAAAAATTGTCTTCATCGTCCTTTTCCTCGTTTTCTACTCCGCCTACATGCTTAAAATAAACCGTAGACTTACCAACAGAGTACAGGGCAATTCTTTTTTTGTTAACGTCTGAAAAGTCAGAGTTTTTAACAGTTATTGAAGTTACTAGCTTATCATCTAAATAAAAACCCCACTTTGTTTTTCCAGAAGGTGCTGATGATTTGGTTATTCTAATATTTTCAACTTGCCCATTTCTTATGTCCGCATAAGCTAGTACAGTATTTTTTGGTTGACCGGACTGCATTTCAAAAATTCTGATCTCTTGTTCTTTGTTATGTGCTGCTTTCCAGGTTGCGTTATGAGAAGCAACATCTTTTCCATCTTTTTTATCTGCAGTTGACATTATTTCAAAAAATATTCCATCGGTAATTTGATTGTTTGCATCAACTTTAGGCCATAGAACTATTCCACCAGAACTATCAGTAGTTGATTTATATACAACTTTCATAGCTGCAAAGTAGGTGCTGTATGCTTTACTAAAGGTTCTATAAACACTTGTTGTTCTTTTTCCGGCACCCGCGTTAGACCTATAAATTTTTATTGCGTTATCAATTTCCCCAGTTTCTTGTTTTTGATAGTTGTACTGAGTAAATGATTCAGGAGCAACATTTGAATTTCTAATCCATTTAGTAAAATCAATTCCGCTTTCGTGTGCAGTTGTAGTTGTATAAAATTTTCCTCTTTCGATTCCAGTAAACCTTCCAGTAAATTCAACAGCGCCCTTAGATGATTCCTGCATGACCTGATAGTCTAGGTCATTTGTAACAATTGTAGTTTTTAGCAGGCCACTTACGGCATCAACAGAATTAAACTTGGCTCCTCCATATTTAATTAATTCCTGGTCAACCAGCATGTATCCAGAAAATTGTCCCCAGCTTCCATAAGTAAAAGCAGAATTATTAACATAAATTTCTGCATCGTATGCGGTTGCTATTTTTTTAAAATCATCTTTATTAAATGTCGCAGAGTTCCCCTTGTCCACATAAGTAAAAGTTGTTGATGTTGTTGCAACTATTTGTACGTGTTTATCTAATTTAGAATTGTCTGTTCCATAAATTTTGATCCACTTTTTTGAAGTAGCAGAAAATCCGTGAGGTGAACTAGTAGTTACTATTTTTTTGCCATCTGTAGAAAATGTATTAGCCAAAGCAATTGTGTTAATTGTTGAAACCGCAGAGACCGGGTTTGCTAGAACTCCTATTCCTAAAACAACTGCATCTGCTTCTTGAAACAAGATTCTTGCAGCGTCAGATGTTTTGTATGATATAACATTTTTTTTCCAATCTTTTGTTGGATTATTTTCTGTCGATCTAGGTTTTATTGGTGTATATTTTAATTTTACACTGTTGTATGGCTCACCCTTTTTGTAAGAAATAGATTGTATGTCTGGATATGAAGTAGATCCATCCTCAACAGTTTCCTGTCCCAAAAACTGCCAATCTAATGTTGTGTCTCCCCTAGAAGAATTAAACAAATAATTTCTTGTTGCAATATTTACAACACCTTCTTCATCAACGAACACGGCGGTACCTGTGTCATAGCACACAGTTTTAATAAAGTCCCAGGCGGTACCGTCAGACTTAGTAAAAAATACTGGAAATATTTCCTCTTGGTAGTATTCAGATTCTTCAGTTGAAGATGAGTTAGATGAATTTTTATAGTCTTTAATTCTTACAGGGCCCACGCCACAAAGTTCCAGCAGCCTCCAAATTGCTTGGCTTGGTGTAACATTTTTTATAATAAAATCAGGAGCGTCTACCTCTTGCATTAAACCAGCCAAGTCCCTTGTGTCTAGGGATATTAAACTTTCAGAATCTTCTGACCACTTTTCTATATAAGTATGAAATTGTGGAATTTCATCTCCGCAACCAGCAACAGTCACATAAGCTCTAGCTTCACATTCAGGTTTTGCTAGTTCAGCAATCGAAGCTTGTGATGTTGAAATTTTAGAAACAGAAAAAAGCCTTTCTGAATTATCTAAATCTAAGGTTCCAGTATTACTTGAAACAGTTCCAACTGGATATAGGCTATCTGATTCTGAAAAGTTAGCATTCCAGGACCAATTAATTAGTTTGTCTGTTATGTCAGTTGTCAGTTTTGGAGAAACCTCTACAAGGCTGACTGGGCCAACTGTTGAGTTACAATCAATCTTAATTCCTTTAATTCTTACAGCAGTGTTAATGTACCCAGTGGAACAATCCCAATACCCGCCGAAACCGTAAGAAGGCTTTGAACTACTCCAAGCATTGGCGTTGCTAGTTCTATAAATAACAACTTGTCCTGTTGTTGCATCTGGAGTAAACGTACCCGAAATTGCTTGCCACGACTCCGTGCTTGTTCCAGTGTCTATCGAAATAGATACTGGGCCAGGAGTTCCTTGAGTAGTTTCAAACCCAATAACAATTTTGTTCGTCCAAAAAGAAGTAGTGTATTTAATAGAAACATTGAAGTTATCCCAGCCTCCAACTAGATTAGAAAATTGGGTATAGTTTTGATAACTTACGCTTGGTCCTGGATAGTAAACTCTTGGCACTGGTTCGTATGTATTTGATAATCCTGAAACTGCCGTGAAGCAGTAGCCACCAGTTTTATTAAAGTTTTTTATAGAGTGGTGCTTATACTTTGAGGAGTTTTCTGAAATGCTTGGAACAAATCTAGCAAAGCAAGCTCCTGTCTTCTGTGGCCTAATTGGTTTGACAACAGAGTCTAGTGGAAATCTATCAGAAAGATAATTTTGTTGCGATATGTTTGTTCCATAGTAAGTTGATTTATTGTCATCTATATAATTCTTGTCTATATCTAAGTACCGGTTTTGATTTAATTCAAGGATCACCCTAGTTGATGATGATATAGAATTTGATTTCCGAAGGTTAACTTTATCAGCAGTTGTGCCCTTCATTAAACTTCCTCAAGTTCTACTGACATATTAACTAAATCAAATCCACCACTAGATCTTTTGACCACAGATGTTTCAAATGTTGCAAAGACCATTCGTTTAGTTACACTATTGCTCTCTGTCAATTTTTTAGCTACTGGAGACTGCCCCGTTGAATATGAAGTTGGATAAACAACATAAGACTCATAGGTAAAGTTGTTTGTGTCTTTTGCAGTAACAACAACAATCTCATTCAATGGAGCATTTGTTCCGGTAAATCCAGTTATTTTTATTATGTCTCCAACAACAAAGCCGTGTGAGGTTGATGCGATGGATTTCAAAGAGTTACCAACAGAGGAAACAGCCGTTATGCTTTTAGCTGTCCCCTCTGACCCAAGACTTTTAGATGTAACAATAACAGTTACCGGCTTGCCGCATAGTTGATCGTACAAAGCTCTAAGATATTCTGCTCCACGGTTACCATCAACAGTCTTAATATCACTAGAAGGAACCATATCCCAAGAAGTAGCTATCCTCATTTTATTAGCTATATGGTTAACCCTAAGAGTTCCATTAGCCATTCTGTTTCTAGTTTCAATTCTGTCGGTAGTTATAGAAAGCTCAGAACGATTATGATCTGTTATCAATTGACCATTAATGCTTAATATGGCATCGCTTAATGCACCAGACAATGCCATTATCTTCTCGCCATCCCAACTCTTCTTTCGTGGTCCTTAAGCTTTCTTACAACTCTATTAGCCAGTGCGTCTTCGTCCATTCCCGGCGAAGGTTGTACAGTAAGATTATAGTATGATACGGGTGCTGATGCAACTTGTTGGGCCGGTTGACCAGAAGAAACAGAAGACATAGAATTATTTGGTCTAGCTAGCATATAACTCAAAGCATTGATACCATCATTAAGCTTTTGTGTTAATGGTTGGGTGAGAACCATTTCTCCTTGATGAAGATTGGCTAGGGTGTTATCATTATTGATAGTACCGCCTGAACGCAATCCTGGAATATTTGGAAGACTTATCGTCATGTATTCCGTACCGTCCCACCCAAGACCCATTTGGCCCGGGTTCATCATGTTTCTTCTACCAATTTCTGGGTGATTTATAGAGAACATTGCGGTATTAAATTCATCAAAGGGGTCTACATTTTGCTTGTATGGAAATTGTATTGTTCCATCTGGTAACCTTTTTGCTTTAGAAAGAAGTTGACTCAAATTTATTTCTGAAAGTTTTGGAATTAAATTTGCAAACACCCCTGCCCCCGTAGCGGGCAGCGACCACATCCCCCCTGACGTATGCGCTGGTGCCCATGGAGATTGATTCATTATTTGAGCTTGAATAATTTTTTTAATCTCTTCTTCAGAAAATGTTTTATTCATAGAAGCTGTTACCTGGCCCCTACTATTTATAATTGAAATTGGTACATCTGGTAAAATATTTTGTAAGCCCAGCTTATTTTGGAACTCTGATATAAAGCCCTTCCCTTCCGAGGCATCTTTTGGATTTAAGTTCTGTAAAATAATTTCTTGGATGTCTTGAAGTTTTGGACTTGCTCCGCTATCACCAACTGCATGCATTTGAAATTCTACATAAGGATCTAGTAAACTGTATGAGGCAAGGTTAGTATAATCTATGCTTTCTTTACCAAATTCAGATTTTCCAAGTGATTGAATTCTTGGAAATCTAGCTGGACTAGATTTTACACTTTCATTAAATGTGTCGTCCATAGTAATTGTAGATCTATCTAAAACTTTAGGGTCAAAAATTAATTTCATAGGGCCATATGCATTTGTATATGGGTTTGTAACGTATTTATTCCCAAGCGTGCCGTAAATAGGTCTTTTTAGCACGTCCAAGTTATGTGCATATCCAAAATTTAAACGCTCTGCAGTCATTCTTTTATAATCTGGGTTTGTTTTACTTTGTGGACCCTCAAAATTAGTTTGAAGTCTTCCGTCACGAAGAAAACCTTGAAGGCGCGGTAATTGCATTTGTGTCATAGCATCTGACTCACCAGTAAGTTTAGCTAAATGATCTTCAATTGCATTTGCTACATAATTAAGTTCTTGGGAAGTTAAATCTAGCAGATGGCCCTCTGGAGTGAGTGCTAGATTAGCAATTGAATTGAATCTGCTAGAAGAATGTAACCCAAAACCTAAGTCATTGGCATTCCTAGCTCTGCTCGGATCCTGATACATTGGCATTCTAGCCAGTTCTGGTGGCACTGGGCCTATTGGTGGTTCGGTAAAGTTTTCTGGTTTGTATTCTGAATACGTTTGCGCTACGGGGGGGTCAGAAGGTCCCCTTGCTTGTTGTTCTTTGGTTAATCTATATTTTGCAAGTGCCCGTTCTACCGGCGATTTTTCAGGAATAAATCTTCCAAGTCCTCCAGTTAGCATATCAATGGAAGCTTCGCCAGAGTCATCTCCCATATCACGCATTCTAGCTTTTATATCAGGCATTCTAGGTTTCATATCAGGCATTCTAGCTTTTAATCTTTCTATCAAATTTGCAAGTTTTTTAGCGTACCCAATTTTTTCTCCAGGCTTGGCAAGCATAAGTTCTTCCTTACTTGCACCAGCAAGGTTCCTTGCCCTCCAGGCGGCCATTGCTGCTGCCCCAAGGTCGTTAGCCATCATAAATTCATCAGGTCCCGGAAAGCCTCCAAATCCAATTGCACCTGCATCCTTACCCATAGACATTGAGTTATTATAATTATTTTTCATATAAGCTATGGCTCTTTCAAATAGGGATGTTTTAGACGCCTTTGGTTGCTTTGGCGCCGTAACTTTATTTAGAAGTGTTTGAGCTAATGTTGGCTTAGGTGCTTTTTCTTCCCCGCGTGCAATACGGGCCATCTGATCATACAGATCGTTAAACGTTGTTGATGCCCTTGCCTTTGCCTTTTGGCGCTCAACTATTTTTGCAAGTACATTTTCTACTGGACTCTTCTTAGGTTCAATTTTTGGATAAACTTTTTCTCCATACCATCCGGAGCCCCTGAAAATTGTACTTGATTCCGGGTTGCTCATAATATCTTGAATAGAAAATCCTGGATTGCGTCCGTCTTTAAATGCTCGAATTGATGCATAGAGATCAGGATATTGTTCATCCAATCCATACGTTTCCATGTTATCCAGCCATTGTGGACTTGCCGAGCTATTTCCTCTATTCATTTGTCCCGCTGAATTATCATACCTATCAAGATCAAACCCACGTTTGCCCCAAACACTGGTACCCGCCTCAGCAGTTTCAACAGTATTTCTATCAACACCAAGTCTAGGAAAGATACTGTCCTGCCTTCTAATTAAACCAGTTGCCAGCCCCAATCTTTGAAAATCTTGTTCGACAGACATTATATTATTAGAAATGCTATTTTTAGTTCTACCTGTACCAACTGCTCTTACCGGGCGAATGCTTCTGTCAAAATTACCCGCGTACATCCAGGCTTCTACGTCGACTGGCCTAATTAAAAATTCTCCAGTAGCATTAACATTTCTATCCATAGGGTCTATACCAGTAACAGTTACGCGCTTGGTTCGAGTAGCTGTGTTGGCTTTAACTGTTGCAACTTCTGGCAAATAGCCTCTAGCTTCCTCAGGAAGACCATAATAAAGTTTTTCCCAATCCCTAATTGACATCAACTGACCCTCATCAGAACCAGAAGTAATTCTGATCATGTCAGTAGAACCATTAGAGTCAAACATGGAAGAAATTTTATCTCCTAGAGAGGATCGCCTCCCAAGTTTTTTAATTTTAGAAAGAGAACTTGATCCAACTTGACTTTCTATATCAGATAATACTGGACGCTCCCACCCACCATTTGTTTGTTTAAGAGCAAACTCTTTTGCCTGAATGGTTTTTGAAAGTTTATCCATAAATTCTGGACCCATAACGCCTCTATCCAAAGCATTTTCAATGCCTGGTCTAGGAATTCTTCTTCCAATTGAACTAACCAATTTTCCAAGACCACCAGTTAGCATGTCAATAGAGGCTGCTCCAGACTCATTTCCGAAACGGCTGTTGATGGCATTTTTTCTAGCTGACAGGGTGTCTCTCATTGGAAGCAACCACTCTGGCATACCACTATCAATAGATTTCTGTGCTTCAAGCTTACGAGCTTCCTTAGCTTCTGCCGCCTTTTTTATAGCAGCATCGGTCTTAGGCTTAGCAACCTTTGGAACAATTTGTGCATGATGGGCCTGGACCTCAGCCCAATCAGTTTTAGAAAGTTGAAATAAATCATCCTTAAGGCTAATATACATATCTTTTTCTTCTGGTGAAAGTTTTCCTAGGTTAGCCATTGCACTATCAAAATTTGCTAGTGCATCATCTATAGCTTTTTGGAATCCAGCAGAATACTCAGACTTCGAAGCCCTCTTTGCAATCTCTGCAGTTGTTTCTGCAAACCACGTACGGGCACCTGCTTTTTCCATTAAGAAGTTTGCTCTTACCTGGTCTCCTACAGGAAGCCTCAAGCCCCCAACGGTCCTTGGTTGGCTTGCCTTGCTTGCAACAAACGCTTGTCCCTGGTCGGCTACAATATTTCCATATAGATTTTCTGGCTGCAGGTCTTTATCTCTTCTAAGAATTGAAGCAACTGACTGTCTATAAAATTCCTCGTCCGTAAACTTTCCGGTGGGCTGTGCAAAGGCTTCATCAAACGTAGAGCGAACTCCAAACATCATATCACCAGTAATTGGGTGCCTAAACTTTATAACCTTTTGATCTGGTGTGTGTAGTCCAAACAAGTCTGTAGTTAATTGCGATCCCCTCGCCTCAGCATACGCAGAGGCAGAATCAGTGTGTCCCTTTACAACATGCAATTGCCCAAAAGCGTCTCTATACGTTCCGTTAACCCCTGGAATAGCAGAACTATGTCCTCCCAAGGCACCAGTCAATTCACCAAGTTCTGTAACTGGAATTCCGGAAAATGCGTCCGAACCAGCTTCCGCATTACTAGCTCTTAGAAGGGCTGAAACTTCTTCAGTTCTAGCAGCATCTTTTTCACTTAACTTAGCCCCACGCCTCAACCAATTCATTGGGTTAATGTCTGCTTCACCCATGTCACTAGCAAACCTAGAGTTCTTGTATCTGCCACTTATCGATTTAGCTCCTCTAGATAGTGGCCTAGATGCTGCTTTAGCTCCTCTAGATAGTAACCTAGATGCTGCCTTAATTCCCTTAGTAAGCGGGCTAATTATTCTAATTCCAGTGT
>Ga0209190_1002689_pt1 | contig 11889 bp, 8 predicted proteins | sample M_140205_XF_Meta_FD_187315 | JGI IMG/M metagenome (GOLD analysis project Ga0209190, IMG submission 187315) | Freshwater microbial communities from Lake Montjoie, Canada to study carbon cycling - M_140205_XF_MetaG (SPAdes) (version 2) | ecosystem: Environmental > Aquatic > Freshwater > Lake... | reverse complement strand
AAACAACCTCGGCGTGCCTGCCCTACAACATTGGCATGAAGCCATATCAAGTGGCCGCTTTTCAGTTCAGCGTGCACTCGTTGGTGGTGAAGAACGGCGAGTTTGATCTGTCCAAAATTGAACACGTGGAAACGCTTTGCATTGGAAGCAGCAAAGACACGGACATACATGCGCGCGACGTTGAGTTTGCCACCGCGCTACGCAAGGCCCTCACGCAACCATGGCAAGGAGTGAGCGATGAAACAAGCGCCGTGTTTCATTGGGCAAGCCACGAGCGAACAGTCATGCGCATGGTGAGTGAGCGGCTTGCCGAACACGGTGGTCATGATGAACTGGTGCAATGGCTGAATGCGACTTGTTTAAAAGAGGACAACGATCCGCCAGGACGCCTGGTGGATCTTCTGAAGATTGCAGAAGCGAATACTTTTCATCCACTGCAACACGGCAGATTTTCTATTAAGAAGTTTTTGCCCGCACTGTGCAGCGAACCGGACACACTGAAAGTGATTCACGACCTTGGGTTTACCACTAAGGTTCCCCCCGCCGAAGACGGCTGCATTGATCCGTATAAAGGGCTGCCTTCACTTGCCAGCGCGCTTGGTGATACCGACACCGGCCTTGTAATAAACGATGACGATGAGAACGAGGAAGAAGCGCATGACGGCGAAGGCATTCGCAATGGAACGTCCGCCATGCGCGCGTATCAACAGTTGCGCTTTGCGGAATGCGTGCAGTGGAAAGATGCGGCAAAGAAGCCGTTTGACAATAAGGCTGTCGAAAAAAACCTGCTGCTGTACTGCAAACTGGACACCGCCGCGATGGTCGCTGTTTGGTGGTGGCTGTGGAATAAGGGGAATAAGTGATTGGCAAATATGAGCAGCCGCCAATGATTATTTATAATTCCGAAACATGAAATCCATGACAACACAAACAGAAAATACATCAATGGATCGATCGAAGATTTCGCTAAGTGACATCAAAAAATATCACGCAAAGCTAGTGGATAAATATTCCCAGTCACACAGCGACCGCGCAATCCGCGCACATGCACGATCACCGCGTTGATGAAGCCGCGCACGCTATCGCCATGTTTGTCATGTCCTCACGGACAAATTCTATTGTGTGCCAACAAAACCTTGTGGAACAAGACAGAAAAATCGGTTTGCAAGCAAGTAAATAAATAATTTCCAGAAGCAGAAAGATACAACCCCCCCATGAGCCACCCGTTTTATCACGCGACAAGTTCAGTCAAGCGCTTTGGGGGAAGCGTGCAGGACTACATCGCGCTCCACGAATGGTTTGATCAAACAAAGGCTCATCTTCCCGACGCAAGGCATCGAGCCATTCTTCATTCATCGTTTGGACTATTTCTTTGTCAACAGATGTTTGGCGAAGTGATTGTTCGCAAATCAGATGGAAAGCCGATCCCAACAAGGCTTCTAGGCGAACAACATATTCTTGAAGACCTTGGATTTATTCCAACCGTCCAAGACTGGATGATGGAACTTCCAATGAAGAGCTGGATGGTGAAAGGAGCGCGTTCCCTAAGTCGGGAACTCGACCCGGCCGTTGTTCCCATTTCGAAGAAGTCAGCGCAGCATAAAAAGTCATCACCCATTACAAAACGGAAACGCAAGTAATATTTTGACACGCATATAGCATGCAACAGCACTCAATTATGAAAGCAATCAAATCAAAATCAGAATTTAATTGGGAGAAACTATTTGAGGAGAAACGAACTCGAATCGTCATTGCGAATATGGTTTCGACATGCACAGACGGCGGCGTAAGGCTAAATAGCCGCGGATCCATTGCGACATTTGTGTCTGGTCTCATTACCTTTGCCCCAGAAGCCAAACAATTCTTGCCATCCAAGTTTTGTTTGGATCTGAAGCCCGCAGGCCGTCAAAAAAAACGAGTTAAATCAGGCGTTCCTTCATCTGATGGTGCGGTCTCAGACAGCGCTCTGGTGTGCGCAATTTTGGCGCTAATGTCTAAAGGAGTCAAAGAACTGGAATTTGAATATATCGGTGGCTGGGATGAAACAGAACTGAGCGATGCCCCTCATATTACTTTTCGAAATGAACTGCATAAATCCAATTTCGTCGGACGTGGATTCTCGGAGGCGGTGATTCGACAATCTAGAACAATCATAAATTGGGTTTGGAACCAAACCGGGGTATCAAACACGGATATTATGTATAGATTGATGGACGATTCCGGAGCCGGTCCACCACGGTATTCACAGTCTCTAACAATTAGTCTTGATACGTGGAAAGTTAAAAAACACTCTTATAAAATTGACTGTGAGATTTAAAACCATTGTCACGGAATTTTTTAGGCTCGTTTCAAAGCACTTTACGTAAGTTGAAAGGTAATTTTGCCTACTAAAATAAAATCTAAAACAAAATCGCGGATCTCAATAAAGAGCGATTCTACAAAAAATATAAGTCGATCCAAAGCAATCGCAACCGCCTCAAAAAGTAGCGGACAGGATCTTTCGTGGGCCACGGTTATCCAGCGCAACCCAAACCCGAAAATCGTCCAGATGCCAATCGCCCGCGGACTCATTCAATCGACAAAGTTGCCGTGGTGGGTACGAGACATTCAAAGTGGGATTGACTTGTTGCTGGTGCCGCCGGGCAAGTTTCTTATGGGTGCTAGTAAAGGTGACAAAGCTGCTCATAAAGATGAATTGCCACAGCACAGCGTCACAATCTCGCGTCCATTTTATTTAGGAAGAACTCCAGTCACCGAGAAATCATGGAACCTAATCATGGGTACGAAGTCAACTGGGTTGGATAATCCAGTCGATCACGCAAGCTGGGACGACTGCATGATGTTCAGCGAACGATCGGGCTTTCAACTTCCAACCGAAGCCCAGTGGGAGTATGCGTGCAGAGCGGGCACATCCACACCTAGATATGCAAGACTTGAAGAGATTGGCGGACCGGTTGAGTTTCACACGGGTCAACAAAGTCTAGAAGGTCCATATGCAGTTGGTCTGGCGAAACCAAACCTTCTGGGATTACACGATTTGCTAGGAAACGTATGGGAATGGTGCTCTGACTGGTATAATGCGAGTTACTACCAACAATGCCGCACTGGAGTTGTTGATCCTGGGGGTCCGATCAATGGAAACCATCGCGTCCTTCGCGGGGGATACGAGGGTCAAATGGAAAATACTTCAATGGATTGCGACACATCCAACTGCAGAGCATCCGCCCGCCGCGGATACGCGCCAAAAAGTCAATTCACTGCCGGGGTTCGAGTGGCAAGAAGTATGTGACTTGCCTTTGCAAACGAAACCTCATCAAACAGGTTTTCCGTCAATACTTATCAACTGCACAAACTCTGCATCGGAAGTGGCATAACCCCAACCACCTGATATACAGCCGCAGCCAGATGAATTTTCGCTCAGCCAATCATTTAGTTTACCTTCATCCAGCATGTGTGATTTTGCAACAAGCCCAAATGAAACACGTGCAGTTAGAACCAGCTTCTTACCAAGCCCCTTTTGGGATTCCAACTCGACCTCTAAATCGCAATTTTTCTTGTCGCACTTCAATTTTAAATTCTTTGGCTTAACAAAATCTTCGCCTGGGTTCCCAGAGCACTTGCTCCAGTTCCATTCAAATGTCATATTGGGAAGCAGCAAATCAGCGGCCTGCTTGAACTTCTGTTGCTTGCACAGTGCGATTGCGTGGGTCAATACATCAGTTTCATCGACAACTACACCGCGCGTTATCTCAAATCGCAACCCCACTTTCTTTGGTTTGCCGCCCTTCTTAGCGGCTTCTATTAGACGTTGGGATTTATCGCTTAAATTATCAAAACTAAGGATTGCCTTATGTTGGGCAAAAGCTTTTGCGGCAACATCTGAAAGGTTTTTAATGCCGTTTAAACTGAGGTCCTCCTTATGTTGGGCAAGTGCTTTCGCGGCAACACCTGAAAGGGATTCAAGGCCGTCCAGCCGTAGCCACCCCCCCTTATGTTGGGCAAGCGCTTTCGCGGCGGCGTCTGAGAGCGTTGTTAGACCATCTAGACAAAGATCTCCATTGTGTTGGGCAAGGGCTTTTGCGGTGGCATCTGAAATGGTAGTAAGGCCATCTAACGAAATAATTCTATGTTCGGCGTTTCGATTGACAAATGCGGCAGCACCGACGGGAGATAGGGTCGTTAAATTCCATATGGTGCGGAACCTCTCGAATGTATCCCCAGTTAAATGCGCCTTAAGCGCCTTGACGGCAACATCTGAAAGGGATTCAAGGTGTCTTCCTAAACTGAGTTCTTTCTTATGTTTTGCAAGCGCGGTCGCGGCAACATCCGAAAGAGATTTAATCCCATCTAGGGATAGATCCCCCCTATGTTTGGCAAGCACTTTTGCAGCATCATCTGAAATGGATTCAAGGCCGTTTAAATGGAGGCCTCCATTATGTTGGGCAAGCGCTGTTGCGGCAACATCTGAAATGGATTTAAGGCCGTCTAAAAAGAGTAGTCCTTTATGTTGGGCAAGCGCTTTCGCGGCGGCGTCTGAGAGCGTTTTTAGACCATATGTATAAAGATCACCATTGTGTTGGGCAAGCGCTTTCGCGGCGGAATCGGTGATGTTTGACAGTTGAAAGAGACTCAGCATACCCCCCTTGTGTTGGGCAAGCGCAACGGCTACAGCATCTGAAATGGATTCAAGGCCATCTAAATGGAGGTCCCCCTTATGTTGGGCAAGCGCTTTTGCGGCAATATCTGAAAGGGATTCAAGGCCTAAATTGAGGCGTCCCTTACGTTGGGCAAGCGCTTTCGCGGCAATATCTGAAATGAATTTAAGGCTTCCTAAACTCAGGTTTCCCTTATGTTGAGCAAGCGCTTTCGCGGCAGCATCTGAAATAGTGGACACCATATCTAGAGACAGATCATCCTGCTTCGCCAGGGCGGCGGCCAACTTTGGAGTAAGTTCTTTTAGATTATCGGTATCGATCTCGTTTGACATGATTCAATTTCCTATTTTTGATTTGATTTATCCACCGACCGGAACACTGACTACAAAAATTTCTCTGAATATACAGCCCAATATACAAACTATTCTGCTTAGAAGATTACAGCGAATAAATTCCACATCGATACTTATCGCCCGAGAGATATGGTCGTCTGTTTGGTGGTGACTTTGGAGTCAGGGGAATAAGTGATTGGCAACGCGGCTTAGTTTGTAGTAGCACCGCGGTGGTAACGAATAGGATATTCGCATGGCTAAGAAGATTCCGGATTCTAAAAAAACCGAACGATCTACAACAACGGCAAAATTCAAACGCCCTGTGAGGACGCCAAATAACGCACTAATGAGCGCAAGTCAGAAGCCCGCTCTTACTTGGGCTACGGTTTTGGAACCCGCCCCAAATTCCAAAGTGATAACCAGCGCTGATTTACGAAAGCGCATCAAGCAGGCAGTCCATTGATACTTACCAAACGCACATTTTCTCCATCAGACATTTCGTAACACCACCCTCCAGAAACATGGCCGCAGGCATAAATGGACTTATCGTTGAGCCATTGCGATAACGCCTCTTTATCAAGACTTGGCTTACCGTTTAAAGGAAATCTGACACTTGCGTCAAGTAACAATCGCGCGTTGGAATCTAGACCAACTTTCAAAGTGCAATTTTTTTGATTGCACTTCAACTTAAAATTCTTTGACTTTACAAAGAATTCGTCCGAATCCCCGTCACAATTGTCCCAGTTCCATTCGAACTGCATCTTGGGGAGTAAAAATCTAGCGGCTTGCTTGAACTTCTTCTGCCTGCAAAGTTTGATTGCTGATTTAAGTGCAACCGTTTCATCTGCCACTACGCCACACACAATCTCAAACTCAAGGACTACGACCCCTGGCTTTTTGTTTTTCTTTTGTTTTAATCCTGCGATTTTTAAAAGTCGATTGAGAGACACTTCGCCTTTGTGTTTGGCAAGCGCCTTCGAAGCGGGACCCGAAATAGTTCTCAAGCCGTCAAGCGAAATCCACCCGCCCTTGTGCTTTGCAAACGCGTTTGCTACAGAATCTGAAATAGTTTTCAGACCGTCGAGTTGAAGATTTCCGTCAAGCCTGGCTAATTTCTTTGCGGCGTTATCTGTGATTGTTGTCAGGGCATTGAGAGATAAAATAAAGCCCTTATGCTTTGCAAGCTCCGCGGCGGCAGCGGTCGACAAGCTACACAACTTATCTAGATCAACCTGTTCTCGTTTGGCAAATACTGCTGCCTGAAGGCTTGTAATTGATGTTAAATTTACAAGCTCGAGAGTTTTGTCACGTTTATGAAGTGCAACAAATGCCGTATCAGAGATCGTAGACATGCCCTCAAGCGACAGAGAGCCCTTGTGTTTGCCAAGAACTTTGGCTGCTTCATCAGTTATGTTTTTCAAGTTTGGCAGATCAATCCAACCCTTGTACTTGGCAAGCGCTGCGGCAACCGCCCCTGAAATAGATGTGAGACCAAGACGCAACACGTCACCGTTATGTTTCGCAAGCGCTGCTGCAACGGCTTCTGATATCGTGGCTAGCCCATCGAGAGCAAGTAAAATCCCTTTGTGTTTAGCAAGCCTAGCGGCGACAACTTCTGAAATAGTAGAAACCTTTTCTAAACGGAGATGATCCTGCTTCGCAAGTGTGGCGGCTAGTTTTGGAGATAGTTCTTTTAGATTACTGGTATCGATCTCTTTTGACATGATTCAATTTCCTATTTTTGCTTTGATTTATCCACCGACCGGAACCCTGACTACAGGGCTTACTCTTATATAAAGCCCAAAATAAAAACTAATCTGGTTAGAAGATTGCATCAAACAGCTTCCCCATCGATGCTTATCACCCGCACGTTGTCGCCCTCTGTTTGATCGTATTTCCATCCGCCAGACGAAATTAAGCCGCATGAATACATGGAGTTATCAATCAACCATGCATTGAGCGCGTCTAAATCCAGATCTGATTTTCCGGTGGTTGTGAAAGATGCGGCTGCTGTAATAAATAGGCTCCCGCCTTCTTCTTCCACTTTTAAAGTGCAGGCTTTCTTGTTCCACTCAACCTTCGGATAAGGCGCCTCAAAAAATTCATCAGGATCCCCATCGTTACCGGCGGACCAATCCCATTCAAAATCCATCAAAGGAAATAATAATTCAGCTGCTTCTTTATTCTTGTTTTTTGCACAAAAACTAATCGCTTTTGCAATAACTGCTTGCGTGGTTTTATTGCAGTCCGAAGCATTTACTAATCCGCGGTTCACCTCAAACTCAAGCACTACTTGTTTCTTCTTGCCGCCCTTCTTTGGCTTTGCTTTGGGTTTTGATTTTGCGGTGTCAAACAATTGCTGAGATGCCTCATTCAATCCAAAGAGATAAACGTCCTCTTTGTGCCCAGCAAGCGCCCTTGCGGCGGCTTCCGAAAGAGTTGTAAGGCCGGCGAGGGACAGGGTTCCCTTATGTTCACCAAGAACAATGGCGTTGGCATCCGTAATACTTTTTAGACCATCGAGCGATAGATCGCCCACGTGCTTGCAAAGCGCCTCGATGACGGAGGCGGAAATGCTTTCTAGACCATTCAGTGAAAGTCCATTTTCATATGAGCCTTCACCCTTATGTTTTGCAAGCGTCTTGGCAACCACATCGGAAATAGTTTTCAACCCGTTGAGAGATAGAGAATTCTTTTGTTTGGCAAGCGCTTCAGCGACGACATCGGGGATGCTGGTAAGACCGTCAAGTTCTACATGCTTATGTTTAGCCAACATCGTAATCGCAGCATTTGAAGCGGTCATCAATCCAGTGAGCGAAAGAACATCACCTTTTTGTTCTGAAAACGCTTGGGCAGAGGAATCTGATAGGGCCGTCACGCCCTTGAGTGAAAGACTGCCTTTGTGTTTGGAAAGTGCCTTTGCCACATCCTCCGATAGATCTGTTATGCCATCAAGCTCAAGTGGTCCGACATGCTTGGCGAGAACAACGGCAACATCCGCTGAAATATTTGTTAAACCTGAAAGAATAATGGTTTCATTTTCTTCGGTTCGCTGAACGAATGCGGTGGCAACTCCCACTGAAATGGTCTGCAACTTTTCGAAACTAATAGATTCCTTGCGCTTGCAAAGTGCGGCGGCCGCGGCATCTGAAATGGTCTTCAACCCTCCAAGCCAGAGTCCACCTTTCAATTTGGCAAACTCCTGGGCAGTGGGCTCTGAAATAGTTGTCAGACCGGAAAGCGAAAGTGTCCCCTTACGTTCAGCAAGTGACTTGGCTGCTGCATCGGAAATAGCGGTCAAGTTATCAAGCTCAAGTTGTTCATTCTTACTCTTACCAAGCGCGGCCGCAACAGCATCTGAAATAGATGTGAGACCAAGACGCAGCGCACGACCACTATGTTTCGCTAGCGCCACTGCTACGGAATCGGAAATTGTGGCTAGACCATCGAGAGCTAGAAAATCACCTTTGTGTTTGGCGAGCTCAACGGCTACAGCATCTGAGATAGTGGACACATTATCTAGGCGCAGATCATCCTGCTTCGCCAGGGTGGCGGCTAACTTTGGAGTAAGTTCTTTTAGATTCTCAGTATCGATTTCTTTTGACATGATGCAATCTCCTGTTTTGTTTTGGTTTATCAACCTGCCGGAACCCGCTGTGTGACACTTTAATAATGCTGCGGTAATGATAATGCAAAATCAATTTCAGAATATTTCTAGATCGAATCGAAAAGTAATTCAGAAAATAATTACTACGTCATTAATTTGAAATGCAACACGCGCCCAAACTTCATGGCTTGGGCGCGTGTTGCAATCTTCATGCAATTCAATAACGCGAATCATCGATTGACATGGCTCTCTGCATACGCGACAAGCAGAATCGAAATCGCGCGCCGCATGGCAAATCCTAGTTTGATTTAATTGATAATGAATTGACCATTGCACATTGGATAAATCGGAACGCAGCCTCCGTAGTAAGGCAACACCACCGCGTTTGGATAACACGGATTGCCGTAGGTGCCAGTGAATGGTGAATACGGAACATAGACTGGCGTGCAATTGACTGGGTAACCGCCACCATATACGCCACCGCCAACATAACTACTACCGCCACCAACACTGATGTTGCCACCAACACTGTAATTACTTACGGAACGGCCGTTGCGATTGCCGCTGTAACTGGTCTTGTTGTATTGACCACCAATGTTGACTTGTACGCCGCTGTTTCCCGCGAATTGCGCGGAAGCAGTTGCGGTAACACCACACAACACGAAAGCTGAAAGAATTGAGTAAACGTTCATTGCTGAACTCCTTTAGGAAAGAGATGAAACAAATATCCGGACCAGACACGAAGTAAGACGATTATTAAGCTTGGATTTGCCAACGAATCACAATAAATATCCGTGCCCGCCATAGGATTTGCGGGATTGGCATGTTGGCGAAGGCGTTCTGTTGTGCAGCTGTCTACGTGACCAAGTTCCATGTCGAATCTCCAAGACATCGAAAGCGGCCAGCTTGAAAAGGACGGCTACCCAACGCAGATAGCATTTGCCAGAAGCATTTGAATTGAAGCATTTATGCACGGAAAGTGCTGTTTGCTGCAGGCTTCAAACCTTCGCCACATCACCCTTTTCAGGGCTGGTCTCAGCACCGTGTCCCCCGTGATTGCTCACTAGGATCGGTTGCTGCTTGGGCTTTATGGAGACCGCCCAAGACTCTGAATGTTGCAAGGATTATAAGGGGTAAAACAACATTGTCAATATGTTTTACAGATTTATATTTGACGAACAATTCGGCATATATAGATGCGACAAATTGGCATGGTTGATTTTAGTTTAAAAAATGGCCTTAAGTCTATTTGATTAGAAATCAAGGCGGCGCCAACTACTCCATCCACCGCTTCCACCAGGAAATGATTTCGCCAAGCCTGTGCATGCGCAAATCAGGCGGACCCATGCGGCTTAAACCGTGGCTGGTTTCTCGCGGGTAACGCACAAATCGCGTGGGCACATTCATGGTGCACAGCGCGGTGTGAATCTGCTCGCTCTGCTCAATGTTGCAACGCAGGTCGCCTTCTGAATGAATCAACAGCATGGGCGTGCGCGCATTTTTAAAATGCGCAATGGGACTTGCACGCCACAACGCCTGCGGCTGATCAAACGCCGCGCCCTTCCAATATTGATTTGGAACTTCTGGATGATCGCTGTTGCCAGCATGACTGACCAAGTTGCTCACGCAGCGGTCGCTAATTGCGGCGCGGAAATTGTGATCATGCGCCACGGCCCAGTTGGCCATGTAGCCGCCGTACGAGCCACCCATGATTCCCATGCGCGCGCGATCAATGCCGCGGTCCTTGCGCATGGTTGCGACGACGGCTTGAACATCCATCCAATCTTTTGTGCCCCACGCGCCGCGAATGGCCGCGGTGTGTTTCATGCCGTAGCCCTTGGAGCCGCGCGGATTGGAAAACCAAACTTCATATCCCTGCGCGCACAACAATTGAAACTCATGAAAGAATGTCATGCCGTACTGCGCGTGCGGACCGCCGTGCACTTCTAAAATAGCGGGCACGCGCCCCTTGGCCGCGCGCGGACGCATGGTCCAGCAATGAACTTTGTGGCCATCTTTGGCGGTAATCCAGCGTTCTTTGGGCTCGACCAATTCAAGCTTTGCAACAAGCGCGTCGTTAAATTTAGTGGCGCGGCGCGCGGAAAAAATTCCGCGCTTCACTTCAAGCACATGCACTTCGCCTGGTTGAGTTGCCGTTGAGTGAACGCACGAAAGGCGCCAGCCATCGGCGCTGAAAGTTCCAAGCGAAATTTCCGCGCCAAGATCCGTATGAAAAGCGATCGCTCCGCCACGCGCGGCCACGCTGGCAACTCGCCCGCTTCCATGCCAACCCGCGCGAAAGAAAATGGCGCTTGAATCTGGAAACCATCGAAGCTGTGGTTCGAACGCTGGATCACCAGCGTCGCTTAATGTTGAAGCCATTAAACACAAATCTGACTTGGTGGTCAGGCATGTGGTTTTGCGCGCGCGGCAGTCATGCACAAACAATTCAACATTGGCGGTGCCGTACATGCTGTCAGCGCCAACGCGACCGGCCCACGCAATACTGAAACCATCGGGGCTCCAACGCGGTTGCGACTTTGGACCCTTGGCAATACCCGTCATGCGCGCCGTTTCATGTTTGGCGCGCGCGCCGAATGAAACAATAAACAGTTCGGTGTCCAGCGAACTCCACGAGGCGCGCGGATTTTTATTTCCGGCCACCACCAACGCGTTTCCGTCGGGCGACCAATCAAATGAATACAAACCCAGCGTGTCGGTGAATACTTCTTCAACGTTGCCGCGCTCAACATCAAGCACCTGCAAGGCAAATCGCTGGCCATCAAAATAGCCGTCGCCATCAAGACGATAATTTTCATTTTCAATTACGCGCGGCGGCGTGGACAAACCATGTTGCTCACGCGCCTTCTTGGCTTGCGCGCTCCACTGCGCCTGCGTTGCGCGAAATCCAAACGCAAGACGCCGGCCGCACGGACTCCACGCCAAATCGCGAACGGCTCCATGCGGCATGTTCAGCAACTCGCGCGGCGCGCCGCCCTTGTGCGACACAATCATGATGCGCGGAGCAAGCGCGGGGTCGTTGCGAATAAACGCAATCTTGGTTCCGTCGGGGCTCCAACGCGCAAGTGTGTCCTTGGGTCCCTTGGTCACGGCGCGCGGCGCGCGTTTGCAATCGGCGTCAGCCACCCACACGGAAGTCTCGTATGAATTGCGCGCGCCAACAATCTTGCGTTGAAATAAAACTTGGCGGCCGTCGGGCGACATGCGCGGGTCGCCAACACCAACAAGCTTCAGAAGATCTTGCGGCGTAATACTGCGGCGGCGCGAGCCAGCC
>Ga0209190_1002686_pt1 | contig 11897 bp, 12 predicted proteins | sample M_140205_XF_Meta_FD_187315 | JGI IMG/M metagenome (GOLD analysis project Ga0209190, IMG submission 187315) | Freshwater microbial communities from Lake Montjoie, Canada to study carbon cycling - M_140205_XF_MetaG (SPAdes) (version 2) | ecosystem: Environmental > Aquatic > Freshwater > Lake... | reverse complement strand
GTAGCGGTTTATGAGGCCAAAATGGCAATAAATTACATCGCCGGGGCTTCGGGAGCCGGTGCATACTGCTGACGCACCAATTTGAGTTTTTCTTTGTATTCAACTGTGCGTACATCATTCATCTTGCGCAGTTTGTTTAACTGACGTAGAGTTAGATGCGTTTTACGCAAATCGCCCAGTTGTGTTTGGCTGTTGTCTTGTGCTAGATCTTGATAGGCTTCAGGATCTTTGTGCCAAAATTCATGTAGTATCATATGAATATTTATGCTGCCGGGGCGCCTGCGCCACCCACGCCTCCGGGTACCACAGGACCTGCTGGTGCAGACCCAACTTCAGGTGTGCCCACACCTGCTGGCTCCATTTGAGCAATTTCTTCGCCAGTTTCAATGTCTGTTTGCATGGCGCCTGGACTGATACCCACAGCACGTAGATCGCTGCCGGCAACTTTAAGTTCAGGATCTTCACGTTCTTCACGCCACATGTCTTCGTTTTCTTTGATTTCGCCTTCGGTCAGGCCCAAGAATCGTTCGAGCAAGAAGCGTTTTGACATGTAGGGCAGTGGTTCCAACTGCATAAACGCCTGTATACGTGTGTTATCCAGTTCACTTTGACGGTAACTGGCAAAGTTTTGAGGTGCATTAAAGCCCAGGCTAAACAGGCCCGAGTCTATGTTAAACCCGCGCCACTTCAAGAACATCTTGAATTCGTCGTCTAGTTTCTGAGCAATCAAGGCCTGTAAACGTTCACAATACTGGTTGAATCTATACTCTTGTATCAAGGCTGTGCCAACTTTTCCGTCGCTCAAAGCACGGTCTGAGTCGTCAGGTCCAGTGGGCAAGTAACTTGATGGCACACGTAAACCACGTGCCATCTTGTTGTTGAAGTATTTTAAATCGTCAATTTCGCCTAGATTTGCACCGCCTTGCAGTACATCTACTGACGAGCCACGTCCGTCTTGTCCCTGGGGAAAGAAGTAATCTTCGTTGATTGACAGCGGATTATAACTGGAATCCATCATGTTTTGTCCACCACCTGTCATGGTAGGGATTCGGCGTTGATGCATTTCGTTTTTCACACGTTCCACAAACTGCATGGCCAGGTGACTGGGCATGTTGCCCACGTCAATTTTGAACACTCTGCGCTCAGGCGCACGGCTCACACGATAGATAAGAATAGCATCTTCTAAGAGTTCTTTCTGTTTGTAAACCTTGTAAATCTGTTCCAGTATACTGCGGCCAAACGGCCAAAACACATCCAGTCCTTCGTTCAGGCTGCAATGCACCACGTGCTTGGCATCAATTGTGGCTTCGTTCATAGCCTGCATGAATCTGCTGTTGCCCACGCCGCCCCCAGCACCGCCGTTGGGCATGGTGTAGTTTGAACTGCCTGATATGGTACCTGTCACAGGATTGGTCATGTAGTCTGTGGTGGTCTTGGCTGCCACAGTCATGTTTTGAAAGTTGGGGTTGATGTCACGAATAACGTATTGTTCCGGGCGCTTGCCTTCTGATTCGTTCACAATGATACGCATGATCTTGCTCATGTCAACCCAGTACATTTCAAATGTTTCTGGATCACGCACAAACACTTGATCCCCATACTTGATGGTGTTGCGGAACAGTTTAAAGATACGCTGGTCTAGTTTGTTCAGTTTGACCCACTGTTGCATCTGCTTCTTGATAATTTCAATCTCATGATCAGTGGGCTTGTCGTTGTATTTTACGTCAAACGGTGTGCCGTTGGTTTCACTCAGTTGTGTGGAGAACTCAGCAATGATGTCCAAACAGGCATTGACTTCAGAATCCATGTCCATGTTTTCATACTGGTTGTAGCGTTCCACACGATTGGGGTGGCCTGAGTATACTTCTGGTAGTCGGCTTGCATAGTTGCGAAACACAAAGTCTGCCTGAGCAGACGCTGATCCGTTGCCGTCATTCCGAGGATAGTTTGGTAAACCAAATTGATTTGAGCCTGATATAGGACTCATTGTTCCAGAGTTGTCTGCAACCTTGAAATACTTTCGCCACGACCCTTTAGTTTTTTCGTTTTCAGCCATTCTTTTGTTCCTGCATTAATTTACTTTCTTTGCGTTCTGCAAAATAACGTTTTAAAGTAGCCGATATTTTTGCTGATCGTACTGGATCGTACGGACGTCCTAAATTAGCCTGTCTAACTTTTTCTCGATGTTCAGCGGTCACTGTGCCTTTATAGTTTTTACATTGTTCAGGAGTGCGTTTCTTTCCACGATTGCCCTCACTAATTTTTCTTTTGGCTTCTTCAGAATGTTTCCACCCTACTGCACAAGCCCATTGATTTATTTTGATATTATCTAGAATGCCACCATCAAGTTTTCTCTTATATTTGGTAATGAGATTGCCTTCAAGTTGTTTTGCTTCTTCGTTTGATAATCCGTCTTTGATAATAACACGTCGTTCTTTTGGTGGCAATAATGTGCTGGTATGCGGTCTATCAATACGTTTACCCGAACCTTTTCCAATATAGTAAGGTTGCCCATCTTCATTGATATATTGATAAACATAAAAAATATTATCTGCCATAGTAGTTTATTTACCGTGATTATGTTTGCATACGCAACATCTTGCTGGAGATATCGTTGTTGTCTTTTTGTGCTCTCAACAGGTCATCTAGTTTGACTACCGACTGTGCTAACAATCCATTCATGGAATTGAATGCACCCATGATGTCGTTGTTTGATGTTACTGACGCTGGACCAGTAATTATTTCTGGTTTGCCGTTCTCTCCGGCAATGCCCAATTGGCCTGCAGGTATATCACCACCGTATTCAAATGCCGGAATCTCCACGTGGAAGTGTCCTTTGCCCACAGCATTGGCACTGGGGTTGCGGTACTCGTCTATGGCTAGACTGGCACCCATGCTTTTGAGCCAGTTGGTAATTTGTTTTCCGTCCTCTACGCTAGGTTCCCGGACCGTGGTAAAGTCAGCGGCCAGTCCTTGTGTGTGTTTGCTAGACGGTGCTTTTTCTTGATGGAACTTGTCATTGAATGCCGAGAAATAACCAAACCCAGGAACGCCGCCTTGTATGGCTTTGGCCATTTCAATCAGTTTGGGACTGATACCTGCACCGCCAATCTGTACATCGCCTGACTTGATATTCAAGCCCATCTTTGCTAAATCTGACTGTGATGTTGCTTGTAGTCCCTGACCACCGCCCATGCCCATCATGTTGGTGGCCTTGGGCATTTGTAGTCCGGAACCGCTACCCATGTTACCTTTTGTTGATGCTTGAAAGGCTGTAGACAGCGAACTCATGGATCCAAACATCGAACTAAACATTTTTCCTATATTTGAATTTTCATCCTTGGGATCATTATCTTCAACTTGATCGATTACATCTTTCATGAATCCACCATAGATATCAAAATATTGTTTCTGCAAATCACTAAACTTTTTCTGACGTACAGTGTCCACATCAAGTGTTTTTTCTTGTTTTTTTACATCCTTGTACATCTCATCAATGGCTTGGGAGAAGTTGTCACCTATGGCAGCACCTGCGCCAAGTCTGTTGTTTGGCACAATATCTCCTGCGGCTTTGGGCACAAAAATTTCAGGCCCTTCTTCACCCACCACATAAGGAGTGTCTTTACCAACTGGTCCGCCTGCGGCTCGGGCGCCAACAGCGTCCATGGCAGCACCACTGCCAAAATATCCCAGCCCGCCGCCTAGAAGCGCACCTAGTGCTGTAAGAATCGGTATTGCAAGTGCCCCGGTACCACCTGTGGCCAGTGTGAGCGCACTACCGGCCTCGAATCCCATTGTACCACCTTTAACAGCTCCATAGCCTGCTGCCGCTACTTGAGTGCCTGTAGCCACCGCGCTCTGACTGGGATTTAATTTTTTCAAGAACGCACCCAGTGCTTCGATGGCTTCCATTATTCTCTCAACAAATTTCATCAAAGAACTGGCAGCAGCCATGGATGCCTCTTGCATGCTCTTGGACATGCTCATCGCTCTATCTGCATTGTCCAACATACTACGTTCCAGGAGTTCATTGGCTTTTATCTGTGACTGAACAAAGTCAGACATCTTCTTGGTCAATCCATCTGCTCCGGACACTTGCCTCTTTTGATCTTCATCAATTTTTAGTCGGGCTTTTTCCAAGCCGTCACCCATGGTCATGGCTTTTAGTGCCAGGTCGCCAGCAAAACTACCATACAGGTTATCATATTGACCCAACATGGCAGATGATCGCATGGAATCTGCTGTTTCGCCATGTGCCCGGCCTATCATCTGCGCCGCCCCGGCCGATTTTATTAGACCTGCTGACAACTGGTCTGACGCTTCTAAACTTTTACCATTGCTGACTCTGTATTCTTGTATGGCTGCTTCTGTACCCAGCATGCCCACGCTTAGGTCAGCAAAACCTTGAGCAGCTTTTTTGTTTTGACTTCTCATCATGAGATAAGTGTCTTCAAGTTCCTTGGCCTCAGCGTGTTTGTTCTGCGATCTTAACTCTTCTAATTTGGCGGCAAAACGTTCCTGAGCGCGAATTTCTTCACGAGCATCCTCTTGCTCTTTGCGAGTCAGACCTGTCAATTTTGTCAGTGCATCTTGCTCAAGCATGTATCTCTTGGTGCTTTCAGCAAGTTCTTGAGTTGTTTTGTTTTGTGTCTGGCCAACTCTGCTTTGTAGTTTGATAAAGCCGGCCATGCTTGAGTTGATCTCTTGGGTGGTCATGCCCAGATTAAAGAATCCAACTCTGCTGGAGTCAAGTTCTGCACCCAGTTCTGCAAAGCGTTTTCTACCATCGCCAACTGATCCTGCAAACAAGGCAAAGTCTTTGGAGTTTTCGGCTACCAACTGAACAAAGCTATCCAGTTCGCCCATGCTCAGGCCCAGTTTCTTGGCATCTTCAAACAGGCCGGTCATGCCATCACTGGCAGCGCCCCCGGCCTTGTACATACCCTGGTAACCCTTGTGCAGTTTGTCCACCATCTCCAGAGTCATTTGATTGAACTTGATCATGGCTGTCACACCCAGAGTCAAGGCTGCAACAAAGGCTTTGACTATGATACCGCCAGGTATCATCAAGGCCAAGGCTGCACCTGCTGCCGTGGCTGCCGTGGCCAATTCACCCAGTGCGTCGTTCATGGCAGCGGCACCTTTTTTGCCTTCGGCCATGGACTTGGCGCCGGCCAGCAGTGCCGATCCTAGACTTGTGAGTGCATTGCTAGCCTGTGCCACACCTGCTGAGAAGTTGTTGATGCCATATTTGGCCTTCATATTGGCGTCTGTTTTGGCCTGCTCAGACTGAACGGTGGTCCGTCCGTAGAAAGCCATCTCTTCGGTGAGTTTGGCCAATGTTTGGGCTAGTTCTTGTGCTTGCTGATTTGCGTCCGCCATGATTTAGTGCCTATAAGTAGTTGTATATTTATAGGTGAAATATGACTCAAACTGCAAACCCGCTGAAACAATTTTTTAGACAACCCTCCATTTATTTGAGTTTGCCATCAGGCGGACGTCATTGGCCTGCCACAGCATTGACCATGCCTGAAAATCGAGAATTGCCAGTTTATCCCATGACTGCCATAGACGAAATTACCTATCGTACTCCTGATGCATTATTCAGCGGACAGGCAGTGATCAACGTGATTCACAGTTGTGTGCCCAATATCAAAAATGCCTGGGAAATACCCGGAATTGATTTGAATGCTGTGCTGATCGCCATAAGAATTGCCAGTTATGGCCATGAAATGGAAATTGGTACTATATGTCCTGCTTGCAAAACCGAGTCCGACTTTGGCGTAGATTTACGCATGGTACTGGACAGCATCAGAGAACCTGACTACTCAACTCCAATTCAGCATGGTGATTTGGAAATAACACTCATGCCTGTGACCTATCGCAATCAAAATTCCATAGGTGCCAAGCAATATGAACAACAACGTGCTGTGCAACAGATTCAAAACAACGATACCTTGAGTGACGAAGAAAAAATCAAACAACTCAACGAACTCATGCACACCATAACCGAACTTACAATCGAAACACTCAAGTTCAACATAGCCAGCATACGCACCCCAGATGCCTTGGTAACTGAAATTGATTTCATACGTGATTTCTTGGTCAACTGTGATCGTAAACTGTATCAAGAAATTCGAGATCGTGTGATCGAATTGCGCATGTCTGCTGATGTCAAATCCTTAGATATCACATGTCCAAATTGCAGTCATATTCACAAGCAAGAACTAACCCTGGATCAAGCGGCTTTTTTCGCCGTCGCCTCCTAAGCCTATCGACTGAAGAAATTTCTGCCATGATTGATCGCATGGAAGAGGAGGCAAACGATGTCAGAGCAAATTGTTTCAAAATGAGTTGGCACATGCGAGGCGGTAGCACATACGAAGATGTAATGAACATGAGTTATCAAGAGCGCACACTGATTGCAGAATTGATCAAAAGCAATCTTGAAACCACACAAAAATCAAAATTGAATTTCTTCTAATGGAACTGGAACAAGTCAAGCAAGATATAGAACACTGGATTGAGAACTTTGTGGAAGTTCCACATCCGGCCTTGGGGGGATTTCCACCTTGCCCATTTGCACGAAGTGCAAGACTCAAACGTACCTATGGTGTGTTCCTTGGAGTGGATCCCTTGTATGATCTAAAAAACCGAGCAAGATACGGTATGGACAAATACGAAGTTGTTATCTATGCGTATGATCCTACCGAATGGTCACGTGAGTTATTTGCCAACAGCATAGAACTTGCCAATCGAGAAACACTCATACCCAGAGACTTGATTGCCATGGAAGATCATCCTGCCGATCCAGAAATTGTAAACGGAGTCTCAATGAATCAAGGTACCTATGCACTTGCACTTATACAAGGCCTGGGTGATCTTAACGTTAAAGCCCGGCAGATGGCAGACAAAGGATTCTATCATGGGTGGCCAGAAGAATACTTACAAGGCTTGTTCCGTCATAGACAGGATCCCAGATGACCTATCAATTTGCCAGAATTGATTTGAGTCTAACTGACTACGAACCAACTGTGAACTGGGAATATTTACGTGACCCAGACGTTGCTAAGTTGAATCAAATCTACAGAGACTACTGCAAGTACAAACACTTTGCCAGTGTAATGCCCATCTTTGACAGTCGTTATACTGATCCTGCAACAGATGTCATAGGATACTATGACGGAGACAAACTGGTTGCGTTCAGTTTAATTCGACGCTACGATGACAAGAATGCTCTGTGCGATCAATTTGCATGGAACTACAACAATCCTCGATTGAGATTGGGAATTGAAACAATGAAAACAGAGTGTGCTATCTATCGGGAACGCGGTTTTAAGTACCTGTACCTTGAGCAAGCACACCTGTACAAATCCCAAATACAAGGATTTGAAATACTAGGACCACTGGAGTAACACATGGATTTATATACAATTTGGGCAGATAAAGAAGGCGACATATCAGACTTGGACTGGGTCACGGGAATGAAAAGTTTCTTTGATCATTTGATCAATGAAGGCAAGATGGAGTCGTACAGAATTACTAGATGCAAGATGGGATTTCGTAGCATTGCAGACATGCCCGAATTTATGATTTTAATGGAGTTCACAGGTATGGCTCAGATGGATGAAGCATTCAAACGAGTTGCACCGCTTGAAGGAGAACTCGAAACTAAGCATAAATCGTTTAATCAATTTGTCTCAGGTAATATTCAACACGCATTGTTTAGGGATTTTCCAGATACTAATCTATGACTTGAAAGACTTACTACGTAAGTCTGTTGTTCTCGCTATCGCTCAACAACTGATTGTTTTCTTTTAATTATTTGAATTAAGTATCATCCAGATTATGTGGTCATAATTCACCGTATGCACGGTGAAAATGAGAGCGCATCATCCGAGTGACAGCAGTCATCTATACTAATGAGATTTATACTTTTTAAAAGTACAACTTCTTGCGAAATTATCTTTTTTAAAAGCACAACGGAGGCGGTTGACCGGTACCCCCTACTCACGCTTCACATATCAACGGAACCCTAGTAACCCGATATAGATCCAAGTTCTACGAGCATGGGGTGTATCTTCTTCACAGAGCCCAAACCATTTGTTGCCTTAAGTTAGCAATTGCCTTTGACGCCCAAGTCTAAATATGGTATCTCACATATCCTCAATGGGGCTAGATCAAGCATCTAGCACAGAGTCGTTTAAGTTTTAAATTTTGTTTATGATGTGCGAGCCATGCACACGAACTGAAATGTGGCCGTTGTAATAATCTGTTGATTCCAACACCTTACGATCAAACTGCTCTCTAGCTTCAATGTATGAACACTGTGCCTTTGACGTGCAATAGTAAAGTATCTCTCTGGTAAAGTTTTCGGTGCCTAATGTGTTTACGTCTGCGGTTAATTCTGGGCTTGACCCGTAGTACTCTCTCCAATCTGAGTCGATCTTTGATCGTATCTTCTTCCGCTTCTTTATGCCGTTCTTTTGTTTAACTGTCTTGTATGAAGTTTTACTAAATTTAGCTAATTTTTTGCCTATGTACTTGCGTCCAGATAGATTATTTGTGATTACGTATACAAATCCAATACAGTCTTCTGGCAATGTCTCAACTGGGGTGTTTTGATATAACCATGTCATGTGTTCTTAGTGGATTTGTTCTTACTTGTATAGTTATCTCCGTTACCAGGAAGTTGCGTATTTTTTGTCTACTACTGAAGTTTTACACTTACTTTGACATTCCTGCCATTTAAATGTTTGAAATTCAGTTGCCCAAAATGGGTCCTCTAGTACGTCTGCAAGTGTTTTGTTATTTAAATCAAAATTGTTTGCTAGTTGCTGCCAGTCTGAATTGTGATTGTACCTATTGGCCACCCAACAGCAAGGAAATAACCTGCCACGAGCATCAATATACAATCCTTTGTTGCCTATTTCACATAACGGAGTAATACCGTTGCGACTTGATGTTTGTTTGAATAGTTGTATGTTTGTTTGAGAGACAGGGTCTTGTGCTCCTTTATCTGTAAATGCAATCGATTCACGTTCAAAGCGATGTGTACTACTAATGTATTTTACACTAGGTTGCAGTGGATCGTCTACTCCATACAAAGGATATACACTGCCAAATTTGGTGCTCTTGGTTAACTGGAATCGATCAACACCTATAGACTGTGCAAACTCTTTCATGTAGTCTAACTGTTCTTCATTGAATTTGAAAGCTATAGTAGCCCATACAATTTTACAACAACTTGATGCTCTTAAAGTTTGTATTCCATTAATAATACTGTTGTAATCACTGTTGACTCGATATAGATTATTGCTATCGTTATCGTACCCGTCTACACTAAAATGCACACTATCTTTAGAATCTAATGTTTTTCCTAATTCCGTCCACCATGCTGTTTTCTTGTGCGAGCCATTGGTGACAATAACAATCTCCACAGGTTTAATGCTTTTGATATATTGAATAACAGGAATCAGATCATGTGCATATATAGGATCTCCGTCATCGCCGCAAAATGTAATCTTCTCTACATTGTCGTTAATAAATTCTGGAGTAAAGTTACGTTTAAAAAAATTTAAATCTAACTCAGTGTTTACTAGACCAATTGGAACTTCTTGCCGGGCACACCGAGGGCATCGCAAGGTACACTTGCTAGATATTTCAATGTGAAAATGCCAATTTGCTAACATTAATTTATTTCAACCTCGGTGCTGTAATTTGTAAATCCATTTTCTTTAACAACTTTGAGTATGTTTTCTACTCGTCCAGCAAGTTCTTCTCTGTGACTCACTAACCAGATACTCTTGTGACGTTCACGACTCATCTTCTTCAACAAACCCAATGCATTTTCAACACCTGCAGTGTCTAGTCCGTTATCAATCAACTCGTCAATGAACAACAAGTTGATAGGGTGATACAAACTTTCCCATACATCACGAAATGCCCAGCTCATGCTAAGAATCAAACGGTTGCGTTCTCCCCTGCTAAGGTTATCAAAGTCTAATTCACGTCCTAGTTCTTCAATACTTACATTCAAGTCATTCATGAATTTCACAGTGTGTGGCAAACCCATTCTATCAAGATAGTGTGTGAGTCGACTGTTCAAGTAACTCAAGTTTTGATCAATAATTTTCTTGCGTACAAAACTGTCTTTTGATGTCAACAGTTTGAGCAAGAAGTCTTGGTGATCCTGTAATCGTGTTAACTCATTGATGGTATCGTAAGACACTGTTTGCAATGCACTTTTTTGCATTTCGTCAATTTGTTCAGTGTACGGATCTAGTTCTGCGGTTTTGTTTTGTATTTGGGTCAATATGTTAGCAACCAAGCCGCTGTGCTTGATGGCTTTGGTTTCAGTGTCATAATGTGTAACTGGCATAACTCCGGGAGTCACAAGAGGATTGTCAATCAGTTGCTCAGCATAAGGATCTGTTTCTACACGTTTGTCCGTGATCTTTTGTTGAATATTTTCAAGATCTCCCGAATGACGAATTGCTTCGGCTTCAGTTTTGTAATGTGTTGTGGGTGGTGTGCCAAGAGCACCTAGTGCTTGCAGTGCATCAGTGTTTTCAAGCAATTGCCCATTGGTAGACAATGCTTGTAATGCAGCTTCTTGCAATGCCGATTGTTTAGTGGTCAATACTGATTCGTGATTGCTGTCATGAAAGTCTTGTCCACAAGCATAACACTTGTGATTCTTTAGTTCTTCAATTTCAGCTTTTAACTTTTTAACTTGTGCAGTTTCTTTTTTCTCATCTGCTACACATCTAGAAATGAGTTTTTCTAAGTCGGCAATGTCTTTGGCTTTTTGATTGTATGCAGCCAGATTTTGATGTGCCTGCAACTCTGATGTGATATCAATATGACTGAGTTTGTTGTATGCACTGTCTAGTTCAGCAATGTCTTTGTCTTGTTTTTGTTTCCATGCAGTTTGACGTGCTAACAAAGAGTCTCTTGCATCTTGTTGCTTCTTGCGTTCTGAATAAATTGCTAGATCCTTGTGGGCCAGCAGTTCTACTTCAATATCAATTTTAGCTAAATCATCATGTTGTGCAACCAAATACGACATATCGCTATCATACTTTTTCTTCCACAACACTTGCCTTCGTTTTAAACTTTCAATTTGTTCTTCAATACGCTTGTTGGCTTCCTGCACTGCACGTACCCGGAATTCTTCTTGACTAATAGAATCTTTGGTTTGACGGTTAAGCTCTTTGATTTTTTCAGCACGTTCGCTTAACAACGTAATACCCAACAACTGCTCAATGATAGCACGTTGGTCGTTGGCTTTTAAACTCAAGAATGGTTCAGTGTAAGTATTCAATGCTAGAACGTGTTTGAACATATCGTGACTCATGCCCATGAGACGTTCAATTGCATCTTGGGTCTCTCTTGAATCTCCTTGTGCTTCATCGGTCACAGCCTGTGCTTCGTTATTGACATAAAATCGCAACAAGTTGGGTTTGCGCCCACGTTCAATCTTGTATTCAACACCGTTGACAATAAAATCCAATCCAACTAACATGTTCTTGCCGTTGGTTTTGTTCACAAGATTATCTTTTCGGATGTTGCTCAATGCCTGACCGTACAAAGCATAGCTAAGTGCATTGATGATGGTGGTTTTGCCTGTGCCGTTGCGGCTACCATCACCACCGAGGTCCAAATTCTCCCCTAGTACTAGTGTAAGATCATTGCGATCGAAGTCGATACCTTGTGTGGCATTGCCCACACTCATGAAATTTCGAACAGTTAAATTTTTTATACTAATTGACATATTGCCTCATTAAATTGTCTCGCCACGGTAACAGTCAAATTTTTAATTTCGATCATAGTGTTTGATAAATTTTCAACAGTAGTTTGTTGTCATAGAATTCTGATTCAATATTGGTAATCTG
>Ga0209190_1002683_pt1 | contig 11907 bp, 9 predicted proteins | sample M_140205_XF_Meta_FD_187315 | JGI IMG/M metagenome (GOLD analysis project Ga0209190, IMG submission 187315) | Freshwater microbial communities from Lake Montjoie, Canada to study carbon cycling - M_140205_XF_MetaG (SPAdes) (version 2) | ecosystem: Environmental > Aquatic > Freshwater > Lake... | reverse complement strand
GGGTTCTTGTCAATGCCATCGAAGCGCAAAACTTTGTCAACAGACATGACATACAAAGCACCATCTTTGTAAGCCACGGTGGGTTGGTCAAGCTTGTCAATGACCACACGCGATGTACGTGTGGTGCCGGTGTCTGTGATTTCATAAACCCGGCCTAAAGGGCGTGTGCCCACATAGTATTTGCCACCATCGCCTTGCGCAATGACTCGGCTGCCTGGCACGCTGTCGGCCCAAACTTCAACTTTGAATCCGGGTGGTAATTTGATGCGGTTAATTGGCACATCTGCAGCTTTGGTGGCAGTGAGCTTGCCAGCCAATGGTGCCAAGGTGGATGTCGCCATCGCGTCGGACATGCCTTGTTTCCAAGCGGGGGGTGGTGCCGCTTCTGGAGTTTGAGCGTGGGCTGAAAGAGCGCCAAGAGTTAATGAGACAACTAAGCCAAGTTGTTTGAATCGATGGGTTGAAATGTATTTCATAGACGTCTCCAATTTATTTTTCAAAGACCTTAATTTACTCAATTCAATTCAATGCGTGTCAGATGGTGATGCGTAAACACTTGACGTCGTGGGGATATTGAAATTTTTATTTGGGTAAACCCTTAAATCCCAAATGAACAGAAAATAATTTGGCAATCAGTCCCCAATAAATTTGCAATTACAAATTCAGTTTTGTTGAAATGCCAATCACCCAATTGCGCGGGAGCAGGGGCTCAAAATATTGTCGACCCGCTTGGTTAATGATGACTGAGCTGACGGCTTTTTTGTCGTTCAAGTTGTCTACACCTAGGTAGGCTTCAAAGTTCGTCTGACGCCATTCAAAGCCTTGCTTGATTCGCGCGTTGAGGAGTCCATATCCAGCTGCTGCACCCGATGCGTCGTTCACGTCGTTGGCCCAAATACTAGAACGCGCAATCCAATCTAAGCTGGCCGATTTGCCTTGCAATGGTTTTTTGTTGGTGTTTTGAAAACCATTCTCTGCCCAAGAAATGGATGTGAACAATTGTTTTTGCGGAATGCCTGGCAATGATTTTCCGGCCAGTGTCGAGACGCCTGCATATTCAGCGCTCATCACAGTTGCAGTCATTTGTGTCCGCCAATTTGAGTTGAAGACATGACGCGCAGAAAGCTCTAGGCCTTCACGCAATGTTTCAGAAGCGTTGGTGAAAGCCGTGCGGCCACCCACAGACAAACTGGTCACAATTTCATTGTCTGTTTTGATGCGAAACACAGCAGCATCAACGCGAGTGCTTGGCGAGGGTGTCCATTTGCTACCCAACTCAAGGTGCTGGCTGCGCGAGGGAATTAAATTGGCATTGAACAAGCCGACCACAGAGTTGCCTGACTTGGTGTACACCGACTCTGAGAGTGTGGGAGTTTCGAATCCTCTGCCTTGGTTCAAGTAAATGTTCAACGTGTCACTGACGTGCCAGGTGGCTCCTAGAACTGGATTAGCCGCTTCATAACTGACCGAGCCTGAACCATTGACACCGTCTGTCAGGTAATCGTCTTTGCTTTTGAGTTGAACATTGCTTTGTCGAACACCGGTTACAAAAGTCCAATCTGACATGACGCGCCAGTTGGCTTGAGCAAAGTAATCGCGGTTGGTACTTTCATTCAATTCTTTGCGGTTGATGCTGCCTGTCTTTTGCCCGGAAGCAGCAGGGCCACCTTGCCGATTTTCTCCAGAGTAGTCTTGGTCAAATCCGGCCACCCAATCTACTGCTTTGCCACCTTCCAAGTTTTGTTTGCCTTGGATTTGCAAGCCTAGCCCATGAAAATCTCTTTCTAATCCAACCCACGAACCTGCAGTGGCAGAGGCTGCTTGGTATTGCAAGTTATCGCGATTGCCGCCGTAAATGCGCGCTTGAATGCGGGTGTTTTGATTGAGCTTGTGCTCAAGCACAGCGCCTGCTTGTTCTTGGTTCACTGTTTTTCGAGTGTCGTTCACCAATGAGAAATTGCCAGCTTGTTTCGGGTTGGCCAAAAACTGCGCTGCAGTTAAGCCAATGGGATCTTTGGCATAGGGCATGCGAAAAACATTGGCAATCAACTTCAAGCGGGTGTCTGCGCTCAGGTCGACAGTGGTCACGCTGTTGAGTTGTTCTCTTTTGGCTTGGCTGTTGTTGCGGTAGCCTTGAATTTCGAAGGTGCTGTAATCGGCCACAAAGCCAACGTTGCCAACGCGTTGGCTGAATTGCCAATCGGTGCGCTCAAGGCCATAGCTACCTTTGAAAATTTGCGCTTGTGCAGTAGGAACGAGGTCGGCTTCGCGTGTAAACACTTGAATGACACCGCCGGCCGAGTTACCGTAAAGTTGCGCCAAGGGGCCCGTTAAGACTTCGATTTTTTCTGCAGAGGTAAGGCTAACAGTAGAGGCTTGCCCTTGGCCATCTGGTGTGGTGGCGGGTATGCCGTCTGTGATGAGGCGAAAACCTCTTAAGCCGAATGCTGATCTGGCGCCAAATCCTCGCACCGATATCTGAACATCCTGGGCATAGTTGTTTCGGTTTAAGGCAACCACCCCCGGCGCTCTGGCCATGACATCGGACAAGTTAACTTGGGGGCCACTGCTTCGAATGGTTTCTGCATCAATGGTGTAGATGGAGGTGGGGGCGTCAAATTGGCGTTGGGTTAGGCGGCCGCTTTGTACGAGGACTTCGTCGCTAGGCATTGCAACTGGCACTTGCGATTGAGCCATGCTGATGCTCGAACATGACAGCATGGCGATTGGTGTGAAGAAACTAAGGAGGCGAATGTTGATGGGGTTCGATAAATTCATATTCAACAATGAAGAAACTTGAAAATGGGCATTATGCAAAGTTAAAACAATGTTGATCTGACCCCAATTAATGACCCTAATTAGTCAAGTTTGACGTTGGCGGTTTCGATGACTTTTTTCCAACGTGCGCGTTCAGCAATGACCATGGTGGTCATGTCGGCAGGGCTACCGCCGACGACTTCGCCACCCAGTGCCGCCATTTTTTGTTGAGTGTCAGGTAATTTCAATGCTTCCAAAATGGCTGCGTTTAATTTATTGACGATAGTCGCAGGCGTTCCAGGTGGGGCTGCAATAGCGAACCATGCAGAAGCCACAAAGTCAGGCATGCCAAATTCTTGTGATGCAGGAATTTCATTGGCCATAGGACTGCGCTTAGAAGACGCCACGCCCAATAATTTGATTTGCTTGTTTTGGTAAAGCTTCAAAACAGCTGAAATGTTGCCTAGAAATAAATCTACACGGCCGCCCAAAATTTCAGTCAGGGCTGGGCCTTCTCCTTTAAATGGGATATGCATCATGTCGCTTCCCACCATGGTGGCAAACATTTGGCCGGTGAGGTGTGAGGTAGAACCATTGCCTTGTGAGCCGAAACTGACTTTGCCTGGATTGGCCTTGGTATAGGCAATCAATTCTTTGACATTGTTGGCCGGAAAATCAATGCGTGCTGCAATAGCGTTCGGCACACTGGCCATCATAATGACCGAGCTTAATTTAGCTGGGTCAAAGCGCATGTCTTTGTAAAGGTACTGATTGATGGTCATGGGGCCAGGCGGTGTGGCCAGAAGGGTATAGCCATCGGGTTCGGCTGAGGCCACAGACTGCGCACCAATGTTGCCGCCAGCACCGGGCCTGTTGTCGACGACCACAGCTTGCCCCCATTTCTCTGTGAGTTTTTGCGCCACACCGCGCGTCATGACATCGACAGTGCCTCCTGGCGGGAAATTGACGATGATGCGAATGGGCTTGCTGGGGTAACTGTTTGCATCCTGGGCGTTCGCTGAAAACACAAGCAAGGATAGAAGCGTGGTGATTGCAAACTTGACGCTGTTTCGACGATGCATTTTGGTCTCCCGTGAAATAAGATTTAAAAGCGATTTATTTAAGTCAAAAATTTTTCATTTCATTTAGCTTGGTCATTCTGAGTCTTGGTTAAATGAGGTGCTATCAGTTCTAGAGTTCGCAACAGGCCTTGAGGATCAGCTTGGTTTTTTCCTGCTATGTCCATGCCACTGCCATGGCCGACACTTGAAAGCAGGACTTGAGCGCCAATGCTCAGTGCGCTGGCGGAGTGAGGTGCCAAGAGCTTCACTGGAATATGACCCTGATCGTGAAAGATGGCCACATACAAATCGTGTTGCTTTTGCGCTAAGAAAACATCACCGCCTTGAGGGCCTCTCACGTCGTAACCGGCATCCTGAAGAGATTTGACGGCAGGCACGGTATTGGCCAAGTCTTCAGGGCCAAAAAGGCCACCCTCAGAGGCATGGGGGTTGATGCCAAACACGGCCACTTTGGGTTTGGCAATTCCTAAGCTGACGCAAGCTTTGATGCCTGCAATGCTTGCCCTTTGAATGAGCTGAGAGTTAAGTCGATTGAGTGCTGTTTGAACACTTTCATGAAGCGTGACGTGCACAATTTTCAAACCACCGCCCACCAGCATCAAAAACACTTCGTCCTCGTTCAAGCCACACACTTTGGCAACCAAAGACGGATAACCGCTGAAAGCAATGCCGGCCTGATGGATGGCTGTCTCGTGGTGAGGACAAGCGATGACGGCTTGCAATTGGCCAGCTTGACACGCTTGAATGGCGGCGGTTGCACTTTCGACGGCAGATTTTCCTGCTGCTGCACAGACAAGACCAGGCTGAAATTCCGCCTCTGACAGGCCACCGACATTTATAAATTCAACTTGTTGGGCCAAGCTTTGCAGGCCTAATGATTGAGCCGTTTGGTTCCAGACCTGTTCAGGGCCAAACACGGTGATGGACTGAAGCGCAGTAGCCGGTAATTGGCTCAGTGCCTTCAGGGCAATTTCAGGGCCAATGCCGTTTGGATCGCCTAAGCTGAGTCCAATCTTGTGGGTGGGCTGGGTCATAAAGGCAAGGCCAAAAGCGTGTCTGTGACGGTGCTGTCGCAAACTGCAATTCTTTCTTTCAGCACAATGCCGAAAGAGTTGGCTTTCGATGCTGGTGCATCACTTTTGACAAACTTGTCTTTGTAAAAACCTGTTGCAAAGACATCGGTTTGGCCCGTGGCCATGATGCGGGCCACCATGAATGGTGTGTGTGCATAAGTGGCTTCTGAGTTTTGCTGAACGATGGCAGGTATACCCAAAATATGGCGGTATCTTTGTCGTTCATAAATATTGGCCAAACGCAAAGCAGCAATTCGGTCTATGAGCATGTTGCGAGAGTCTGCATACACAATGCCTGCAGGTAAATTCTCATTTTCATTTTCAATGTGGGTGATGCGGTAATGAGTGTCTTCAGAGAAATACTCAGGCCACTCTTCAAGAGCGTCGCTGTCAATGGTCATTGCATAGGCTGCATTGAAAGCGCACAGTGTCATTAAGTCAATCATGAGTGCTTTCTGCCGATCAAATTTTCATGTGGCTGCGATAGGCTTTCCAAAATCCCCGGACGGAGGTTTCGGTAGCGCGGCCTTCACTTGAGCCCGTGTGATCGCCACCCATTTCCACCACAGCCTCGTGATCTTGTGCCCCTTGGATGCCGCGTTGAACAAAGCCACCCACGGCGCCGTCTTCCATCGAGATAAATCCAGCGGGCCCAATTAAATTGGATTGCTTGAGGCGTGTTTTGCGTTGCTCTGGCGTGTCGTCGGCATAGCCGAAATAGGTCCAGTTTAGTTCTGTGCGACCAACACCTTTGGGTAACACTTGGCGAACAGCTAAGCAATTTTGAATTTGCTGCAGAACAAAGCCAGGAAACATCGACAAAATTTGCAGTGTGATGCCATCGTCATATTCTTTGAATCCCGCTAACAAAGAGCGATCCTTTAACAAGTATTGATCGTTATCAGCTCGAATGGCTTGGTCTTTGTATGAGTTGTCTGCACTGTCGTTTTCAACAATAGAGTAGCTCACATGGTGTCCGCCCGTTGGATCGACGATAACGCCACCTTTCTGCGACAAGCGGTTGAGCTTGAAGGTGGTGAAGAACATGTGAAGCAGACTGGCGTGGTAGCTGTCTTTCACATTTTCAACATAAAGTTTCCAGTTGTTGGGCAATGCTTGAGTGAAACGTCCAATCACTTGAATCGGTTTGTGCAGAACGCGTTGAATTCGTGCGCATATTTCTGGCCCTAAATAAATTTCAATGTCAGGCGTTTCTTCAGAAAACGTGCCGAACACCAGGCCGCAAAAAACAGAGACACGTAATTTTCTGGGGCCATGCTCTTCTTTGCAGAAGGAAGCGGGCATACCGCCTTGACCTTTAACACCTTTAGCAAATGCCACGCCAGTTAAATCGCCTTGGCGGTTGTAACTCCAGGCGTGGTAAACGCATTGAAAGCTGGCGTCTTTGCCAGACTTTTCCAAGGCAATCAAAGCACCTCTGTGGGCACACCTGTTTTCAAAGGCATAGATTTGCTGGTCTTGGTCTTTGACCACCACAACAGGCGTTTCACCAACATGGGTGGTGCGGTAGTCGCCTGCATCTTGCAGGTCAGCTTCTAAGCACAAAAAATTCCAGGTCTTGCCGTGAAAAATATCCAGCTTTTCCTGTTCAGCAATTTCTACATCGTTGTAGATTGAATACGGAATGCGCGTAAGCGAATCACTTTTCCAGTGGATTCTTTGGGTGTCCATGGTCTTGATTCAATCCAATGAGACGTTGGTGGTTTTGATAACCGCTTGCCATTTTTCTGACTCATCGCGAACAAATTTGGCTGTTTGCTCAGGACTCCAACCTCTAGGCTCAGCGCCTTGTTCTAAAAACTTTTGCTTGATTTCAGGATTTGACAGCGCTTCTGAGAAGGACTTGTAGATGTTGGCCATGGCTGTTGCTGGTGTGCCAGGTGGTGCCATGACCGAGAAAAAAGTAACCGCCTGCATGCCGGGCAGTTTTTGCTCACTGAAAGTGGGCACTTGAGGCAGTGCTTTTGAGCGTTGATCGTCCGCGACTGCAAAGATTCGAAGTTTGCCTGCCTGGTGAAACTGCATGGAGGAACTGAGGTTGTCAAAGAAAATATCAACGGTTCCTGCCATCAAATCGACCAAGGCTGGAGCTGTACCTTTGTAGGGAATGTGAATCAACTCGGTTCCAGTCAGCTGCATGAACATGCTTGCAGTGAGATGTGAAGTAGAACCATTGCCCTGAGATGCGTAGCTCATTTTTCCTGGATTCGCTTTTAAATAAGCAATGAGTTCGGTTAAGTTTTTGGCTTGAACTTTAGGGCCGACTGCCAAGACATTGGGGACGGTTGCCATGACTGTGATTGGCTGCCAGCGTGTAGGATCAAAACTCAATTTTTTATACAGGTGGTGGTTGATTGCAACTGGTCCAGGAGGTGACGTCAACAAAGTACTGCCATCTGGATCAGACTTGAAAACAAAGTCGGCACCAATATTGCCACCTGCACCGGCCTTGTTTTCAACTAAAACACCTGCAGGAAATTGAGCTCGCATTTTCTCTGCCAGCAAGCGAGGTAGAACATCTGCTGTTCCGCCAGCTGGAAATGGAACGATTAATTTGAGGGGTTTGGTGGGTTGAGCCCAGACCGTGGAGGTGAGAGCCAAGCTGGATATCACGCCAGTTAAACAAATTTTGATGCAGCTTCGATAGATGGCAATCATGTTTTTTCCTTTTGGATCCAATAACTTATTGGGAATCATCATATCTATAAAGTTTCCTTGCAAAATGAGGGTTTTCCGATTCAATGGCGCATGAGTGAATTGCGCTCACAAAGAACCTATGAAACAAACTCACCAACCCGGGGCATGGCCCTCACCCTTATCTGCCAATTTGTTGGCCCAAGCGGGCAGCAGCCTAATGTGGTCGCAGCCCATGGGCGACGACCTTTGGTGGGATGAGGTCAGGCCCAGTGAAGGAGGGCGCTCGCTGGTGGTGAGTCGTCAACTGGGCGATATTTTGAAGGCGCCATGGAGTGCCAAAAGCCAAGTGCATGAGTACGGGGGAATCAGTTGGCTAGGGTTGATGCTGGATGGCAAAGCCATGCTGGCCTTTGTGAACAAAGCTGATCAGCGCATTTACATCACTGAGCCCAAAGGCGAGCCGCAGCCCTTAAGTCCTGAACCGCCTGCAGGGCAGAGTCATCGTTACATTGAGATGATTGCGGTAGGTAATGAAATTTGGTGCATTCGCGAGGTGCACCTCGAGGGCCGCGTTGAGCGCAGTTTGGTTGCGCTCAGTTTGAAGTCTGCTGGTGTTGCCACATTGCGCATTTTGGATGCTTCATCGCACTTTTATGCACACCCTAGAGTTTCTGCTGATGGCCGACATTTGGCTTGGATCACGTGGGAGCACCCTCAAATGCCATGGGATGGCACCGAGCTTCGTGTGGCCGACGTTTCAAACGGCAAATTGAGCAATGTGCGTGTCTTGGCGGGCAATGTTGAAACTTCATGTTTGTCGCCCGAGTGGGGGCCGAACAACGAGCTTTATTTCATCTGCGACCAAAGTGGTTGGTGGAATCTTTGGCAGGGTGATTTGAGCGGCAAGCTAACGCACTTGGTTGAAGAGGCCAGTGAATGGGGCTTTCCACTTTGGCAGTTGGGCATGCGGGCCTTGTCTGTTTTGCCTGATGGACATGTGCTGTCGGTGCATGGCGCTGTGGACGCTAGAAAAATTGTGCGTGTGCATCCACAGTCGCGGGCCATGCAAGATTTAAATTCAGAGCTGACCGATTTCAAACCATCGTTGAGTGTTTCTAATAGCAAAGCGTATGCAGTGGGCGCCAGTGGCAAAGTAGTTTCGCAATTGATTGAAATTGATTTGTTGAGTTGGCAAGTGTGTGATGTGGTGACTTCGATTGAATCACCCGTTGATGCCAGTTATTTTCCTAAGCCACACGAGATCAGTGCCGTGCGTGCGGACGGTCGAAAAGTGTTTGCCATTTTGCATTCAGCACACCATCCAGATTTTGAACCCTCAGAGAAACCGCCTTTGATGGTGGTGGTGCATGGCGGGCCCACCGCCAATTCTTCGGCCACGCTGTCAATGAAATACGCGTACTTCACATCGCGCGGTATTTCTGTGGTCGATGTGAACTATGGCGGGTCTACGGGGTATGGGCGTGATTATCGAAATCTGCTTCGTGGGCAATGGGGTGTGGTGGATTGTGAAGATGTTTTGGCAGTGGTTGAGTCTCTTATTGCGCAAGGCGTTTGTGCGCCAGACAAGGTAGTCATTCGAGGCGGCAGTGCAGGTGGTTTTACAGTGTTAAATGCGCTGGTTCACAGCAAAAGTTTTGCGGCCGGTGCTTCCTATTACGGCGTGGCTGATTGCACCACGCTGGCCACTGACACCCACGACTTTGAGTCTCGCTATTTAGACACCATGATTGGTGCTTATCCAGCAGAAAAAGATTTGTACATTGCGCGCTCGCCCATTACGCATGTGAATCAATTGAGCTCGCCCCTCATTTTGTTTCAAGGCTTGGACGACAAGGTGGTACCACCTTCACAGTCGGAAGCATTTCGCGATGCTTGTGCAGCAAAAGGCCTGAAGCATGCTTATCTAGCCTATGAAGGCGAGGGGCATGGATTTAGGCAGGCTTCGACCATTGTGTCTTCACTAGAAACTGAGCTGAAGTTTTATGGCGAGGTTCTGGGTTTTGAGCCGCAGATGTAGTTCAGGTGCCTCAGGGGCTATTCAATTTCTTTGACATCGACCACAAAGTAATCGGTATCGCCAAAGCAAGAGGAGGGCAGCCCTTTATGTTGCTCGTAGTTCAGGGTGACTCGTTTGCCTGCGGCAGCACTCACTTTTTGAGCAACAGCTTCATCGCGAACCGTGAACAGGAATTTTTCGGGTGCTGAACCTGGCATGGCCACCAAGGAAAGCTCGCCTTCCCATGTTTTGCAAATCCAGCCCTTGTGCGAGACCTTTTGTAAAAAGCCTGCGCGCTCGCCGCTTGAATAGCTCCAGTTGAGTGCCATGTAAACGTAGAGGCTGAACAAGGCAATGGCACTCACCAACAGGATGGTGAGTGATTTGAGTACTTTGGTAGCGTTGAATGTGGTCATTGCTTGATTTTAGATGACGATGCTTGGGCGACCAGTGCCAGCCTGAGCATTGATTTAAAATGAGCCATTCTGGTCTGATTTTGTGTCAGAACAATAATTGGGGTCAGATCAACATTAATTTCCAATCAGTGGGGGTAGAGGCTAAGGGGGGCTGACGATTTGTGGTACCCCACCATGAGGAAGCCCCCCTTAGCCTCTGCCCCCACTGATTGACCAAATTAATGTTGCTCTGACCCCAATTATTTCTCCCAATTTATGAAGTTGCATGATGAAAAAAACTGATTTAACGCCGATGCAGGTATGGTGCATTTTGGGGGGTGGTGCCATCATGCTGAGCTTGGCCATGGGCATGCGGCAAAGTTTTGGATTGTTGCAACCCCACATGATTCGTGACATTGGCATCACGGCGGCTGATTTTTCATTGGCCATAGCCTTACAAAATATTGTCTGGGGCGCAACGCAACCCATCGTGGGTATCTGGGCGGATAAATACGGCACAAGGCCTGTTGCACTTCTGGGTGTCCTAATCTACATCATCGGATTGGTATTTTTAACATTTGCCGATGCCACTTGGATGGTCACAGTCGGTATTGGATTTTGTGTGGGCATTGCCTTGTCTTGCACCGCCTCCAACATTGCCATGAACATCACGGCCCGAACTGTGAGCGCCACCAAGCGAGGGGCCGCCATGGGCGCGGTCTCTGCCGTTGGATCGCTTGGTTTAACCATTGCTTCGCCTATGACGCAGTCCCTCATTACCAATTTCAACTGGCAAATGGCGGCTGTTGGATTCTTGGGCTTGGCTTGTGTCATGCTGCCAGCGGCCTTTTGGGGCAGCAAGGCTGACAAAATTGAAATTGAAGCCGTTGTGGGTAAACCGCAATCTGCCACAGATGCCATCACCGAAGCTTTAGGCCACAAAGGCTACCGCGTTTTGGCCATTGCCTTCTTTGTATGCGGTTTGCAATTGGTTTTTATCACCACCCACTTGCCTGCCTACCTTGACATCTGCGGCATGGACCCCACGGTAGGCAGCAACACACTGGCCTTGATCGGACTTTTCAATGTCATTGGATCCTATTTGTTTGGCTGGCTAGGCGATCGATATTCCAAGCGCATGCTGCTGGGCGGCATTTACATCCTTAGATCTTTGGCCCTGTACGTGTTCTTCTCCTACCCACCGTCACCCGTTAGCACGCTTGTGTTTGGCGCTGTGTTAGGTACCTTGTGGCTTGGGGTTGTGCCCTTGGTATCAGGCCTCATCATTCAATTGTTTGGCCTAAGGTTCATGGCCACGCTATCGGGCATTGCCTTCATGAGCCATCAAGTAGGCTCTTTCTTAGGTGCGTGGGGCGGTGGCTACATTTTCAATATGTTTGGCAACTACAACCTAGCTTGGCAACTGGCCGTTGCCATCGGCCTAGCAGCAGGCCTGTTTCAAATGACCATGAACACTCAGCCCTCTGAAAGAATTCGCCTTCAGTCAGCGTAACTGAAGAAGTGGAGTCAAATAAATGGGGTCAGAGCAACATTAATTTCCAATCAAAGGGGATAAAGGCATATGGGGGCTGACGATTTGTGGTACTCCACCATGAGGAAGCCCCCATATGCCTTTATCCCCTTTGATTGACTAAATTAATGTTGATCTGACCCCAATTATTTAATCAGCGTAGCCGGGGTTGGTGCGGTCTAGGATGCGCATCATGGCTTCGAAGTAGAGTCTTTCTCGGTCGCCTCGTGGATGGCGGTCGGCGCCAGACGGGGTGAGAACTTTTTGAATAACCTCGTCACTCAAGATATTCAAGTCCTTGCCCGTGCTCATGGCCAGCACCTGGGTTTGACAGGCTTTTTCTAACTTGTACAAACGCCTGTAAGCCTGAGCCACAGTGTCTCCAATAGTGACC
>Ga0209190_1002682_pt1 | contig 11911 bp, 10 predicted proteins | sample M_140205_XF_Meta_FD_187315 | JGI IMG/M metagenome (GOLD analysis project Ga0209190, IMG submission 187315) | Freshwater microbial communities from Lake Montjoie, Canada to study carbon cycling - M_140205_XF_MetaG (SPAdes) (version 2) | ecosystem: Environmental > Aquatic > Freshwater > Lake... | reverse complement strand
TGGTCAACTCTGGAGATACGGTCGTCATCACGGCCGGCATTCCAATCAATCAGGTTCGTCCGACCAACATGGTTAAAATCAACCGGATTCCCTAAGTCGATCGCCGACACGCAATTGCGTCCGCCGGCTTTGCTCCGGTACAGCATTGCGTCTGCGCCTTCAAGCATTCGACCACTGTCAATATGCAGCCGGGCCGGGGACCAGGAAATCCCGAAACTGGCCGTCACATGCACAACCCTGCCATGAGTCAGAAATGCTTGGCCGGCAATTAATTCGCGCAAAGCATCCACGGCGTCGAATGCATCTCCCACAGATTCCGCTGAAAAACAGAACACAAACTCGTCCCCACCGTAGCGGGCGGCGCGACTGAAAGATTGAGCCAAGTCCCCACTATTCCATTCGCGAAGCAAATGCCCGACCGCACGAAGTACATCACTTCCCACCATATGATTGTTGCGGTCATTCACTTGTTTGAAAAAATCGATGTCCATCATCACGACGGCCATGGCATAGCGCCCATCACGGCAATGTTGATTGGCAGAGGCAAGTTGCGGTTTGAACGAACGCATGTTCAAGAGTCCCGTCAAGTCATCTGTACAACTGAGATGGGCAAGCTGGCGATTTGTCGCCTGCAGGTGTTGGGTCATCGCCCTGAACCGTACGGCCTGAACCAGACGCAGCATCAATTCAGGTGAGTCATGTTTTGCAATCACGAGATCATCGACACCGGAATCCAATGCCCGGACCATCAATTCAGGGCCAAAGGACGCAATGTCCCCTGTCGTCAATTGAACCAATACCGCTGGTTGAACTGTCGCGGCATCGATCCGGGAGCGCCAGACCTCAATCACCTTGAGCCAAGGCTCGACATGCGATGCGGCCTCTATCTGCAACACGACGGCTTTCGGATTGAGCTCCAGAACCCTTGACCACAAAGGAATACAGTCACCACGACGAACTGCGGACGAGGCGTCAATCGACACTGCTTCGGTCATGATCATTTCAGCGTCACTGCTCAAATCGCCTCCAGGGAAAACACTCTCTACGCCACTCGGGCCCGCGGTTCTTCGGAGAACTACCGGAATGACTTTATAGCAACCATCAAGGTCAAAGAAATATCCGCTTAAAATCGGCAACTTAAACCCGAAAGCAACACAAGAATCGATATCCAAGATAAAATATGGATTATGAACCCTTACGATCAACGGGCTATTTGGTATCGCCTGCTCGCAATCGCAACCGTCTGCGCCACTTTATTGGTTGCGGTTGCCGCGGGCAGTGGATTTCTATTTTTAAAACATGCCGGCGTTTTTGAACCTGACGAAAAACTGATTGAAAAAATCACCAGCCACCAAACCCGGTCCAATACGGTCGTCCTTGCCCGGGATGGTAGCAAGATCGGTGAATTCTATGAAGTTGACCGGGCGTTTGTAGCCTATGCTCAGCTGCCAAAAGACCTCATTAAATCAATCGTTGCCATCGAAGATCACAATTTTTGGAGCCATAACGGCTTTGATCCGAAAGGCATTCTTCGCGCTGCAATCGCAAACATTACGGGTGGCAGAACGAAACAAGGTGCCAGCACAATCAGCCAGCAGCTGGTAAAAACTTTTATTTTGGGCAATGAGCGTACTTTTGCGCGCAAGGCACGAGAGGTTTTTCTCGCCATAAAACTGGAACGACTCATCACTAAAGAAAGAATCCTTGAGCTATATGCGAACGAGATGTTTCTGGGCAGCGGTTCCTATGGGGTTGCAGCCGCAGCCAAGAGATACTTCAGTAAAGGCCTCAGCGATCTTGAACCACATGAGAGTGCGCTGATTGCCGGTCTATTCCAATCACCTTCAGCCTTCAATCCATTGCGCCATCCGCAACGGGCGCGTGCGCGCCAAAAATTGGTGATCCAGGCACTTTATGCCACCGGCAATATCCGCCTTCAACAACGCGACGAAATGCTGCGTCAGAATCTCAGCTATAAACCGTGGTCCACTGATGGTAGCGACGCCATCGCGCCGTGGTTTCTTGACCACGTGCGGGAAGAAGCCTCGGCAATCACAGGCCGGGATATTCGAGGCGAGGGTTTGATCATCAAGACCACGCTCGATCCGCACCTGCAAGGCGCTTCGACACAGGCAGTCAAAGACGCCGACTCAAACTTTCGACGCTTTGAGCACCAGGGACGCCTGGAGGCAGCCCTCATCGCCATTGACCCAAGCACAGGCGGAATTCTGGCCATGACTGGTGGCCGCAATTATCAGATCTCCCAATTCAACCGGGCCATGTCAGCCAAACGTCATCCCGGATCTTCCTTCAAGACTTTTGTCTATGCGTATGCTCTTAAGAAGGGCTGGACTTGGGCAGACCGAATGTTTATCGATCCTGTCAAAATCGATGACTACGCACCCAAAAACCTGACTGATGAATACTTTACCGAAACCACAATGCTCCGTGCGTTTTATCGTTCGGTAAATACTGCTGCGGTGGAAGTTGCACACAAGGTCGGCCTCGGAGGACTTCTCGAATTCGCCAAGCAATTGGGCGTAAAAACCGCACTGAAGCGCGAGCTAGGGACAGCACTTGGCGGCTCTGAGACGACAATGCTTGATATGGCGTCTGCCTATGCCACCATTGCGAACGCAGGACAACCAGAGCAACCTCATGCCATCACCGCCATTGAATCCGCGAGCGGTGAATCGCTTTTCCAGCACCACAGAACCAACGAACCAAGCGTTGGCGCCCCGGAATCCCCAAAAAATCAATTAGAAAAGCCATTGGAAAAACCGTTGGACGAGGCGACAGCCTGGCTGGTGACAGAAGGACTCCGCTCCGTCTTGCGCCATGGCACCGCCAAGTCAGCGTCCTCGATCGCGCAACATGCCGTCGGGAAAACCGGAACATCAAACGAAGGGACCGACAGCTGGTTTTGCGGCTATTCCGCTGCAGTGGCTGCTGCGGTATGGGTTGGTCGTGACGATCACACACCGATTTCCGACGCAACTGGCACAACCCTGGCCCTGCCAATATGGCGCCATTTCATCGAAACCTCGCTGGAAACACCTGAATGGCGAAAAAAATTCCATAAACCAGAAGGCATCGTCGAACTTCTGATCGATCCAACCTATGGTAGCCCAACGGAACGTGGCATCCGGATGTCGTTCCTCGAAGGTACCCAACCCGTTGGGACTGCCACCATGAGAATCGGAACCCCCAATCCAGATCAAAAAACAGAAGAAGATTTCCCTGATATCTTTACAAGGTGACCGATGGAAAATTTTGCCATGAACAAAAATATTGCTGCAAATATTTCCGCAATTCTTCTGGCAACCGCACTTTTGTCGTGCCAATCCGAGGCGATGGCCCAGGGATTCGAGGTTTCATCTCCCCGGCGGATTCCGACTCCCAATGAAGCTCCAACCAAGGACACAGCCGGATCTCCGCGATCGTCAGAATCAGCACCCGTGACCAAAAACGGTGAGACGAGGGACCGTTGCCGGGATGCTTTTTTCCAATATGCGCTGCCGTTAAAAAAAATTGCGCGCCACATCCCGAACACTAAATTTGCAGCCGAGGTGATGGCACTCGACGCCGATGATTGTCTGGCGCCCCAACGGCGCATTGCCCTGGTTAAATTGCTGACCAAGCTTTTGAATGAACACGACCTCAATGCGCTGGTGTTGGTCCCTGAGGACGGCAAAAACGCGGAAAGAAACCTGGCCACCGATGCATTGATCCGGGGAATGAAGTCTGCCCTCGGCCCGAGTCAGGAAAAATCGCTGAATATTGTGCGCATTCCAATACGAGAATCCGGTCAATCCATGACGGTGGATGACTTGATCAAAAACATTGCAATGACATTCTGGACAACCAGACCATCGATGATTATTTCAGCCCTGACGGCGTTGGAAGATTCAGCTGTAGGATCGTTGGCCAAGGACCTGGCCATACCTGTTGTCATCGTTGGACCGGCACCGATAGAAAAGTGGGGCACTAAGACCAAAAAATCACAGCGGATCTTCCGGATATTCCCTGATGAGGGCCACCTTGCTGCAACACTGGCTAAAACGGCATGCAATCGCGTCATCAAAAAAGCCGCCATCATCCGCCCAAGCTCACCGGCGGCGGAAAACTTCGCCAACTTATTCGAAACTAAATTTAAATCATGCGGCGGACTCGTCGCCACCGGAGGCGTTTACGTAAATGCAAACTTCGAATCGGTCGACCTGGCAATCAAGGAAATTGCACCCGCACTAAGCACGGCACCAGGGAGTTCCGCTGGCACAGCAGCCAAAGCCGGGCTTCTTATCCTAGATGACGCACGGGTGGCAAGGCATGCAGCCAAAGTTGCAAAACTGAACGGCCTTCCCGCAATCACCCTCATGGGCTACCATCGCTGGCGTTCGGCAACCATCATCGAACCTTTCGACCCAGCCTTTGAAATGTCTTTTTTTGTCGATTACCTTGGGTTGAATCCAGCCAATACGAGCAGCCTTCCCCAGTTTCCTGATCCACAAGCGACCTGGCAGGCAGTCTGGCTGGCGACAGGCACACGGGCCGGACAACTGGCATCCGCAACATTTCAAGCCGGATCAGGATATCCGCGCAAAAACTTGCACCGGGTCATGGCAACCTTGCCAGCACCGCAGGATCGTTTTTTTGGATCTAAAACTTTTTTTATGCCAAATTTAGAGGCTTGGTGGCCTGCCTTTGTGTTCACAATCACACACGGCAGTATTCAAGCTAATCCAACAATTGATCAGGGCGAGGCAATTCCAGCAAAACCCTGAATCCAAAACGCAGCATGAGGGGTTCAAGCTGCGTCGCAGAGGAATCCTTTCGCGTGACCCAAGCCGTACCCTGGTCCCGTGATTTTCCGATTTTTGATTCAAGGCCTGAGGCGAGATTCTGCACGCGGGAGGCAATGGCTGAACCTGAATCAATCCATTGCACCGGCCAAGGCGAGGCCTGCAACAATTCATCTCGCAGCAAAGGAAAATGGGTGCACCCAAGAACAACCGTATCCAGTCGCATCGATTTTTCGATCCTGGAAAAATCAACGAACAATGATTTGATCTCTTCGCGAACGAGTTCAACCGGGACCACCGAACCGCGGGCCTTTTCTTCTGCCAACTCGACGAGGCGCGAACTGCCGACGCGGATCACGTGGCGGTCGCTCGCAAAACGCTGAATCAGTTCATCGACATAAATCCGCTTGATCGTTGCCGGCGTGGCCAAAAGACCGATGACACCAGACGCCGATTTTTCAGCTGCCGGTTTGATCGCAGGCACCACGCCAACAATGGGAAGGTTCAACTTGGATCGAAGCAATCCCAGCGCAACGGTGCTGGCCGTGTTGCAGGCAATCACCAATAAATCAAGTTCTGCAGCCATGACAAAGCGGGAGCAGACATCGAGGGTGCGATGGGCCACAGCATCGTCGGCCTTGGTCCCGTAGGGGTGAAATTCGTTGTCAGAGCAGTAGTAGAAGTTTGCATCAGGCAAGGTGGACTTGATTGCCTGGTATACCGTCAGACCGCCCACGCCTGAATCAAAAATACCGATTCTAGTCATCAGTGTGCGCGCGCGAGACGGACGTTGTTCGGAATAACGGGGAGAACCGGTTTGATTTTTTTCTTGCGCATGGTGTGACCAAGCATGGCCTTGATCCGGTGGCGGACCGCTGCTGAATTGCCCGCTCCTTCAAATGCCTTGTGACGCAATATGGTCACAGGTTTTTGACCGCGGGGAAGATCTCCGGATGCTACCACTTCAATTCCTCCCGCCGGACGACCAAGGATAAAACGAGATGCATGGACGTAGTCTAACTTCCGGTTTTCATGACGGTCCAGAAAAATAACAACATGATCAGGCAACACAATGAGGTCACCCGGGCGAGCGAGTTCTAGACTGCGGCCGATAGATTTAAAGGATAAATCGCGTTTCTTCGTATGCCGGATCAGCGACTGGCTGGTGATCCTGGTGGAACCGAGTCCAGCCGCACGCAGCACCCGCGACACGAAACCGGAGCAATCTACACCGCACTGTTCACAGGCCGGGCACTGGGCGAGGCGCCGATATGGATTCACTTTTGTTTTTTCGATGCATCTCTGGCAGGCCGCACAGACAACCGGACTGCTGGTGGTGCGCCCACCCCAAACGTAGGCAATGTCATCGCGCCGGCTCAGAGCCGTCACGGCATCCAGCAGAGCGACCAGACGACGTTCTGAAGGATTCGCCTCGCTGACCTGGACCACGCGGGTAACGTCGGGCTTGCTTGATTTTCCACTGGCTGCCAAGCTGGTCTGGGAGAGACAAAAAACAGTGCACAGCAGAGAGACAAATAGCGCGAAAGGTAACGCGGCCGATCGCATCCAGCGATATTCAAAAATTGACCTTGCGAAAAGCACGAACACCTAGAGCACCAAGGGCTTTAAAGATTCATAAAGTTACGTGCCCCTTGATATGCTAAAAGCCTTTTTATGTCAAATTTCAATGAATTGATAAAAAATATAAGAAGTCTCTTAATCGGACCGGCGGTCTCTCGTTTTGCCCCCAGCCCAACCGGATATTTGCATGCCGGCCATGTCGTTTCATGCCTTTATGTTTTTGGAATCACCCGGGCAGTTGGCGGGCAAGTTCTGGTAAGAATTGAGGATCATGACCAAAGCCGGTCCCGGGATGCCTTTGACGATGCCATCCGTGATGACCTGATCTGGTTGGGATTAATCCCTGATCGCTCGCCCTGGCCAGGGCAGGAACTTGGCCAGTTTGAACCGCAGCTCCGCCAAAGCCTTCGAGCCGGGATTCACGCCCAGCGGCTACAGGATCTTACTGCCCAGGGGCTCACCTATCGCTGCGACTGCTCCCGCAAGGGCCTGTCCCACAATCCCGACGGGGAACTTTTCCATGACGGTGCCTGCAAAAATCGTCATGTGCCACAAGATGCGCCCCACGGAATCCGCGTGCTGATGCCCGACCGTGATTTTGTTTTCGACGACTTGGCCCTAGGCACCCAGCACCAGAATCCGCAGCGTCAGACTGGCGACTTGCTCGCGCGGGACCGGACAGGATCGTGGACCTACCAGTTTAGCTGCACCGTTGACGACCTCGACCAAGGGGTCAATTTGATCATCCGGGGTGAGGACCTGTTGCCATCCACTGGACGTCAACTTGCCCTTCGCGAAGTTCTAAACGGATCTGATCTGGCCCCCACGCCACTCTTTTTTCATCACCCGCTCGTGAAAGATGAGTCTGGCAAAAAACTGGGAAAAAGGTTTCTTTCCACCTCAATCCGGCAAATGCGCCTTGATGGCCAGACTCCGGAAAAAGTATTGGGCTTTGCGGCATTTCTTGCAGGTAAGCTGGACCGGCAGGTTCCGTTGGATTTACCCACGGCGCTTGATCTTTTTGCGAGGTAACGATTCGTGTCCGAATGGCAGTTTATCGACTGGATAAGAAGCAAGACCGGGTCCCTCGGCAAACCGGTTGACCCCGTTGTGCTCGGCCCGGGAGACGATGCGGGCATCGTCAGGCTTACACCTGAAACGATCGCCGCCGTCGATATGCTCATGGATGGCGTTCATTTTGACCTAAAAAAAATCCCGGCGACCCTTGCTGGCCGCAAGGCACTCGCCGTGAATTTGAGCGACTTGGCAGCCATGGGAGCAAGGCCAGTCTGCGCCCTCGTGAGCCTGGCCCTGCCGACAAAAGACGGAAGGGCCTTGGGTGAGCAGATCATGGAGGGGATCCTTGAACTCGCAAAAGAGTTCGAAGTCACCATTTTAGGAGGAGACACGAACTCCTGGGCGGGTCGTACCGTGATCTCAGTGACGGTTTTGGGAGAACCTCTGCCTGATCGGGCTCCCCTCACCAGATCAGGTGCGCGCCCCGGCGATTGGGTTCTTGTGACTGGAAGTTTAGGCGGCAGCCTTGGCCAAGGGAAAAATCTTGGGCGAGGACGTCACCTGACCTTTACTCCCCGGGTCCGAGAAGCTGCCCAACTCAACATGGGCTACGAGATCACTTCCATGATTGACCTGAGTGACGGCCTGGCCACCGATGCAGCTCACATTGCGCGGGAAAGCGGTCTCACCATTTTTCTGAACCCGGACCGCATTCCGGTTTCCCCGGATGTCCCTAAAGGGTCTCCTGAGCTCTCCCCCGAGGCTTCCAAACAACAGCGCCTGAAACAGGCCATGACGGACGGTGAGGATTTTGAACTGATGTTCACGTCACCTCCTGATATTGCAAGGAAAATTCTTACCTCCAGCATCCTTTCTGGTGTGCCAGTGACGCACATCGGCGAATGCCGGGTAGGTGATCCTGTCCTTAAATGGCAGGACGGAACCCCCATCAAAGCAGATGGCTACCAGCACCAGCTCGACTAGGCTTGGCTGGACCTCAGACCGCTTTTCAAATACGTTACCTGCAGGAAACCGTCAGACCAGAGGGATTTTTGAATTCATGACTGAAACTTTTGGGCCAAGCAGCGGATTTGCGTCGCACCGGGAAAGTGTCCATGGCTTCCTTGCCATGAATCGCGACGATATCCTCATTGAACCCATTCAGGACGGTGAAGAGTGGTCTGCCTGTGACATCATCCGCCGAAATCTGCAGGGCTACGAAGAAGCAGGCTCGGTCCTGGCATCAAGTTTTCGCCGCCTTGATGGCTTTCACGATGTTTACAGTTCGAATGGGGCCCGCTACCTGGTTGCCAAAGATCAAGTTCGCGAAGGACTTTGTGTGGGCGGTGTCGGCATCGGTCCCCTGCAAGGCTTGCCGCCTGAAGAAGGTGTGGGCGAGATTCGCGACATGGTACTCGAGGAAATCTACCGGGGAAGAGGCATCGGCTCCCGCTTGCTGAAACGCGCCATTGAAGAGGCACGGAAGTTGGGTTACGGCCGCCTTTACCTTGAAACCACTCCACAAATGCACAACGCCAGGCAACTATTCCTGCGTTTTGGATTCCGCCCCGTGACTGGTGGCGCAAAAGAAAAGGCAGACCTCATGGAGCGCCTGCCGTGCTACTTCGTTCTTGAAGTACTCAAAACTTAATACGCGGTCCAATGATCAGCTGCGGGATGTTGATGCTCGCCACGCGGTTGACCTTGACCGTGGTCTTGGTGCCAGATTCGGTCCTTTCTGCAGGACTGACATCAAATTCGATGTGGCGCAGTTCGGCACCGACGTTAAACGCAAAATGTTTGGTGAAGTCGAAGGTCCAAGTATATCCGACCATTCCCGCCAATCCCACGAGAGTTCCGGTCGACGCGATGGTGTCCCCGTTATTTTGTTCGCCTGAATAACTAGCGAAAACGGGACCCAACCCGAATTTCCAGGTCGAATAGGCGCCGTTTCCGCCAGCCGACCCCAAACCAAACTTCGCCAACATCCCGAATTTGATGGGGAGGGATACTTTTTCGTCGCCATCATCCGGAGAAAGGGTGTAACCAGCGCGACCGAAAAAGAATTCTGCCGAAGCCTCTATCCGGCTGAACCGCCCGGTTTGACTGGTATATCCAGGTTCAATTCCGGCCTGAAATGCTATCCCGCCCGTACCACCGGACTGGGTTGGACGTGCCTGACCCAGACCAAGGCCAAAGGACAGGGTCATCCCGGAATCGCCCTCGTGGCTGACGACATCCGGATCGTATTTTGACGACACGGAATCACGGTATTCCTGAATGTCGGCGTCTTTCGGGACTGGTGCGGCAAAAGCCCCGTTCCCACTTAGGGTGGCAGCAACTGCAAAAAAGAAGGTCGATATGGCAATCCTTGCCGCATTTTTAAGGTAGCCTTGTGATCCCTGACAACGCATTGCAACACTCCCTGTTGAATTGCACTTGCCTTGGCAGGACATTTCTAATAATTCCTGCCAACTCAAGTGTTTGTGACATCTTTGTGGAGCTTAACAAGCCATGACATCCAAGACAACGAAACTGACGAGGATCCGCGAGCGCAAGGTTTCCAAATCGGGCCTCAAGCGCAAAAACATCGTCCGCAGGGTTGGAACCACTGCACCGGACCTGGCATTGACCAAGCCGAACGCGAACGAACGCGCGCAGAAAACTTCCGCTGCCCAGTAGATGAAAAATAAAATGAAGCACCCCCAGCCTTCTTCTAAAGGGTCTGCGACCGGTCATCAGGCCGGGTCTGATCTTGCGGTGAAGCTGGTATCTGAGGCCCTTGCGGGCGTCCACTTGGACGTCATCGTCAGTGGGTCTATTGGTGCTGTTGAATCCATCCGTTTTGTTCGTGCACTGCGTCGACTCGGCGCTGACGTCACTCCATGGTTGACCAGAGGCGGCTCCCAGTTCATCACCCCACTCGCTTTGGGGTGGGCCGCAGCACGTGAGTGCCGAACTGGTTTTGAGGCGGATGCATCACATCTCGCCGAAGGTCATGGATGCATCATTGCACCAGCATCTGCCAGCTTCATTGCGAAGATTGCCAATGGAATTACTGATTCACCGGCTTCCGCTCTCGTGACTTCCTACATGGGACTCAGACGTCCTGTGATCATTCTTCCGAGCATGCACGACAGCCTTGCCAGTGCGCCCCAAGTGCAGGCCAATTTGGAAAAGTTGCGCCGGGCAGGACCTAACGTTTTTGTTTTGGGCTCCCGACTGGAAGAAGGCAAACACAAGGTCCCTGAACCGGCCATTTTAGCGGATCATTGCGCTCACGCCTTCAATAGCGTTCTTTTAAAAGAGAAACATGCCAGCACGAATGTGTTGCTGACCATGGGAGGCACCCGTGCCTGGATCGATGATGTTCGCTACATCGGGAATTATTCATCCGGCCGGCTCGGCACCCTGATCGCAGAGGAACTACATCGCCTCGGCCTTGATGTTGATGTGCTGGCCGGAGCCGCAGAATATCTGCCGCGATGCCATCACACCTTGACGCGATGCGCCACCAACGAAGACTTGTCCAAAGAATCCAACCGGCTCATGGCAAAAAAGACGAACGCCATTATCCACGCTGCGGCAGTTCTTGATTTTGCTCCAACGCAACGACTGGCGGGAAAAACGCCGTCTTCGACTGGCAAACAAACCGTTGAACTGGTGGCCACTCCTAAAATTCTTGCCTCTATGGCGGAAGCAGGTCTGGCCAAAGTCGCCTTCAAACTCGAAGCTGGCGTTGACGAAGAAAGCGCAGTGAAAATCGCCCGCGATTATGTAACCAGACATCAATTGACGATGCTGGTGGTCAATAATCTCTCTGACGTCAGTTCTGAGCGCCACCGGGCCTGGATTTTTGAAACCAAAATCGCCGGGCATCCGGTCGACCGGCCTTACGAAGCCACCACCAAAGAAGACGTGGCAAAGGCTGTAGCGCGCCATGTTTGGGAGCGATTGACGCGCCATGTTTAAACGAATGGTCGCCGGCCTTGTTTTCTATATCTCCGTCGTCTTCCTGACATTGTTCTGGTCCTTGACCATCATCCTATCGGATTTGCTGCCGGAATTTGCCAAGAACGGTCGATGCAATCGCGGGCATGCGATGGCGGCTATCTGGGGTCGGACCATGTTTGCCATTATCCCCGGCTGGCATGTGAATCTTGAAGGTCGCGAAAACATACCAGCCAAAAACGATCCCGTTGTCATGGTCGCCAATCATGAAAGCCTGGTTGATATACTGGTGATTTACTTTCTGAAAATGCAATTTCGCTGGCTCAGCAAAGAGAGCGTGATGCGCATCCCGATCCTGGGCCGCGCCATGCGGGTGTGTGGTCACATTCCACTCAAACGTGGCGATAAAAGCAGCCACGAGGCTGCTCTGCGAGCCAGTGCAGATTGGCTTCAACGCGGAATCAGCATGTTCTTCTTTCCCGAAGGAACACGCTCCGAAACACCAGGACAAATGCGACCATTCAAGGTTGGGGCATTCAAACTTTCCGCTGAATGCGGCG
>Ga0209190_1002678_pt1 | contig 11918 bp, 14 predicted proteins | sample M_140205_XF_Meta_FD_187315 | JGI IMG/M metagenome (GOLD analysis project Ga0209190, IMG submission 187315) | Freshwater microbial communities from Lake Montjoie, Canada to study carbon cycling - M_140205_XF_MetaG (SPAdes) (version 2) | ecosystem: Environmental > Aquatic > Freshwater > Lake... | reverse complement strand
TTTTGTTTATCAGCTAACTTTTTCTCAAAGTCACCTGTTGAATTTTGAAGTTGTTCTAACTCAGAAGATTTATCTTTTTCAAAATCAGCGAGTTTCTTTTCCATTTCTGGAAGTTCATTTACTCGCTGTTCAAGGAATTTTATTTGCGTTTGAAACATAAAATTCTGTTTCATTATTGCATTTAAGTTTTCTAGTATTACCTCATTATAGGCATTGATAAAATTTGCATCGGACATAATATAACCCTTTCATAATAATTTAGAAACTTCCACCGTTAAGGAAACCAAATACTGGGACACCAGCAGAGCTAACTTGTAGTACATGGCCTTCAGTTGATGAATTGAGAGACACAACAGCAGAAGTTGATGTTGTACCAGAGAGAAGAACGCTATTAGCAGTAAAGGATACTACACCTGTACCACCTTGAGATACTGAGAATGAACCACTTGTAATTTGTGAAGCGGCAATTGCAATAGCGGTGTTGGTTACGGCAGTTACACGACCTTTTGAATCGGTTGTGATTACTGGAACATGAGAAGCATTTGCGTAAGTACCAGCAGTACCTACAGATGCTAATCTTGCATCAGCAATCGTACCAGAAGTAATTTGAGCAGTATCAATCGCAATGGCTGCACCAGTTGCCGCAGTTACTCGCCCGTATGCATCAACAGTAAGTGATGAAATGGTGTTTGCAGCAGCAAGACCACCAGTTAGTGTGTAACTTGAATTAGCTAATGATGTTAATCCAGTAGCACCAGCAACAAGTAATGCACCTGTTGTGTATGATGTTGAACCAGTACCGCCTCTTGAGTAACCTAATGTACCAGAAGTAATTGCAGCCGTATCAATTGCAATCGCAACACCAGTTGCAGCAGTTACTCTTCCATATGCATCAACTGTGAGTGACGAAATAGTATTCGCAGCAGCAAGGCCGCCAGTTAAAGTGTAAGTGCTATTTGCAAGAACGGACAAGGCACCAGTGCCATTGCCCATAATGATACCACCAGTAGTGAATGTGCCTGCACCAGTACCACCGTCTGCTACTGCAATCGCAGAGGCCAAACTTGAAACTGTACCACCTGTTAAGTTTGCACGGAGTGTAGCAGTATTTCCAGCGGTTGCAGAACCAACAGAAAGTGTATTTGTTGTTGGGTCATTTGGAAGATTTTGGAACAAGAAGTAATTACCACCAGCTTGTTTAACAAGACCAGTATATTTTGTTCCAGAAGAAACATATTTACCAACGAAACCAATATCAATTGCATCAGCAGCATTGTTTGCGGCTAATGTGATTAGAGAATCTTCTGTGCGAATCGTTTCAACATCTTGTGTGATTGTATTACCAGAGATAACTAAGTTACCTGTAACGGCCAAATCACCAGAGATTGTGCCACCAGTTGTACGAACAACAGTATTGTCAACATCAAATCTTACATTACTGTTTGCAGAATAAGCGACTGTTGTGATACCATCACCACCAACAAAAGTAATTGTGTCAGTAGAAAGAGCAACTGCATCGGTACCAGAATCACCAGCAATGTTTAGAGTTCCTGAGATTGCCACATTGGCAGCTGAAGTGATACGACCTTTTGAATCAACAACAAATGTAGGAACTTGAGTTGCACCACCGTATGTACCGGCAGAAACACCTGAGTTACCGAGTGTTAATGGAATGTTTGCATTTGCTGTACCATCAACAGAGACAGTACCATTTGCATCACCAGAGACACCAATCGTTCTTGCAGTCTGCCATGCAGCCGCAGTATTCGCATTACCAAATAGAGATGCTTTAACTGCTGTTGCAGAGAACATACCTGATGCATCTCTTTTAACAATCGTAGAATTTGTATTTGCATCAGTTGCGGCATCTACTAGGTCTGTGTAGTATTTACCACCAATTGCAATAACTTGATTACCGGCAAGGCCAATAAACAACTTATTAGAGTTATTAGAATATGCGGGTTCCGCAACATTCAGCGATGCTGGTGTTGCCGTAACTTCGGAAAATTTTAGTTGAATTACTGTGTTTGCCATTTTATGCCCTTTGAAATAGGTTTCTTGTTATTTTATTTTCTATTTATGCGAATAGTGATTTAGAAACTACCGCCATTGATTGTCTGTAATCCTTTTTCTCCTGTGTACCTATACCCTGTAATATAGATTACTTTTACACTTGTTAATGCGGCTGGGATAGGAGAAGACCCCACAAAGTTTAATATTCCTGCTTGATAGTCAAAGAACCATTCACCAACACCGGCAATACCAGCATCAGATAACTGAGTTCCAGTTGCAACCACATTCGCAGCACCACCTGTATCTGCATATACTTTAATAAAATATCCACTACCAAATTCAGGTGGAATCCAATCTATATATTTTGTTTGCCAAGTAGGAAAAACACTACTTGTTGCAGTTGTTGTAATATCTGCATTACATTGAACCGCAGTTGTATTTTGATATACTGTAATAATACCAGAAGAAGTTGTTGGTGGTGTTGCAGGTATTTCGCTTGATTTTGTCCATGCATTTTCTAAACGAATTAATAATGGGCTAGAGTTAGCCTCATTACTCGCACCTTTAAGTGTGCTAATATCTGTCTTTGCAACACCTGATAATTTTTTGTAGAGTAAGTCTACTTTTTGTGCGTCAGAATATGCCATTAGTTACTCGCTGTCTGTAGTGTTAGAGCAGTAACAGTTTGACCGCTAGTAAGTTTAATGCGAACATATATTTCATTTGTTGCGGTACTTGAACTTGAAACTGTACCAAATGTGCAAGTCTTTCTATGAGCAGTAACAGCAGAGTTTAGAGTTACAACACCACCAACAGATGCACCACTAGTTGGCACTCCAGAACCACCATATGCAATAGACATATCAATCCAACCATTTGTTGCAGATGCGGCAGTATCTATCGCACTACCTGGCAATGCAACAAACATACCAGCAATAGTGCCAGTAAATTGAATATCAAATTTAGATACAGATGTTCTTACAAATCTAAATGTGAAGTATTGTGAACCTGTTCTTCCTGTGCTTAAATTGGGACCAACTGGTAGATAACCAGATGCATAGTTTGTTTGGTCATGTTTTAATGTGCCTGCAACAATTGTAGCATCGTTTGCAGTTAATGTACCAGACTGACTATTGAATAATGATGCACTTGCCGTATATGCAGGTGTGTCAGTAGTTCCTGGATTTACAATTCTGGCCGCAAGACCAGAACCAGTACCAACAGTTGAACCAAAAGTAAGAGTTGTTTCTTCCATTGAATTTGCCGTACCTGTCTTATACAAAACGGTATTTGCCAATGCAGTTGTAAATGCTTGTGAACCAGTAGCATAACTATTGTCTACCGTGACACTAGGACCAGTCGAGGATGAACCGAATCCTGAAACAATGGTTGATGTACTATTGACAACAAGTGAACCACTGGTAACAAGATAGTTTCTTGCCATAACTGTGATACCGACTGCTGGGTAAGTATTACTTGTTGGCGCACCAAATGCACCGCCTGCTGTGCCAGTAAAGAATGTGTTACTGGTTGGGTACATATCACCAGACAACTTAGATACATTCACACCCAATAAGAATGTTGTTGCACTCGTATAGTGTGGAACTGTACTTGAATATATTACGGTTGTTGATGAGGGAACAATTGTTGGTGTTGTAAATGTTGGAGTACCAGGTGCAGAATCATCGTAGTACCAAGATACAGTAGAAGTGTTTGCACCACCAGAATGAGAAAGATATATTTCATTCCAACCATTTGCAACAGTTCCAGAACCTTGACAATCAAAACTTCTCCAGAAGTTTGCATAAGAAATTCTACCAGTTAAAGAATAATCTTTACTATCTGAAACAATTAAATCACTATAAGTTCCATTTGCAGAAGATGCCGTAAATGTAACTGCACCTGTTGCAACATTATTCTTAACTAATGTCAGAGTACCAGATTCTCCTGGTCCAACATCAGCAAATGTGTTTGTTGTGTATGATGCGGCTCTACGAACTGAAGTTACAGTAGAACCGGCAGAAGCTTGTTTGCTTGCCGTTGTTGTTCTGTCAGTCTGTGTAAAGTTTGTCATTCTATAAGTTGACAATGTACTCACACTTAATGATGTTGCATTAGGAAAAGCACCTGGTGATTGAGGTACTAATTTACCAAGAATCTGATTGAGTTGTGCAAGACCATTTGTAACCGTGGTTGCAGTTGTTAGACTAACTGCATTACTTACTAATTCACCCGCTGTGTTTGCACCAAGAATAATTGTGTTACCAACAGCAGAAGAACTGGCATTGTTAGCGGCATCATATGCGGATTGTGCTAAAACATTGGCAGAGTTTGCCTTATCAAATGCGGATTGTGCTATTACATTTGATGAGTTGGCCTTATCAAAGGCCGCATTGGCATATGTGCCAGAGTTTATTGCATTTGTGTTTGCAGTATTTGCTTGAGTAAATGCGGAGTCTAATCTTCCAGCATCTGCAATACCATAGTATGTTGTACCATCAGAAGAATAAACCCATCTATCATTTGTTTCATCCCAAATCAAAGATGCATTTGCAGAAGAACCACGGTCAATTTCAATACCTGCATTTGAAACAGGACTACCAGATTGACTGATAGCCGCATTGAGCGTGATGATGTTGTCTTTGATTAATACTGTTTCTGTATTTGCATAAACAGAAGCACCAACAACAGTTAGATTACCAGAAACAGTTACATCACCTGAGACTGTACCACCTGTGGATGCAAACTTAGTATTTGCTTGGTTGTAGGCTTGTTGTGCAAGAACATTGGCACTATTTGCTTTGTCAAAGGCAGCATTTGCTGTATTTGAAATGCCACTAAAATCTAATGTATTTCCGCTTGGTGATGTGACGCCTAAAGAACCATTTGTATTACTGAGTATAATACCGCCAATGTTTACAGAACCTGGTCCAACAAACAGAGAATGAAATGGAGCAAGAGCGGAACCTAAAAAGTAAGTATTGGCTACACTAGGTATAATATTACCAGTAATGGTTATATTACCAGTAATTGAACCGCCAGCTGAATCTAATTTTGTATTTGCTTTATCAAATCCTGCTTGTGCTAGTACATTTGCAGAGTTGGCTTTATCAAATCCTGCTTGAGCAATAACATTAGCAGAATTGGCTTTATCGAAGGCAGCATTTGCTTGTGTTCGTACCCAAGCATCAGTAGAATTATTTGCCTTATCAAAAGCGGCCTGTGCTAAAACATTTGCGGAGTTTGCTTTGTCGAATCCGGATTGCGCTAATACATTCGCAGAATTAGCCTTATCAAATCCTGCTTGTGCTAAAACATTGGCAGAATTGGCTTTGTCAAATGCAGAATTAGTTTTATCTACATACGCTTTACCACCAATAATGATTGCGCCAGCATCATTAGTAGTACCAATGAATAAAGTATTACTGACATACGAATACGCAGGCTCTGCAACATTAAGAAGTGTTGGTGCCGAATTCGAATCAGAAAACTTTAATTGGATTAATGTATTTGCCATTAAAATCTACCACCAGTCAATTGAGTGACTGTTGCTGTTATTGCTTTACTTTCAAATTTTCCATTTGCAGTACTATAAACTAATCCTTGACCATCACCGACATTTGCAACATCAACATTCGTTAATGTACCTAATGAAATATTGGAAGATGGTGCAACTGTTACGGATGCAATAGTTTTATTTGCTGGCTTTAACGATACAGTTGTGGCTGCATTGCTAACAATGGTTACAATCGTTGCCATTATCGTGTAACAGAAGGAAGAATAGTTGCGATGCCTTCAACTACCCTAGTTTTAACACTTGTTGGACTAGTGATGAGCAAATCATATACCATCCTGCCCGCAGTTAGATTTGCAGTATTGGCTGCGGTCATAGCCATAGTTAATTCACCATTGGCCGCATTACTGATTGTTACAGTAAAATTATTTGCGGTTGATGAGTAGTATGACTTACGAAGTTGAGCCGCAGCGGTATAACTTGTAAGATTTGTAAAAGCACCGGTAGAATCATTAACGGTGATTACAGTTGAGAAGGACGCACCCTGCTCGATTTGGATTTCTGCGAAGCCTGCCATTTTACCCTCTTATTCGTTTTATTGTCTATTTAGTTAATCACGGCATCATAGAAACAAAAAACCCCACCGAAGTGGGGCTATATTTGAATATTGATTGTTTATTCTACTACACACCAATAATTGCTTTTATTTCGTCTTCAGTTAAACCAAGTGCGGTCAATTTAGCAAGTGCTGATGCTTTTGCCGCTTCTTTTGCTTCAAATGCGATTCTTATTTCATCAGGAATTGGTTCTGGTTCTGGTGCTGTAAAAGATGTACCGCCATTAAATGTGTAACCAGGACCAACACTAAAGTTATCATCAACTATGACAACAGTTTCATTACCATTCCATACATCACCTTCTTGCCAAACAATTACATTGTCAACAACATTTTGTGAATTAATTAATACTGCTTTCATTAGGTATACTCCCAAATTCGAATTGCGCCTTGGCCACCGGCACCACTTGTGCCACCGTTAGCACCTCCAGAACCTCCGCCGCCATAATTACCACCATTGTTGCCGTTGCCGTAGTAAAGACCGTTTGCACCGCCACCACCAATAGCACCTGCACCACCGCCACCTTGGCCAGCAATCCAGTTGTAGTTATAACTTACGGCCTCGCCGCCATCACCGGTTATATTAATGTCTCCGTTTGCAGAAGTACCACCAGTGCCGCCCGGTAACCCTTGTGGACCTACACCCCAAGAACTGCCGTCACCTCCACCATTTGCTCTTAAAATTGTGCCTCCAACTGTAAAAGTTGTGCTACCTCCAGCATTAGAAGCCCCACTAGAAACTCCGGTTCCGCCTGCAGCTATTGCATATGTGTATGCCGTATTTGGTGTTACAGTAAAGTATTTAGCAGAATATCCACCACCACCTCCACCGCCTCCACCAACACTTGCCTGAGCGCCTTGTGAAGCACCGCCTGCGCCACCACCACCTACACATTCAACATAGATGCTATTACAATTTGCAGGTGTTGTATACGAAGTGCCACTTGTCAAAACTTGCGGAGCACGAATTAGCGATCCAGAAGTTACAAAGTTTGCCCAAGTATTTCCTGTCCAAAGTTCAACAACATTATTTGAACTGTTCCATCTGATTGAACCAGAAGTATTAGAGCTAGGTCTTTGTGCAGTAGTGCCATTAGGAATTTTTAGAAATCCTGTGCCATTGATTGTTGTGTTACCTGATACTGTTAAGTCACCAGTAACAGAGTTTAAATTGATTGCAGTATTTGATGCAGAGGTAACTAATCCTTGTGCATTAACTGTCACAGCGGAGATGTTCGATGAACCGCCATATGTGCCAGCAGTAACACCTGTATTTGCAATCTTAGTCGTTGAAAGCGAAAAGTCGAGTATATCTGAAGCATTGATGCTATTGTTTGCAATCGAATTCGTGGTTATTCTGGATAATGGCATGGCTTTATTTATTCTCTATTCTGTTTGAAATACTCTATGCACTCTGCAATTGTTTGTTGTCTAACATACTCATCTCTAATTTCTCTAGAGGTAGGTGCTTGAAGATAACATTGTTTCTCTTCGGACCACTGGTTCTCTTCCCATTGTGTAATGATAAAATCACCACCTTTTGCTTCTAACTGATACAAACATCCTGGTCTTAAAATACCCATTACGGAATTTAAACCCCAAGCAAAACCTGTTTCATTAATTAGCGCTTCTATTGTTTTCTCTACACTCAAACTCATAATTAATTTCCTATTTTACGGTTTTGGATACTTATCTTTTACCGTTTTAATTTCTGCTTTCCATGCATCAAGACCACTATGATACAGAGTATCTAATTGGTCTGGAATAGAAGGGTATTCTTTTTTACGATTGCGTTGGTAATCTTTTGCGTCATATTCTGCTTGTAAACGAACTACCTCTGCATCAATCTGAGCATCAGTTAGTGGTGCAGTAGTTTGATTAATCCACTCAATAACACCATCACGAACTGCAAATTCCGCAGTAGGCATCAATGAATTTATTGCTGTTGCTTTATCTATCATTTTTTATCCTTATGCAACTATTTCGTAAACAACAAAAGTAGGTCTAGCAACACCTATCGCTGCAGCATCGGCAGCTGTTCCAAAAAAATATTTCGAATTAGTACCACTTTCATTTTTTGTATACAAACTATATGTTCTTGCACTAGTTGACCCAGCAGAAACAGTAGTGCCTAAAACCATTTGGTCAACATCATTAGTATCAGTATCTACTTGTCTAGCAGAACCATGCATTGGAGTTCTACTTCCATTGGCAGTATGTAAATTAACATCTGCGCTATTTGTTATATCGTATATTTTAAAATGTGATAAAGTAGAATCAAAACGACCACCAAAATTAAAAATACATTGAATTAAAAGAGTATTGCTTGCACTTTTTGGAGTAATACTAACTCTAAAGGAACTGCTTACTTCTGTCCAAGATGCTGTTCCTATTGCGACAGAGCCTGGTGCTGGGCAAGATGTTGCTACTTGAACAATAGAACCAGAGGGAAAACTTGCGGCAAGTAATGTTCCAGTCAACTGTGTATTTGCCACAGAAGTAATCTGTGAACTGATAATGTTACCAGTAATCTGAGTATTGGCAACAGAAGTAATTTGTGAACTAACAATATTACCACTAATTTGTGTATTAGCCACCGATGTAATCTGAGAGCTAATAATGTTACCACTAATCTTTGTGTTTGCAATAGAAAGAATCTTATCGCTAGTGATTGCAGTAGCACCAATAGAATTTGCAACATCAACACCACTTGTATTAGCAAAGAATAGTGTAGCACCAGTATTACTCTTAATACTGAAGTTATTATCCGAATCTAGTGTAATCGAACTTACTGTTATTGAACCGGCCATATTATATTGTCTCCAAAGCCACGATGCGGGCGGTTAGTGCGGTGATTGTTGCGGCTTGTGTGTCGTTAAACAGCATTTAACTGTTCCTCAGTAGGTCTAGCAAGGGTTGGGTGTTCCCACTTGGCTATGTAATCGCCTTTGCCGTCTGAATCGTTTTGTAGTGTGATTACAGTCATAAAGTCTTTGTCTGTAAGTTGTGGGTATAAGGTTTTTATTTTGTCGTATAGCATCATGCACTCCTTACCATTGCACCATTAAACCAAGTACCTGGCCCACCACCTGCTTGACAAGTTATAGTTCCACCAGAACTTTGATACCAATATATTTCAATGTAATCTGTAGTGCCGTTGCAATATACAAGAGAAGATACTACAACCTGTCCATTAATTGAACTTGCTACATACCCAAGTTGTCCATATTTATAAACAGAACCATTTTTGTATATGGATGCAAAATGATAACCGCTTGTAAATGTTGGTGGCCCTATTGCCGCATTTATTTGGTAGTAACCAGCAACAGTTGGTGTAAAAGTAGATGAAGCAAAGTTATTATTTGTATCAAATTCTTCCGTTTGAAATAAAATTTTTGTAGAAGTATTATTTGGGGTTGAAGTACCCGCGCTTGGATAAGCACTAAACGCTGGGCCATTACCCGCCACATTAGTACCTAAACCCGCTTGCGGTAATCCAGTTGCATTAGTCAACACCAAAGCCGAAGGAGTGCCTAGTGCAGGTGTTGTTAAAACTGGACTAGTTCCCAATACAACAGCACCAGTACCCGTAGAAGTCGTTACTCCCGTACCACCAGAGGTAACAGGTAGAGCGTTAGCCAATGTCACCACTTGCGATGAACTTATGCTCAATCCGGTAACACCAGCAGTTTGAATTGCTACTGTGTTTGCTGATGGTAAATAAAGTTTTGATGTTGCAGTAGCATCTAGGCTAACATTACCACTAGTGGGTCTTAGACCACTTGAGTCAATGAAAGCAACGGCAGTATTCGCAATCTTTAACGCAAGATTGGAATCAGCATTTATACTATCAACTTTAATTTGTCCTGCCATAAATTCTCTTTATATTAATTCTTTATTTAGTTGGGTTCGTCAGCAGGTGTAGGAGTATTGCCTTCAGCCACCCACTTTAAATAGGCTTGATAGTCTGTGTTGTCTGGGTCAAATGGGATAGCCAAAAACACACCGTCTTTTTCTTTTATGATTGAATCAACTTCATTTGTTCGCAAGTTTTTTGTCAATTTATACATTTTTATAACTCCGCAGAAATGTCAAAGTACGCATTTATATCAAATTCACAAATCCATCCAGTATTACTAGTAATGCTAGTTGCAGTTACTCTTACATTGGGACAAGAAGTATATGAATTGTAGTTAGAGGTTACTGCAACAACACCGCCTAAAGTAATATTTGTTCCACCAGAATAAATATACATAGTCCCGCTTTTAGATATTGACGGGGTTGTTCTTAAAGGAGCTGGGCAAGTTATTCCAAGATACACTTCATTAGCAGTATATCTAACTCCAGTTATATTTGGCACATATCCTGTTGATGCTGATGCGTTAACAAGTCTATAAAAATACCTCTGACATAACTGCAACTCAGTACCATAAGGTCTGTAATCAAAACTTGTTGCGGTACTGCCTTTTTCTAGTTGTACGCCAGTCACATACCAAGTGGCGTTTAAAGTTCCAACAACAGATACCGCACCTGTTACAGATTGAGTGCCAGCCGCCACCCATGCGCCAGCAGTTCCGCTTAATGCAGTTCCAGCACCCAAACTAAATGTGACCCTAAGTCCTGTTCCATTAGTTGCGCCAATCCATGTTCCGCTTGTATCACCAGCAATGGTTATAGATTTTTGTTCCCATGTGTCTGCCACAGAAATTGTGTAACTAAATGGATAAGACCTATCGTCAGCACTATTTCTAAATGCGCCACCAAATGTTCCTGTTAAAGAACTACGAACCCAAAACGATAATGTTGTTGTTTTAGCATTGGCAGTACCATAACCCATATCTGCCCAATTAAAACCTTCAATAAATTGTTCTACTCGACAAGATAAACTTGTTGCTACTGCTACGGCTGTTGTTGTTTGAACTTTTAATGAATAACTAAATCCTGCTGGTGCAGAAGTGTCTTGCGTTACTGTTTGAACACCAGTAAATGTTCCATTTTCAGCCCATTTCCATCTGTCCAAAGTGTATTGACCACCATCATCAGATAAACCAGAAAATGTAGTTCCTCGTTGTGCTATTACTGCCGCACCATTGATGATTCTATTCCTCATACCAAAGCCTAAGCCTTGAGCATTCATATAATTCTCAACAGAACCGGTTTGGAAAACAGTATTACTTAAAGTATTACTGGAGATTTGTGAACCGGTAATTGTACCAGTCAATTGTGTATTTGCCACATTAGCAATTTGAGAAGCTGTGACTAAACCTGTAATTGCAGTATTACTTACAGTACCATTGGCACCAATCATCTTAACACCAGTATTGCTATAAATGCCAGAGACATTCATGGTAGCAATTTGAGATTGCTGTACGTTTAATGTGATAAACGCATTATCTGTATCAATTGTATCGACTATTAATTTTCCCGCCATAATTTACCTTAAAATATTGTCCATACACTAGAATTTGCCACCGTTACCACAACATTATTTGCGATTGTTAAAGGGCCGGCAGAGGACGCATTATAACCTGTTGTAATCGTGCAATTTTGTGTTAATGTAGAAGCATTTATTCTGACTATACCATATGTATCTGCTGCCAGATAAGGTGTGGTTACGACAGAACCACCAAGGTAAATAACTTCAATGTTATCTGTTGCACTTGGCGGTGCAGTTGTAAAAACTATTTGACCATTGATTACTGCATATGAATCAGTCTTCTGTTTAACACCAGTAATAAAGACTAATACAGATGCTTCGTTGCCATACTCATATGA
>Ga0209190_1002673_pt1 | contig 11930 bp, 11 predicted proteins | sample M_140205_XF_Meta_FD_187315 | JGI IMG/M metagenome (GOLD analysis project Ga0209190, IMG submission 187315) | Freshwater microbial communities from Lake Montjoie, Canada to study carbon cycling - M_140205_XF_MetaG (SPAdes) (version 2) | ecosystem: Environmental > Aquatic > Freshwater > Lake... | reverse complement strand
ATAATTGGTGGGAAAACGGACATAGTAGTAGTAAATGGTCAGTTGTACGAATATGTGGTAAAAATAATACATTTTTAGAAAATACTCTTCCAATTGGAGGAGGACATTATCAGAATCAATGTGTACTTGTGTTTGATGCTACATAAAGTATCTTTTATGAAATCACTTGTCAATTATTTATCTACTTTAGTCCATTTTTTATACACATTTTGGACATTTAAAATGCCTATTTTAGTCTTTGTAGTTCTTGTATTTTCTTACTTAATTTGATAAAATCATTTACTTATATTCTTGTGCACATACCAGAATGATATACATGTGTATCTGTTTCAATTTTTATTTGTTCTAATAAATTTTTTCTTAAATCACTATTTATTAAATAGTTTCTATAACATATACTTATTTTATCCTCGACTTTTGGATCAGTAAAAATAAGTTTTAATTTAAATTCATGATATTGTGCTGCTACGCTTAGAAATGTATTAATTTTGTCATACTCCATGCCGCCTATAATATATGTCATTTTAACATTACTATTAGATGAAATAATATGAATATTATCAATTATATCTGCTTGTCTTTCTAATAAATATTCGTAAATATAATCACCATTTTTATCAACTTCTAATACAGCAACATTAAATAATACTAGTTTTTTTTGTGTATCATAGGATACAATATCTGATTTACTCTCAATTAAATATTTTATACCATCTATATATGTATCTATATTGTCATTATGACTAAATATTTTTGATCTTCTAAAGTCGTCGTATAACATATTACTAAAAATATAAATAATTAATTTCTTATATTAAAAAAGACAAAATAGCCATTTTAAATGTCCAAAGGTGTAAATAACCAAAAATGGTTATATATTTACAATTAAACATTTATTATTAAATAATCATAATAAATATTATAAATATGGTTCTGATTATCTCGCGATATTATGTTAGTCTTTAAAAAAATTTATAAACTTTCAATTTCTGCTGTCGAAATTAGAAGATTTTATTGTACTCATCTTAAATATTCCGTTATTAATGGTCATATTACTGAAAAAGAACATAGAGAAATAGCCGAAATGATGAACCATTCTTATGAAGAAAATTTAAAATATGCTTATTCTATTTAAGGATTTCTTTTTTTTATCCTTATATCTCTTTTAAGGAATTATGGGGGTTTAGAAATATTATTAATTAAATCTAATTGATTAGTTGAAATTAATTCAATATAATTATTATTTAATATTTTAGTTTGCACAATATAATTTAAATATGGATTAACTTGCATTTGAAGATGATAATTATGATGATTATTAATGACATATATTTTTTTATTTTTTAAAAAAGCACAATTAACTAAAAAACTCGAACCATAATCAATAATAATAATATCCGAATTATTTAAAATAGAGAACTGATATTTAATATTATTTAAATGGTAAGTGTCTAATACTATACCACCATTATTAATAATAATCTCTTTAATTATATCTTTATTATTAATATGATAATCTGCAACATTATCAATATCATTTCTTGGTAAAAAAACACATTTATTAATATACGGTGTTATATTAATAACATTAGAAATAATATAATTAATATAATTATCTAAATGATAATTAAAATATTTATCTGTTTCTGGATTTTTATGTGTAAAATTTAATGATATAATTAAAGGTGAATATGTAATATTATTATAATTATCAATACTATTAACAATTTCATTATTAATATTAAAAAACCTTAAAAAACTTTTAATATATTTTCTATTATTTTTAGTTAAAATTTTAATATTATTATTGGTTTTATTTAACTCAATCAATTCTTGTATAAATATACATGAATCATATATCCAATGTGCAAATGCCGTTTCATTTGTGTCTAATATATAATAATATGATTTATCAGGTTTATAATTATCATTATTATTTGTAATAACATTTCTTACTTGTACATTTAAATTACCTAATTTATCACTATATTTATCATTAATATCATTAATATCATTAGTATTATTATTATCATTAGTATATACATCAATATATAAATATATGTGTTTAAATATACGTTCATAATCAACAACGTTTTTCATTATTAGATAATCATTATCAGTAGTATTATTATTTACATTAACAACATTTTTTATTATTGAATAATCATCATTATTAAAAATACTAATCATTTATAATAATGATTAGTAAATTCTTTTTAAATTAAATTCGTGGTTATAATATTTCATTAATTTATTTAGAAAATTTAATGGAAAATCCTTATCTGTTAAATTATTTTTATCTTCTGTATTAAACCATACAGCAACAGTAAATGGAAATAATGATAATGAATTATTTAAATCTTTTATATAATTTGAATAGCTATAATCAATACCATTAGAAATAATAATATTATAATAATATTGAATTATATCTTCATATAAATCTTTATCAAAATCAACACTTTCAACTAATAAAAATATAATATCGCTAATACCTTTATTTAAATTAATATATTGAAAATCTAAATAATAAGGCTCGTTATTATTCTTATAAAAAATATTGGGACTTTTTAAATCGCCATGACATAAAGATAATGGAAATGTTGATAATTCTTCATTAATTTTATAAAAATTATTTTTAATATTATCAAAAACATTTTTAATTTGTTCATCAATATATTGATTATTATCTAATATAAATTTATCATATCTATCTTTAATCAAAATATTATAATAATCAAATTCATTAATTTTTTTAACTTCCTTTAAATATATTGGAACTTCATTATCATTGTTATAATAATGTTGGATATGCAATTTAGATATATCTCGTATAATTTTATATATGAGTTCTTTATTTTTATTTAAATCTATATTAAATGACCCATTATAACAATTCAAATCTTTTAATATAATAAATTGATTTATATAAGAACTATTATAATAATATGGAATATTTATTATATTGATAATATTTTTATAAATTTCTTTGTAAAAATATATTTCATTTTTATATAAATCTAATTTTTTAGCAGTTATTGTCAATGAATTATTAATATTAGCAATTTTTAATATAATGTCATTACTACCATTAATATTATATTTATATATATCACATATATATCCTTCACTACGATTATTTTTATTATTATAATTTATATTAGATATATTTGGTATATTAAATGAATTTTTAATTATATATTTATTATTGATTTCTTTTATAATTGATTTAATATTTATTTCATCATATTTATAGAAATATTTAATATTACCATTATCATTATCATTATCATTATCATTATCATTAATTTTCATAAAAATAGTATCAATATTTGCTGAAATAGCACTTAAATATCCAATATGACTATCTTCAAAAACTATATATTTATTATATTTATTTTCATTAAAATAAACTTTGGCATTAAGATAAGGTTCTTCATGAGGTTTTGAATTAATACAATCGTCTGCACTAATAATTAGATTAATATATTTATAAATATCAAAATATGTCAATATATTAATTGCAGTTGATTTATTACAATTGGTTATAATAGCAACTCTACAATTATTTAATTGCTGTAAAAAATTTATAACACCATCAAAAATTTTAATTTTATGAATTTTATTTTTAAATAACTCATCTTTTTTTTCAGAAATAGAATTAATTTCTGATTTAGTTATATCAGGTATTATTGATTTTAAAAATTGTTATCACTTTTACTTTTAATAAATTTATTATAATATTCTTTATTTATATTAATATCTGTCAATAATTCATTCCATATTTCTATATATAAATCGTCAGTATCAACCAATGTTCCGTCTAAATCTAATAAAAAAATAAATTCAAATTTTTCAATTTGTTCTGGTGTGCCTAATGAAAAATAATATTTATTATCTATTGTTATATTATTAAATTTAATACCATCATTAATCATATATTTAATAACAGATGATATATAATATTCATTTTTAACTAAATAATTATCATCAATTACTTTTTTTGCATATTTATATAATTCTTTATATGATGAAAATCCATATGCACCACAACATGCTAATTTATTTTCATTATTTATAAATTCTTTTTCTTTAATATTAATAATTATATTATGTTCATCTCTATCAATATATGAAAATAATGGAATTATATTATTAATATTGTCATTAAATGTAATTAATGAATTAGTACCATTCCATAATTTTATAATATCTGTTGTATAAAAATTATCAGCATCAATGCATATTATAGCATTATCATTATCATTATCATTATCATTATCATTGTCATTATCATTGTCATTAATATAATTTAATGCATATAATACAGTTTCAAGAGCGCCAGATGTATTAGTTGTTAATTTTAAAAATTTAAATTTAATATTAATATATCTATTAATAATATTAGTTTCAAAATTATATATTTCATATTCTTTATTATATACAATATATACATAATTTATATTATCATAATTAATATTGTCTAACAACCAATAAATTATCGGTTTATTCTCTACTAATATTAATGCTTTTGGTTCATTGTATTTATTTATTTTAAATCTATTACCTATACCATTTAAAGGAATTAAAATAATCATATTAATAATATTGATAATAATATAAATTAAATATTAACGCAACAAACATTAAATTATTATTGCGTTAATATAATTGTTATAATTATAATATAAATAAATATAATAACAATTATATGCCATATGAATATAATTATAACGATATTGAATGTATTTCAGTAACAAATACAACTGTTGATTATGGAAATTCTTCATTTTCAAAAAATGGTGAAATAAGAGAAAAAAAATCATTAAATTATTTTTATAGTTTAATTAATAAAAATTATAAAGTAAATATTGTTGATATTGGCGCAAATGTTGGTTTATATTCATTATATGCTAAATATTTACCTAATTCGCAATTTTACAGTTTTGAACCTTTTAAATTTACTTATGATTTATTGAATGATAATATTAAAATTAATAATATAAATAATGTTAAAACATATAATATTGGATTATCAGATAACAAAGGAAAAACAATATTAAATGTTTGTTTATCTCATGATGGTTTAAGTACAATGGGTGAAAATCCTTTAAGATTTAATGATATACATCCCGTTGAAGTAGAAATAGATACATTAGATAATATTTTTTATAATAATAATATTAAAGTAGATTTTATTAAAATTGATACAGAAGGATATGAATATAATATTCTAAAAGGTGGGGAGAAAACAATAAAAAAATATAAACCAATTATTCAATTAGAATATAATGTAACAAATATGCAACAATGTAATATTAACCCTGAACAATTATTAAATTATATAAATGAATTAGGATATACACAACATAATTTAATAGATGAAGAATTAATAATAGTACCGAATTTATAATTCTCTATATTCAAATAAATCATTATATTTATCTTTAAGAATTTCAATTATATATGGTCTTTCATATATTATTACTTTATTTTTATTATTAGCTAACAATATTGCCAATTCTAATTTTTGCGATTTTTCTAAAATATCTGATGTATCTTTATACGTTATATATATAAATTCAATAGGTTCAGTTGATTGTTTTAATTTTTCATATTGATAAAATAAATGTTTTGAATTATTATCATCATTTATTTTACAAATATTAAAATCATAATTATTGATTTTACCATATTCATATAATGCTTTATTATCTCGTGGTAAGCATGGGCCTCCATATCCAAAACCATAATTAATATATTTATTCCCTATTCTAGAATCACTTCCAATTGCATTAAGAACAATATGTGGATTACAATTATTATTTATAAGATAATCACCAATCATATTCGCATATGTAATTTTAGTTGTAATAAAACAATTAATTGATAGTTTTGTTATTTCTGCTTCTAATAAATTCATTCTCTTATATTTTTTTTCATTATCATTATCATTATCAATAATTAGTATCTTATCATATATATCAATTATTTTATTATAATTATCATTATTATTATCATTATCATTATCATTATCATTATCATTATCATTATCATTATCATTATCAATATCAATAATTAGTATCTTATCATATATATCAATTATTTTATTATAATTATCATTATTATCATCGTCTAAACCAATAAGGATAATATCAGGATTAATAATATTATTAATAATACTACCTTGTGCTATAAATGAAGGATTATAGCATAATGAAAAGTTTTTAGATTTTAATTTATCTTTGATACTATTACAATATTCAGGAATAACTGTTGAATTAATAATAATTATTTTTTCATTATTATTACCATTACCATTATCAATAGTTAAAATTTCATTAATAAAATTATCTATATAAGTATGATTATATAAACCATTATTTAATGATGGTGTTTGAATATAAGTAAAAATTATATCACAATTATTATAAATATCAATTAAATTATATGCTAAAACAATATTTGATTTATATTTAGATATGAGTTCATTTAATCCTTCTTCATTATAATTATAAGTATCATTCTTAATATTATTTAATATTGATATATTAATGTCATGTATAAATACTTTATAACCTACTTTTGCTAAAATACTAGCATAACAAATACCTAATTTACCAACACCAACAATACCTATATTACTCATATAGATATTTAAAAAAAATAAATGTTTATATAAACATTTAAAAAAATACTATTTAATAATATGTTTATTGCTTATTATCAAAATTCAAGTGATTATGCTTCAATATATGGTTATGAAGGTATTGGAGCACAATATCAAAGAATAATTGCTTTAATAGCAATTGCAAAACAACATAACCTTAAATTTATTCATTTTCCGATTACAGTAGGTCATAATTATAATAATGACCCAGAATGGAATGAAAAATGGGAAAAATTCTTTAATATAAAAAAATTGTCAAATAATCACGAAGTTGATTATACAAAATTAGAAAAATTTGAAACACCTTTTACTCATAATATTAAATTAGACCAATTATTAAAAGATAATATAAATAAAACAAATGTGTTAAATTATTATAATTTACCATTCGAAATTTTTGATAGTAATCCAGATTATTATTTGAGTTCTGTTCAAAAAGATATAATTGATGCTTATGATGAAGTTAATTCGTCCAGAGAATTAATTTATGATAAAAATAAAATAAATATAGCTATTCATATACGAGTTTTCAATGAATGCGATAATAAGGAATATTATCAAAATTTTCTTAATAACCAATCAGAACGATATTATATGAATGCCGATAAATACATAGAATATATAAATACATTAAAAATAAATTATCCCAATGCTGATGTTCATATATTTTCTCAAAAAGATACATTTGACATTCATTTTACAAAAATTAGAGAATTAAAAGATATTAAATTACATTTTAACGATTTAGATACATTTGATACTTTTCATCATTTATGTAAAGCAGATGTTTTATGTTTAGGCACAAGTTCATTTAGCTTCTTAGCAGGATTTTATAATAAAAATACAGTAATATATTTACCTTATTATCACCCACCAGCATTAAAAAGTTGGGTAGTTTATAATCCTTTAAATTGATTTAAGGAGATTAATAAGAATTCTTTAAATATTTTTTATTTACCATTAAATTTATTAACAATTTTTACAGCATCTATTTTAAATGCTTTAGTATCTAGTAATATACTTTTATTATTTTGAAAATTAATAATTGTTGAATTTATTATGTGCTCTTTATTTATATTATGATTAAATAATAACTTATTTTGTAATAAATATTCAAACCATTTATTTTCTGCAATATTGATAGTATTATATTTATCTTTACCTGTATCTGACCATAATTTCTCAATTAATAATTCTATTTGTTTTGGAATTCTTAATTTATATTTATCTATATAACCGTATTTTCGATAAGGCTTATTTGGACCATCTAAACGAAATTTAATTTTAAAGTCATCTGTTATCATATCTAAATTATCATATCTTAAAAATAAATTAATAAAATTATAATCTTCGATATAATCATAATATCTATATATTGCACCACATGTTCCAAAATCCCATATTACCCACATATAACCCAAATTAGGAATATAATAATCTTTTCCATTTATTTCATAATGAAAATAACCACCTGCATTTATTTTTTTATATAAAAAATTACCATAATGACTATCAAAATGCATAAATCCTACTGAATGTAATGATGCTAAACACATATAAATTTGTTCTATAGCATTTAACCATAAAGTATAATTATTTAAAGCTATATCATATAAATAACTCTTTAAATCACCATTTAATAATTCATTAAATATTATTAAATATCCTGCTTTTTTTAAAGTTTTTAGAAATCCTGGAAGATCTTCTTTATTATTTATTTTAGAAATATGACAAAATACATATCCATATATAATTGGAAAATGTAAATTAGCTGTTTCCATACGTATTTCATATAATTTTTGTAAAATTACTAATTCTTTATTTGCCATTCCAGAATTTATTTGAATAATTTCATTAGCAAATTGACGTTGAAGAAAACATGAAGGGACGCCAATAATAATTTTCTTAAAATTAAGTTTTTGTGTAATTAAGATAGACATCAATGATTTGCCAAGCCCACATGTCCATAGTAATTTACCAATATTATTATTTAAATAAAAATTATCAATGATATCTAAAATTTCTGATTGATGTAATTTAGGAGTTATTTTTCTAAATTCTATATATTTATTGATAATATCATTAAGACAATATTTATTTTTGCGATTAAGTCTTTTTAATTCATCTTCATTAACTAATTTAAATTTAATATTATTTTTTAATAGAAATTCATCAATTTTATCTATAATAGTAATATCATAAAATTCAGTTCCTGCATCAAAATAAACATTTAATTTTTTAAATTTTATTTTTATAATATTATCAATATATTTTAATTGTCTGTCATTATCATTAACATTATCATTATCATTATCATTAACATTAACATTATCATTAACATTAACATTATCATTAAAATCTAATTCAAAAATTTTAATAAATTTACCTCTTATAATTTCACCAGTGACATAAGAATTATTTCTATCTTTAATAGATTTAGTTATACCAACTTTATAAATATTTTTTAATTCACACCATTCATTCGTTCTGATATAAATATATCCTTTCATTGTTTTCACCGATAATAATAAATATAATCAATTTTTATCAAAAAAAGATATTTAAAGAGATTAATAATAAAACCTTAAATACTTTTAAGGAGTATATAATATGACTGATATTTATTTTCCATTCAATACGTGTGAAGAACCTAATAGGAAAGCTTGGATTGCACAACCTGTAAGTGCGTTTATAAATATGGTTACATGTTTAATATTAATTTATTTCTTTTTACAAGCTAAAACATTAATAATAAGATTATTAATATTATCATTTATCTTATTTGAAATGTTTCATACATTTTCACATATAACACATATAGACGGGGCGATACAAAGTAATATTATACATGCTATATGGTATTTTCTATCATTTATGGTATTGATAGCAAGTATAAAAATAACAAAACAATATCCGAATATCTATACAATCTTAATATTATTGTTAATAATAATAATTGATATACATCTATTTTTCATACCAAATAAATTATATATGATTTTTACTGCCTTAACATTACCTGTTGTTATTGTAATATCATATTATAATTTATATCCAAGTTATATTAAAAAAGCAATTCCATATTTAATATCATTATTAATAATTGTAGGTATATTTTTAATAAATGAAAAATTAAATTGTTTAAATATGATGAAATATGCTAAATTACCATATCACGGAATTATAGAAATTATGGGAATGATATTATTTATTACATTATCATATGTATTTTTACAAACTGAAAAAATAAATAATTCATTCTTTCATTAAATCTCGCAAATTATAGATTATTATTTTTGTTTTTTTAATTAATTCTTTGTGTTGTCGTTTTATTTCATCCGATTTATTATTGTCATTACAATAACCATCTTCTGCCATATAATCAATAAATTCAATTAATTTATTTATTACGTTTCTTTTTAAATTTATTGATAATAATAAATCTCCTAAACAATTACTTATTTCACTTATAAATTTAGGATAAATATCATTATCATAACACGAATCCCATTTATTATCACCTATATATATTTGTGAATATATCGAACGTAAATTCGTTTTTTTAATACATCTGTTTTCCGGATTATCTAATATTTTTTTTGTATATAATGTTAATGCATCGTTTTCTTTAATCTTTAATAGTTTATTTATAAATTCCAAATTTATATGGTCTGTTTTTAATGTTGTCCCATAAGGTTTTAATGGGTCGAATACTATAATATTAGTTACATTATTATTTGTAACACTATTATCATTATTTATAATACAATTATTATTGTTATTATTATTTATAATTGTATTATTTGGTTCTGGCGATGATGAAGATAATGTTAATTCGGTTGAAGGTCCTTTACATATTTTTAAATGTCTTGATTTAGAACCTCTATTTGATAATATTTTATGACATAAATGACATTCAAACGGATTTGAAATACCTTTACAAATTAATAAATGTTTTTCTAAATATTGTTTTGATGATAATATTTTATTACATTTAATACAGCATTTATTATCAGAACAAAGAACGGTATCATTTTTATTAGCGATGGTATCATTTTTATAATCAACGGTAGCATTTTTATTATTAACGGTAGCATTTTTATAAGTTGCGGTAGCATTTGAACACGGCTCATTATTATGTTTTGACACCATATGACGGTTTAAATTATATTTTTTATTAGTTTTATATTCACAACATGAGCAATTCAACATTTATGATATTATTTATTATATTATATAAATAAAATTATTATCATTATTTTTATATAACTTGCTCAAAAAATGAGCAAATGAGCAGGGAGAGAGATATTTTTTTTTAAAAAAAGTTTGAAAAATTATAAAATGTTACGTATATTATGTTCAAAATATTTATAATTCTAAATATATAGTTTTTCTTTTATTTTTGCATTTTTTTTATATTATTAATATAATTTGTTATCAGAATATTAATAAGTATTCTTTTGTATTATTTTATAAGTAAATAGTATTAAAATCAATTTTAGTCTTATTTACTTTATTTTTTAACCATGGCTTCTGTTAATGCTATTGTTGGTGGCAGTATTCGTGGTTTAGATAGAGTTATAATTTCTAAGACTACACTCAATAACAATTCGATTCGTTATGATATTGAATTCGATTATATGCAAGGGTCTTATAATGTCTATTCATGGTATGATGAGTACCATTCTGAATTCGCAGAACTTATTGATTTATTCTCGTCGGTTGGTTCTAAGGTCATTTTATGTTGTAATAAATGGGTTTTACTTGGTCCTAAACTCTCGGAAATGTCTTCCACTAATAATGGAAAGTATATTCGAGAGTGGGATAATAATCCTTTCCTTGTGACATACGAAGACCAACCTGTAGTGATTTGTGATAAATCTCCTTATCAAGTCTTTATTGATAAATTGGGATTTTATCCGGGTGAAAATTAATGATGGTGTCTTTATAAAAATGACAAAAATTTCTTTTTGTCATTTTCTTTTGTATTAATTTTATAGAATTTGTATAAAAAATGATAGTATAATTTTAATAGGTCTTTCATTACTACATATAGAGAGAGTAATCACAAACCAAAATGCCTGCGAAAATGTATTGTTTCTATACTTCCTTCTGCACTGACGACAATTGCCGATGCGTTCATCACCATCCTAGGAATGAAAGACAGTTATTATCCGAGATTATCAACACTTCACCCGAACATGTCAAACTTATCACAGAATTTAAACCTCTGGGAAAAGTTCCGTGTAAGTTTGGTGTC
>Ga0209190_1002668_pt1 | contig 11943 bp, 7 predicted proteins | sample M_140205_XF_Meta_FD_187315 | JGI IMG/M metagenome (GOLD analysis project Ga0209190, IMG submission 187315) | Freshwater microbial communities from Lake Montjoie, Canada to study carbon cycling - M_140205_XF_MetaG (SPAdes) (version 2) | ecosystem: Environmental > Aquatic > Freshwater > Lake... | reverse complement strand
CAGCGGTCTTGTCATGCTCAAAGACGTACATGGCGGCGCACGCAAAGATCACCCCATCGTGCTCAATGACCGAGTACTGGCCAATGTCACGCTCAATTTCGGTTCTGGATCTCTTGACCAAGGTGCCGTCCTTTTCAAACGGTTCGATGAGTTGCAAAATGCCACCCACATCCTCGTGAGAGGCCTCGCGCAAGCTCTCCAACTTTTCATCCACAATCATCGTGCCAATGCCGTCGTGCATGTAGACCTCTAGCAGCAAGGCGCCGTCCACGGCGAAGGGCAAGATGTGGCTGCGCTCAACACCGGCCGTGCAAGCCCGCACGCAATGCTGCAAGTAAAAAGCCAAGTCCTCGGGTCGCTGCGCTTGGGGCAGTTGGGCGAGCAGTTTTTCTGCACTCTCCAAAGACAACTCGGTGTCAATTGGGTTGTCCTCTGTCACGGGCTCCATGGGACTCAAGGGGATGCCAGGCACTTCGCACAGAAAGATCAATTTATCGGCCTGCAAGGCCGTTGCCACAGAGGTTGCAACCTCTTCCATGGCCAAGTTAAAGGCCTCTCCTGTAGGAGAAAATCCAAAGGGCGACAAGAGCACCAAGGAGCCCATGTCCAGTGTTTGCTTGATGCCTTGAACATCCACTTTGCGAACTAGCCCCGAGGACTTGTAATCAATGCCACCCAAAATGCCAATGGGCTTGGCGGTGATGAAGTTGCCAGAAATCACCCGCACCGTCGCACCCGCCATGGGCGTATTGGGCAGACCTTGGCTGAAGGCGGCTTCGATTTCATAGCGCAACTGACCGGCCGCCTCCTGAGCGCAGTCAAGCGCAATGTCGTCGGTGATACGCGTGCCATTGGCGTATTGGGGTTGGTGGCCTTTGGCCAAGAGTTGCTCATTGACTTGAGGACGAAAGCCATGAACCAACACAATTTTGACCCCCATGCTTTGAATGAGCGCCAAGTCTTGCGCCAAAGCTTGAAGCTTGCCCGCTTGGATGGCCTCTCCAGAAATGGCCACCACAAAGGTCTTGCCCCGGTGCATGTGAATGTAGGGGGCAACGGATCTGAACCAGGGTACAAAGGTAAAGTTAAAAACCAAAGACATAAGGGGTGATGCTGAATAAGGAAAAAATCGATCCTCCAACCCCCAAGTCAAGACACTTCAAAGCGCCACAATTTGCAGATTGAAAGGCTTTTTAGCTCATGGGCACTTTTGATTTGGGGCTTGCAACTGAGATAATGCTTGATTGTGAACTAATTTTGGCCTTTTTTTGACAAACGCTTCTTTCAAAATCGAATTCCCTCCCTCTTTGCCCGTCAGCATGAGACGTGAAGAGATCATGCAAGCCATTGAGGCGCACCAAGTGGTGATTGTCTCTGGCGAAACAGGATCGGGCAAAACCACTCAACTGCCCAAAATGGCCTTGGCCTTGGGGCGTGGGCGAATGAATGCAGCACAGGGCAGCAAGCCGCGTTTGATTGGGCACACACAACCTAGACGCATCGCGGCCACGTCGGTTGCCAAGCGCATTGCAGAAGAGCTTTGCACGCCTTTGGGCGATGTGGTGGGCTTTAAGGTAAGGTTCAACGATCAACTGGGACCCAAGTCCTCCATCAAACTCATGACCGATGGTATTTTGTTGGCCGAGACGCAGGGCGACCCCCTCTTGAATGCCTACGACACCTTGATCATCGATGAGGCCCATGAGAGGAGTTTGAACATTGATTTCTTGCTCGGGTATTTAAAGGAAATCTTACCCAAGCGCCCCGACTTGAAAGTGATCGTCACGTCTGCCACCATCGACTCGGATCGCTTTGCCAGACACTTTGCCTCAAGCAAAGGGCCCGCTCCGGTCATTCAAGTCTCTGGGCGAACGTTCCCCGTTGAACTTCGCTACGCCCCCTTTGAAGAGGCGAGAGACTTTGGTTTGAACGAGGCCATTGCACAGGCCCTGGACGAGTTGTGGCGTGACCCGCTTCTTGGCGGCGATGTGTTGGTGTTCTTGCCAGGTGAGCGGGAAATTCGCGAGGCCGCGGACCATTTAAGAGAGCACTTGAAAGCGCAAGTGGGAAACGCCAACGCCGAAGTCTTGCCCCTTTTTGCTCGCTTGACGCAAGCCGAACAAGACCGTATTTTCAGCGCCCATTCCAATAGGCGAGTGGTCTTGGCCACCAACGTGGCCGAGACCTCCCTCACCGTCCCCGGTATTCGCTTTGTCATTGATTCAGGCTTGGCGCGTGTCAAACGCTACAGCTACCGCTCCAAAGTCGAGCAACTCTTGATCGAACCGATTTCACAAGCCGCAGCCAATCAAAGAGCGGGGCGATGCGGGCGAGTCGCCAACGGCATTTGCATTCGTCTTTATGCCCAGGAGGATTTCAACGCGAGGAGTGCCTACACGGATCCTGAAATTCTCAGAAGCTCGCTTGCGGGCGTGATTTTGCGCATGAAGTCTTTGAGACTCGCAGACGTGGAGCGCTTTGCTTTCCTTGAGCCTCCCAAGCCCAAAGCCATCACCGATGGGTACCAGCTCCTTAATGAACTTGGCGCCATGGATGAGTTCAATCAGCTCACGCGTTTGGGCCAAGAGCTCTCCAAATTGCCCTTGGATCCTAGAGTGGGGCGAATGATTTTGGAAGCTCGCGAGCGAGGCGCGTTGAATGAGGTGCTGATCATCGCCTCCGCTTTGAGTGTGCAAGACGTTCGCGATCGCCCCTTGTCGCAACAGTCCCAGGCCGATCAAGCCCATGCCAAGTTCAAAGATGACAAAAGTGAGTTCACGGGCTATGTGGCGCTTTGGCATTGGTTAAAAACCGCCAGGGGTGACAAAGAAACGCCTCAACCTCAGCCTCACCCTCAGCCTGAGGCCCAGTCCCAGTCCCAGGGGTTTGCAAAGCCAGAGAAAAGACCCCCATTGAGTGGGCCTGCATCAAGTGGGCCTGAATCAAATGGGCCTGAATCAAATGGGCCTGCATCCAATGAATCCTCTGCGGTCCAAGCCAAAGGGGCTTCAAATCTAGCACCCGAGCCAAGACCCAACCGCATACAGAGCAAGTCATCCCAAAGGGGGGAGGCCCCCAAAGTGCAAAGCCCCCAAATGCTCATGAGGCCCAAGGACTATGCGCAACTGAGCCTTCAAGTCAGTGCGCAGGTGGCCTCTCAAATGGGCGCCCTAAGGGGCGATCCAAAGCAAAAGCAACGACCTCTGCCTGCAAGGGCTCAGGTGGCCCCAAGCGCTCAAGGCACTCAAGGAAAAGCACAAGTACAAGTACAAGTACAAGCCCAAGCCCAACAAGCTCACTCACAAACACGGTTAAGTCAACGCCAATTCGATCAGCTTTTGAGACAAAACTTCCTAAGCCCCAGGCGCCTCAGAGAGTGGCGAGATGTGTACACCCAACTCTTGAGCGTGGTGCATGAACAAAGATGGAAACTCAACCCCAAGCCAGCCAGCTATGAGCAGTTGCATTTGAGCTTGCTCTCTGGTTTACTGGGCAACATCGGCTTTAAGCCCCAAGAGGAAGAGCATTACTTGGGCGCGCGGGGCATCAAGTTCTACAAACACCCGGGGGCGCATTTGCGCAAAAAACCAGGGCGTTGGATCGTTGCGGCTGAGATCGTCGAGACCACGCGCGTGTTTGGTCGTGCCATTGCCCACATCGAACCCCAGTGGTTGGAGGAGGTCGGTGGGCACCTTCTTAAAAAACAACTCTTGGATCCGCATTGGGAGAAAAAACACGCCGAGGTCGCCGCCTATGAGCGCGCCACGCTTTATGGCTTGGTCGTCTACAGCGGGCGTCGTGTGCCCTTTGCCAGGCTGGACATGCGGGCAGCCCGGCAAATTTTCATCCGAGAAGCCTTGGTGCACTTGGAGTGGGATACGAAGTTGAAGTTTCTATCGGCCAATCAGCGCTTGATCGATGAGATACAAGACATGGAGCACAAGTCCAGGCGCCAAGACGTCTTGGTCGATGATGAATTGATTTTTGCGTTTTACGATGAACTCTTGCCCGAGCACGTCTACAGCGGACAAACCTTGGAGAAGTGGTACAAAGAGCAAGAGTCAAACCACCCAAGCGCTCCTGCCTTGTTCATGAGCAAACAAACCCTCATGCGCCACGAGGCCAAAGGGGTGACCTACCAGTCGTTTCCGCCAACACTTCGCATGGGGGGGGTGGACTGCAAGGTGGAGTATTTGCATGAGCCCGGAGCCAGTCGAGACGGCATGAGCGTGACCCTGCCTCTCTTTGTCTTGAACCAAGTGCATGACGACCGGGCCGAGTGGTTGGTCACGGGCATGTTGAAAGAAAAAATTCAAGCGCTCCTTAAAAGTCTGCCCCAAAGGCCCAGGTCCAGGTTGGTCCCCTTGCCTCAAAGCGCCCAAGCGTTTTATGACGTCTTGTCTGGCCAAGCGCGTTTTGCTGAGGGCTCACTGATGCAAGCGCTGCTCAAACTGGTGAGAGACAAGACCCAACTGGATTTGAAGCTCACGGACTTTAAGACCGATACCTTGAGTGTGCATTTGCTGTGTCACTTTCAAGTCGTCGATGAGCACCTGCGCATGCTCGCCCAAGGCCGAAACTTAGGCACCTTGAAGGCGCAATTGAGTAGCCAAGCCAGAGGCGCCTTCCAAGCGCTGGCCTCACTCAAAACCCAAGTGCTTGAGAGCAGCGTTTTGGTCTCAGAGGCAAAGGACTTGCACGCAAGGCTTGACTCAGCGCAGACGCCAAGAGCCCCTTCAAGCTCCAAAAACCTTGCATTGAACACCCCTGCATCCAACACCCCTGCAACCAACACCTACTCCTTTGGCCCTCAAGACGCCTCGGCTCCAAGCGAGCAAATCTACACCACATGGAGCTTTGAGCCCTTGCCCGAACTCATGGAGATTGAGCGCGGCGCGCAGTCTTTGGTGGGGTTTCCGGCCCTGGTCGATACGGGAGAGGGCGTCAAAATTGAAGTCTTTGATGAGCCCGATGTGGCCAAAACCCGCTTGGCCAAAGGCCTTGAGCGCCTCTTTGTGCTCCAACTCAAAGAGTCCATCAAGTACTTGCAAAAGAATCTACCCGCTTTGGTCAGCATGAACATGATGTACCTTCAAGTCAGCCCCAAAGCCGCGAGCGACGAGGTGTTCAAAGACATCTTGAGTGTCACGGTTCACAGGGCCTTTTTGGGTGAACCTTGGCCCAGAGACGCCATCGGTTTTGAGCAACGTCTTGAAGAGGGTCGAGGGCGCTTCAATTTGATTGCCCAAGAGGTCTGTAAAAGCATTCACCTCGTGCTGACTGAGCACCAAGCATGTCGCAAAAAATTAAAGGACATGAAGTTGCCTAGTGAAGTGAGCGAGGACATGGATGGACAGTTGAGTAAACTCATCACGCCACGCTTTATCACCCAAATCCCCTACAGCCAGTGGCAGCATTTGCCTCGCTACCTCAAGGCGGCTCATTTGCGAATGGACAAGTACAAGTCCGATCCTGCAAGGGATCAGTTAAAGCTCTCTGAACTCAAGCCCTTGGAGTCCAAGTATTGGCGTTGGATGGAGTCGAGAAAGGGGCAAGAAGATGACAGAACGCGCGAGTACCGATGGCTCTTGGAGGAGTTGAGGGTGAGCACCTTTGCCCAAGAGCTCAGAACGCCGCAACCGGTGAGCGTCAAACGCCTTGAAAAGGCCTGGGCGCTTCTTCAGCAGTAAAGAGGTGCCCTTTTGGGCCAGGACTTCTGAGCGACTTCTGAGCGCTTAGAGTTTGGCCAAGCGCTCAAGGGCCAACTGCAAAGTCTCGTCTTTTTTGGCAAAGCAAAAGCGCACAATGCCTTGGTCAAAGCCATCTCTATAAAAGGCCGACAAAGGAATGGCGGCCACTCCAATTTCTGAGGTGAGCCATTCGCAAAACTTGGACTCTCCAAGCGTCCTTTCTGGAACTTTCAAATCATCCAAACGCACACACTGAAAGTAGCTGCCCTGTGCGGGCAGCAAAGAGAAATGGGTTTGGGCCAGTCCTGCCCTAAAGAGGTCGCGCTTTCTTTGGTAAAAGGCGGGCAACAGCAAATAGGGACTGGGGTCTTGCATGTACCTGGCCAAGGCATGCTGCACGGGCGTGTTGACGGTAAAGACGTTGAACTGGTGCACCTTTCTGAATTCCACCATGAGTGCTGCTGGGGCGGCGCAATAAGCCACCTTCCAGCCTGTGACGTGATAGGTTTTGCCAAAGCTTGAGATGATAAAGGCGCGTTCAGCCAAAAGAGGAAAGCTTGCAGCGCTGATGTGATGGTTGGGCGCAAAGACCATGTGCTCATAGACCTCATCACTGATCACAAAGATTGAGGTGTCCTTGAGCATCTGCCCCAAGCGCTGGTAGTCCTCAGCGCTCCAAATGGTCGCACTTGGGTTGTGCGGGGAGTTGATGATGATGGCTCGCGTTTGGGGGCTGATTGCCTGTTGGATGGCCTCAAAATCCACCTTGAAGCTTCCAGGCTTCATAGGCACGGGCACGACCACGCCCCCTGAGAGCTCGATGTTGGGGATGTAGCTGTCGTAGCAAGGCTCCAAAACAATCACCTCATCTCCCGCTCTGACCGTGGCCAAGATGGCGCTCAAAATCGCCTGTGTGGCACCTGCGGTGATGGTGATCTCGCTGTTGGCGTCGTAGGTTTTGTGATAAAGCGCCTCAATTTTTTTAGAGACCGCCACTCTCAACTCTTGCACACCCAGCATGGAAGGGTATTGATTCAAGCCTTCAAGCATGGCGTTGGTGACGTGTTGGACCAATTCTGGCGCGCACGCAAAGTCGGGAAAGCCTTGGCCCAAGTTCACGGCCTTGTGCTCTAGGGCAAGCGCCGACATCACCGTGAAGATGGTGGTCCCCACATGGGGCAGTTTGGAGTCTAAGATGGGCGTCATGTGATGATGTATTTTAAACGTTTGGGCATGCGTGAACGGGCGGAATTTGAAATTTTCAGGGCAAAGGGCCTGGAAGTATCAGGGGGGTTCTACCAGTATCCAAGAGCGGGTCTTTAGGTTTAGGTCTTTAGGTTTAGGGCTTCATTTTTTTCATGGCCTCAAGGATGGATTTTTCTGAGAGCATGGGGCTCAAGAGTTGGGCAAATTCCAAGACGAATTGTCTAAGGTAGGCGCCTCGCCTAAAGGCCACGCGCGCCACATTCTTACCAAATATATGGGACGCGGGGCGGATGACCAAATCCGAATCGAATTGGGGCTGAACGGCCATCTCGGCAATGATGCCAACCCCCATGCCGATGCGCACATAGGTCTTGATCACGTCCGAATCTATCGCCTCCAAAGCGATATTGGGGCTCAAGCCTTGCACCTGAAAGGCTTGGTCGATCTTTTGTCGGCCCGTGAAACTTGGGTGATAGGTGACCAAGGGATAGGCACTGAGGTCCTTTAAGGCAATGGGTTTTTTCTTCATGCTCAAAGGGTGCCCTGGGGGCATCACCAAGACGTGTTGCCAGTCATAGCAGGCCAGTGTCACGAGATCTTCGTAATCGGCCAAAGATTCCGTGGCGATGGCCACATCGGCCTCCTCATTCATCACCATGTGGGCCGCTTGGCTGGGTGTGCCTTGGTGCAAACTGATGTTGACATGGGGGTAGGCTTTTCGAAGGTCAGTGAGCACTTGTGGCAAAACGTACCGCGCTTGCGTGTGCGTGGTGGCAATGGAGAACGTGCCCGAATCTTTTGCACTGTATTCATTGCCGATGCGTTTTAAATTGTGGAGTTCATTCAAAATGACGTCGATGCTCTTTAAAACATGGCGTCCTGGCTGGGTGATGCTTTTGAGTCTTTTGCCGTGACGCGCAAAAATATCTACCCCAAGCTCCAGTTCAAGTTCGAGGATGGCCTTGGAAACGCCTGGCTGAGAGGTATGAAGTGCTTTGGCGGCTTCGGTGAGGTTTAGGCCTCGTTTGGCCGCTTCGTGAACGAATTTAAATTGATGCAAGTTCATAACTTCTAATTATAAATAGAAAACTTGATAGATCAAATAGTAGTAAGTTGGGTTTGTGAGGTTCCCTTCATTGAATGCATGGAGGCAGAGTCAAGCAAAACCGTTAAAAAAAGCGCGGGCACGCGCCTCTTTAAAATAGACCTCAAAGGATTTAACAACTCGTCAAGGCGTGTACTCTGGCACTCTAGAACTGTGGTACTTTATAAGGTGACATTGAAATTAAGTGCACCTTTGTAAAAAAATTCAGATAAGATATTGCCAGACATTTAAAATGCAAAGGGTCTTTGCATTGGAACCTGGGCTTTAAAAAAAACCTGTGTCCACGCAACTTTCTATGTGTCATTGATCACGCCTAGTGAATCATGAATTGTAATTTGTAAGCCCCCCCTAGATGAACACAATCCATCTCGACTTATCACCTCTAAAAAATGCCCTTCACAAACTCATTGAGGGTCGGGATCGTTATTTGACGAATATTGAAGATTCACAAATTCGAGATGGACTGATACAGCGCTACAAGTTCAGTTACGACATCAGTCACAAAATTCTTAAAAGACACATGGAATTGAGTTCTGCAAACCCTGAGATTTATGACGCTATGCAATTCTCGCAATTGATTAGAAGTGCCAACGAGATGTCTTTGCTCAAAAGGGATTGGACCCGCTGGAAAATATTTAGAGAAATGCGATCAAAAAGTAGTCACACCTATGACGAAAAAATAGCCATAGAAGTTGTATCAATCATTCCCGATTTCATTGACGAGGCAACATTTTTACTTTCATCACTCAAATTGAAAAATGCTTGACACAAACATCCCCATTGATGTGAAACCCATTGAGTGGGAGATTATTCAAAATATTCTTTCTGAAATAATTCCTGATCGAAGTGTTTGGGCCTTTGGATCTAGAGTCAATGGAAATAAAAAAGAATTTTCTGATCTGGATCTGGTGGTTTTGGGAGAAACTTCAATGACGCATGAGCAAGAAGCGGATCTGCAAAATGCTTTTGTGAGATCGGACCTCCCTTTCAAAGTCGATCTTGTGAATTGGTCGCGCACATCTGACCCATTCAAATCAATGATCAGTCAATCTTATGTCATCGTGCGATAAGTCGATCGCTTAACTTGAAGGGCGAATGGGGGTTTAAAGCAAACTGCCTAGGATCACTTTTAAGCATATCCATTCAAATGTTCACTGGCAAATGCTCAAGTGGTTCCTCAATCAATGTTTTCAAAGCCTTTGAGTGAATGGACTCTGGATCAAAGAGCGTCTGTAAAATCTCAAAATGATTCACCCCTTGAACGACATGACTCGACACCATGGCGTTGTTGAGTCTCAAGGCGTCATCAAACTCGTGAAACTGCCGGATAAATTCCGGGGACTCATTCTCCCCACACAAAAGCACCACTGGCATTTGAAATTGTTGAATCTGCCTTTGGGGACTCAAGTCCTGCACGAGCTCAGGTGTGAAGCGCACATATTGACTCCTCGCTGACAGGCTCACGGGTTCTAGGTCATACATGCCTGAGCAGCACAGCAAAGCACTGATAGGCGCGCGCTCCAAGCCAACACTGACCCAGTCCCTTGTGACCATGCAAGCCGACAAATGCGCCCCCGATGAATGCCCAAGGACAATGATTCTTTGCGGGTCGGCATGGTGCTTTGAGCAGTTGTTGTAGGTGTAGAGCAAGGCGCTTTGAATTTGACGCGCCAAGTGAGCAAGGTCTCCATCCACCGAGGTCACGGCATCAAAATCTGGGATCACCACATGGCAGCCCAACGCTCTAAGCCAATGCGCTTGAAGCGCATTGGCCAGTGCCGTCCCCGACTTCCAAGCCCCTCCGTGCACAAAAAACACGAGCGGCGCGTTCGCCTGTTCGCTCACATACCAGTCCAGCATCTCGATGGGAGACGGGCCATAGGACAAGCGCAAGGGCTTGGGCACTTGCTCGCGCGAGAGCGCACTTTGATGTGCAATTTGCTCCAAGACCTCAACTCGGTTGGGCGCATGGTTGGCCTGGTCGTAGGCCCAGTCCAATTGTCCTTGCGTCATCTCTTGCCAGACCTTGGGCTCTATGGCTTGGACTTCAGACCCAGTGGTACGCATCACAAACTCACGCCAGAGAGTTTGACCGCCGCTTTTCTGGAGAGCACTTCGGCCTTGATGTGTTTGTTGAACTCCTCAGGGCCAAGACCTGAGTAATCATAGCCTTTGCCATCAATTTCATTGGCTTTGAAACTTGGCTCTCCAAGCACACTCAAGACATCTTTGTTGATTTTTTGAACCACCGCGTTGGAGAGGACCTTGGGCGCAAAGAGGCCCACCCAAACGTTGGCGTCAACCTCGGGAAAGCCAAGTTCGGTCATGGTGGGCACATCGGGAAAACTGGGCGAGCGGGTTTTGCCACCATAAGCCACGGGTTTGATGCGTTTGTTGGCAATATGAGGTCTGGCAGAGACCACACCCGACCAACTCATGCTCACCTCATCGCCCACGACCGCCGCAATGGCTTGTGGGATGCCCTTGTAGGGGACATGCAAAATGGACAAGCCCGACTTTTGTTTAAATATTTCGGTGGCCAATTGGGGTTGACTGCCCGGTCCGTAAGAGGAGTAAGACAAGGCTTCAGGCTTGGTGCGGGCCAACTCCATCAACTCGGCCATGGAGTTGATGCCTGTTCGCTGCCCCACCACCAACATCTGGCTAAAGGAGACCAATTGCGTAATGGGCCAAAAGTCTCGCTCCAAATCATAAGGCAGTTTGGTGTACAGGTGTGGATTGATCGTGAAGCTCGCATCGGTGGTGAGCAGCAAGGTCGAGGGGTCTTTGGCATAGGCCACGGCCTCCACGCCAATGAGTGTATTGGCCCCCAGACGGTTGTCGATGGTGACCGATTGTTGCCACTTTTCTTGCAACTTGTAGGCCAAAGCCCTGGAGAGCAAATCGACCCCTCCACCCGAAGGGTACGGGACCACGATTTTGACCCCCTTGGTGGGCCAATCTTGGGCTAGACTTTGGGAGCCGATCAAGGCCAAAGACAAGATCATGGCTGCGCTGTAAAAACCTAGACTGAGCAAAGATCGAACAAGAGCGCGCATGGTGTAATTCCCCGAAGCAAAGGTTAAAGTTTTTATTATGTCAGAGAAAACCACGCCAGTCCCAAGAGAAAAGCGCGCTCAGGCGCCAAGAGTCGCAGCCGAGTTGCCACTCCCGCCTTTGCCCGCCACTCAGTTTTTACGGATCGCTGGGGCTTCCAGATCGATGTACCTTGGAGACCGCTTTTCCTTCATGCAGGCAGGCAACTGGGATGCCCCGCCGATCGTTTTTTTGCACGGCATTGGTGCAAACAGCACTTACTTTCGATTTCAGTTCGCGCAACTGTCTGAGCAGTTCAACGTCATTGCGTGGAATGCACCCGGTTACTGGCTGAGCGACGCCTTCGTGTCCTCTCACCCCAACGAACACGACTACGCCAATGCGCTTGGGGATTTTCTTCATGCCTTGGATTTGAAGCAAGTCACTTTGTGTGGCAACTCCTTTGGCTCGGTGGTGGCACAAGCCTATGCCATCGATTATCCTGAGCACGTGCTGCGCTTGATGCTCACGGGCACGGGCGTTGGGCAACACGCAGTGAGCCCTCAAAGGAGACAAAGCTTCGAAGCGAGGGCGCAACGCATTTTGCAAGGCGGTTATCAATACGCCGACGCCGGTGTTGACGCTTTGGTGGGGCCCCACACGTCACCGGGCCTTAAAGACATGCTCATTGAACTCTCACGCGCCAACCAGCCCGCAGGCCTTCTAAGAGCCGTGTCCTTTCGCTTGAGCAGCTTCTTCACGCCCGAGCACGCCCACCGCATGCGCATGCCAGTTTGGATGGTTCAAGGTGAGCTCGACCAGATCAACCCCAGATCTGAAAACGTGGACCTCTTGCTGCCCAAACTGCCGCACGCCAAGCTCTTCGAGTGGCCTGGCATCGGACAC
>Ga0209190_1002667_pt1 | contig 11944 bp, 12 predicted proteins | sample M_140205_XF_Meta_FD_187315 | JGI IMG/M metagenome (GOLD analysis project Ga0209190, IMG submission 187315) | Freshwater microbial communities from Lake Montjoie, Canada to study carbon cycling - M_140205_XF_MetaG (SPAdes) (version 2) | ecosystem: Environmental > Aquatic > Freshwater > Lake... | reverse complement strand
AAGAGCCAACTGCATTTGTTACACCATTAATAGTTGGAAATGTAGGTACACCCGTTGCATTATATTGAGTTGCATAAGGTAAATCATAAGTAATAGAATCTACATAAGTTGTTCTTGCTAATGATCCAACGGCCCAAGTATTCTCAACAAAGTTATAAACAACATTTCTATCTACTTGAGCAGAACCATATTGTGCATAATTCCAACCAACTTCATTATATAATGAATTGTGATATGCATAAGAAATTTCATTTGCATCATAGTTAATTCCTAAATTATCTCCATCTGTTGTAAATACAAAATCTTCAACTAATGAAGGTATTTGTTTAACTGTACCATCAAATGCAAAAAATCCTCCACCAAATCCCATCCAGAATACAGCACCCTGTGCAAATATCATAGCATGTTGGCCAAGACATCCACAATTTGTGCCTACCTGTCTAATAGAAAATGTAAATGGTGGACCTACAAATTGTATAGTGTAAGCTGCTTGATCCGTTAATACTAAAAGATAATCTTTTCCTTGTATAGCTCCTATAATTGTATTTCCGGTATCTAGTCTAAAGGTACCTGCTGTATTAGTTACTTTTGGAGTCCATGTACTAATATCTTCTTGATTTGAAAATCTTATAAGCATTGGATCAAAGCTTGTAGTATCTCCAATGGTAGTTTCAGTTCCCATTGCAAATAAATGTCTGTCTCTATCTGACACAATCGTCATAATAGATTTTGTAGGTGCTCCACTTACAACAGCTGCTCTTACAGAAAGTCTACCCGCAGCAGATGGATCCCAAGTATAAGTTTTTCCGTTCTTGACTGTAGCAACAAGTATCTGGCCAAAGTTATCGAGCGACCAAGAACCAGGATCTAAACTAACAGTAGTTACAGAAGACTCTTCACCCCAATCTTGCCAAGATGTTGCATTAGTTACAGTTGCAAGTGTTAAATGAGTTGTTGCAGTTGTACCATCAGCACCTCGTCCGCAACCTGTAAAAGTTGTTGCAGTTTTTCCAGTATAAGTAATTAATTCAGTATCAATATCTATTCTTCCAGGAACAGAAACAGATCCTGCTGGAAATGCTGCAGTTGAAGCAACGGTAATTGTTGTTGCTATTGCAGAAAGAGCACCATTTAATGTAGTTGTTACACTTGGAATAACTATTCCACCAAATAATCCAGTTCCCCATCCATAAGCAGGTGTTTGAAATGTAGGACCAATTGTTACATAAGGTGTTACTGTTAAAGTTCCTCCAGCTGTGACACCCGTTCCAGTTTCAGCACTTGTCATTGTAATTGTAAAAGTATTTATTGTAGGTGTTGAAAGTACTTGAAATGTGTTTGTTGTAAAACTTCCTGATGTAAAACTTGTTGTAGGTGATCCTGGAGTTGTAACACTTGTAAATATTATATAATCACCGGCAATTAATCCATGTGCTGTTAAATTGATTGTAACAGTTGTAGAAGATGTTATTGATGTATAAGTGGCTCCAGTTAAAGCTGTACCAAGAGGTGTGATATCATAAAAAGAACCTTCATAATAAATAACTAATAATTTAGATGATCCTAAAGCTGCATATTTTTTACCATCTAATGCTGTCCATGTATGCTGATCTCTAACAGGGCCTGCTATGGTGCTAGAAACGAGTTGTTGCCAACCACCTATTTTCTGTGGTTCTCCATACCTAAATCTAACATTATCACCATCAATCCATTGCCCTTCGGCTCCGGTTGCAGTTTGTTGTTTGTTAAATCCAGGCTTAAATTGTATCTTCTGTAATGGCATAAATATTACCTATCATATATGCCATTTTCATTCAATAAGTTTAAAAATTGTTTTATATCTTGACCATAGGTCTTTAACATATCTTCTTTATATATGAAACGAGGTCTTTCAAAAGGATGGTTCTCTAATGTAAGAACATTAACAACTTGCATAAATTTAGCTTCGTGTGCATTTATAGGTTTATAACATAGGGTAGCATCATATTGTTGGCGCTGTAATTCTAAAAATCTGTTAGTTCCTGTTTGAACTAAATTATCATTAGATGGACTTAAAACAATTGGACATAATAATCCAAGTTTTTCCATTTGACCTCTTACTCTTTTAACAGATCTTTCTATGGGTGTATGAACTAAACTTAAATCTTTAAGTTCTTTTAATACAATTCTATTTTTAAATAATTGATATTGAGGATAAGCTATTTTCATAAATTAATTTTAGTCATATCATAGATTTTAAACCATTCCTCTGCATATTCTGTATTTTTATATTCTTTAAAATAAGGTCCACCTTCTGTAAAATGAATATTGTGTACATCTTTTTTATAAGGGTATTCACCAACTAACCAATTCCATTCAAGTGGAAGTTCTCCTATTAAACTTTCATCCAACCATTTAAATTGATGAAGTTCTAAACCAGATTTATTATTTACATATTCTGGTATAAGTGTTTTGCATTTAGATGTATTCATCAACATTAAACTAGACCAATTCTTTTTTGCAAATACTGTTTGGGTATTACCTAAAAACTTATTTTTAGATTTAGGAATATACTCATGTTTACAAACTTGAATTGCATAGTTTTCATTTCTTAAATTCCAAAGTTTTGTAATATCGGATAACATCACCATGTCGGAATCCATAAATAGCGCCCAGCCATTATAATTCATTAAGTGAGGGACTAGAAATCTGCTAAATGAAAATTCAGTAGAGGCAAGGGGATCTTGTTTTCTTGTATAAATGTTTTTTAAATTATTTAAATTAATTGGTGAGATAGTGACTGGAGTTGAACTATTTCTTAAAATACTTTCTGCTAATACATGATAAGCTATTTTAACTTTATTATCATATCCTATAAATACAGGAATCACGCAAACATTCCAGCTTGTAAAAAATTAAAAGAAACCGATATTCTAATATCATTAGATTGATTAACATCAACCGTATGATTAAGCCATGATGGAAACATAATACATCTTCCAGCAATGGGTTCATAATAGACTTCTTTCCATAAATGTTTTGGAAGTTGTTCTTTAGTTCTTCTTGGAACCGTCATTAAAGAAATTGTTTTAGGATCTTCTATTTTTAAATGCCCACAATTCTTTGGTGTTTTAATATAATAAACTCCAGACCATAATGAATTAGGATGAATATGAGGTCTATTAAATCCACCTGGAGGATTAATGTTGGCCCACATATTACCTAAAAAAGGTTCTGAATCTAAACATTCCTCTTTATATATTTCAAATTGCATATTAAATAATTGTTCAACTAAATTTTTATAATCTTGTTTTGTATGCATATCAGCAGTTGAATGCCAACCATTCACATTTGTTTTTTGTAATCCATTGTCTTGTTTAGACCAATTTACAACATGTTGTGTTAGTTGTTCATTATCTATATTAAAATCTTTAATATAAATTTGAGTTGGAAACCATAATTCTTTATGCATCATCCTTTTTTACTTTCAATTGGATTGTATTCTACATCGCAATTTGCAGCTAATGTTCTTCTAGTTTCATTTGTTGAATTAAATGGATAAACACAATGTTTCATATCATAAGGAAAGATATAAAAATCACGAAGTGCCATTGGGGGTGAATAATCTCTATTTGAAAATTGTCCTGAAGAATTACCTATAATTTGTAATCGTCCATTAGTTGGTAAATGTTCTGATGAATATTCTACACCATAAGTTGAAGGTAATTTTAAAATCATAACGGATGTTAAACCTGTAACTAAATTTCCTTGATGAATATGAATTGGATTATATTCATGAGCTTTCATTTCATTAACCCATATTGAATTTAAATGAAGTCTATATTTAAAAACTTTATTCCAATCTAAATAATGAGTATAAACTGACATAAACCATTCTTGTACACGTGGAGTTAAATAGTTGTGTCTGTGCATTTTAGATGTGTCATCTCCATCATAAAATAAAGATCGTTCATCGTCTATTTTACCAATTAATTGTTTATTTGCTTTTGCAAGTTCACCGTGTTTACTTTCATAAATATGATTAATCTCATTAAAGATATCTACTGGAACTTCATAACGAATAACGGTTTGACCTAAAAATACAAAATTAAATTTCATTCTTCATCTCCTGTCTTATCTTTGTTGCAGATATTTCTTGTATCTGTTTGGGTAGAACTATTTCTTCAATCTTATAGCCTACATCTCTACCATAACAAATATTTGTAATATTTGCAACTTGTAGAACTTCAAATTGACCTTGATAATCTTTTAGTTTTTCTTCAATTCTTTTTTTAATATCATTAAATTCAAATGGATTATTATCTGATTTTGGCATAGTTCTAACCATAATTTGTACCTGTCCAGTCTTTTTTAATATTTCTTTAAATAGAGCTAAATGGCCATCATGAAATGGTTGCCATCGTCCTAACATTTGTGCTGTGGGTTTAGAGTAGTCCATGGATCTCCTTTATTATGTTATCATAGTTAAAATCAGTTATTTCAAAATCTACTTTTTTAGGTTTTTCAAATACTTTATTGGTATCTTCAAATCTTCCTTTATTAATAGTGTTCATCCAAATCCTCATATCATAAAAAGATCTATAAGATTCAAATGGACAAACAAAATCTACAACTACATGATTGACTGCAAGATCACACATTGTCATCATACGATTAGCTTGTCGCTTTCTACCTGTTTCTGTAAAATCCCAATCTTCAAATAGTTTTCTAATCTCATCAGCATTAAAATGAGGTATCTTTTTATTCTCCACTAACTTTTTAGCAAATGTAGTTTTGCCAGATCCGGGTAATCCAAATATTAAAATTTTCATAACTTTATATGACCGTACTTATCTATAATACGTTGTGGTATCATAGATTTATAAGGATTGTTTTCCTTTCTAATCTCTTCTCTAATAGTATGCATTCTATTTCCAACGACTGTATCGTCGTAACCTATACCATTTATTTTAAATTGATTCAAGGATTTAAAATTATGATTAAATCTAGGTATTTCTAAAAAATCATATATTTTATTTATCTCAATTTCTGGTTGATTTACTAAATCATCATATCTTAAATAATGACATATTTCTGGATAGTTAAAAGAATTTTTTATAGCTTCTAAATCTTTTGCAATAGCGCCGTCTTTATTCATCAACATAGATAATTTTTGCTCAATCGTTGTATGACCATATTTATTTGGAAAAGCTGTAGGTTCATTTTCAAACCATTTAATATAAGAAGCTAATACATCCATTAAATCTCGAAGAATAATAATAATTTTAAGAGGTCTTTTAAAATGATTTTGCATTAACATAAAATTACCAGGTGTCATTACAGGGCCTCTATCTATGATATATTTTTGTGGCCAATCTTTATAATAAGTATCAAATATACTATCTAAAACATTATCTAATGATTTATGATCTGGGTAATTTTGAAAAACATCTGTCTGTTTAAGAAGAAACAAATCTTTCATTATTTCTAATGTAATAGAATTAGGAGTTACCGCAATATCTGGATTTTGGTTCATTAACGAGCCAAATAAAGTATTTCCTGATCTTGGTAACGCAACTAAAAAAAATAATTTTTTAGCTGTTTGGTTTTCCAAATGTAGGTTGTTCAATTGCTTTCTTTTCATCGTTTTTTAAAAGACCTAACTCTTTTTTAATTCTTTCAATAGTTTGAAGTTGTCCAACAACACTAAATACTTCTGCTTGTGATGATCCTGGTGTTAATGTTTTTACTTTACCAGACATAATCTGATGATAAGATTCTAATTGATGGGTATTCACATTTTTAGTATCGAACGTTCCATTATCAAATTCTAATTTTAATTTAGACCACATATTAATTTCTCTCATACGATCTCTTGCAACAAGTTCCATATTTGCTTTTGCGTAAATCTTTTCATCTAAATCTATTTTATAACATTCTAATTTATATTCATCAGTTTCAGTTTCTAATTTTTTTTCTAACCATTTAATCTTTGCATCATTTCTTCTGTAATCAAAAGAGAGTGACATTAAATTTTCAAGGAATATATTTTGTTCTCTAACACATTGCCAATATTTAGAAGATAGTGTTGGATATTTTGCATCTTGTAAAACGGATACTCTAGCTTCAGTTTCTGTTCTGAAAATTTGTTTTTTTGTCCACGTATCACGAAGTTCTTCTACCATTCCTTTAAATGCGCTTACGTCATTAGGATCTAGTAAATTATTTAAGTAAACTTCTTCTTGCTGTATTAAGCTCTTTATATTTCTCTTCTCTGTCATTGAGAAGGATATATATATTTATACTGAAGTTGTCAAGGTTCTCGCAGTTGCAATTGGAGAAGAAGGCCCTGTGTATTCTTCTGTGTTTGCAACGTTAACTGTTGTATAACCACCTGCTGCTAATCCTGCAGACTGCGTTCCACAACCAGCTAAATAAAATCTCGCCGTTGCCATAGAATTTGAATTTGTCCAAGATATTCCATCATATTCTTCTGTGTTTGCAACAACAATTGTTGTTGCTCCACCAAAAGCTAAAGCTACTGTTTGCGTACCTGCTCCTGCTAATTGTTGTCTAGATGTATTTAAACTTCCTCCAGCAGTCCAAGTTGTTCCATCATATTCTTCTGTGACATTTGTAACAGCTGTTGTAAAACCACCAAAAGCTAATCCCGCTGTTTGAGTTCCACATCCACCTAAAGTACGTCTTGCTGTATTTAAACTCCCCCCTGCTGTCCAAGTCGTACCATCGTATTCTTCTGTGGCTGATTGATTATTTGGAGATACATTACCTCCAAACGCTAAAGCAACTGTTTGAGTTCCACACCCTGCAGGATAACGTCTAGCCGTTCCTAAATTACCACCTGCTGTCCAAGCAGTTCCATTGTATTCTTCAGTTGCATTAGTAGCACCTGTTGATATTTCACCACCAAATCCTGCGGCAACTGTTTGAGTACCTGCCCCTCCAGCACTACGTCTAGCTGTAGACATAGTTCCACCTACTGTCCATGAGGTTCCGTCGTATTCTTCTGTGTCTCCAGTACGAACTGTTGAAAAACCACCAAACGCTAAAGCCGAAGTTTGCGTTCCTGCTCCTGTTGCTTGTGATCTTGTCGTTCCCATATTATTACCCGCGGCCCACGTACCGGGTGTAATTGCATAAACTGATTTTGTGTATTCTTCTGTGGCTGAAGTTGCTCCAGATCCACCAAAAGCTAAACCAGCTGTTTGCGTACCACAACCTGCTAAAGTACTTCTAGCTGTTCCTAAACTTCCACTATTAGTCCAAGATGTACCATTATATTCTTCTGTAACTGCTGAAACAGATCCTGTATTTCCACCAAACGCTAAAGCAACTGTTTGTGTACCTGCTCCTGCTAAAGTACTTCTAGCTGTATTTAAATTTCCACCTGCTGTCCATGAAGTACCATCGTATTCTTCTGTGTTTGCAACAAAAGTTGTTGTATAACCACCAAATCCTAAAGCCACTGTTTGAGTTCCACATCCTGCTAAATTAAGTCTAGCTGTACCTAAACTTCCTCCTGCTGTCCAAGCAGTTCCATTATATTCTTCGGTTGCTGAAGTAGGTCCAGTACCACCAAAAGCAGCAGCTACTGTTTGAGTCCCTGCTCCTGCTAGACGATTTCTTGCAGTTCCTAAATTTCCACCAGCTGTCCATGAGGTACCATCGTATTCTTCTGTTGCTGCTGTTACAACAGTTGTATATCCACCAAATGCTAACCCAACAGTTTGAGTACCAGCTCCAGCCAATTCTCTTCTTGCCGTTCCTAAACTTCCTCCAGCTATCCAACTTGTTCCATCGTATTCTTCTGTGTTTGTAACATTCACTGTTGTAAAACCACCAATGGCTAAACCAGCTGTTTGTGTTCCAGCTCCTGCTAATAAATATCTACCAGTTCCCATGTTTCCACCACTCGCCCAAGCTCCAACTGGAATAAATGCTTTTAACGTTCCTGAATTTGAATTGTACCAAACTTGTCCATCTTGTGCAGATGAATTGTATGTTGGATCTGATGATAAAAAATTAACTCTGCCTCCAGCTATTCCATTATAAGTAGTCATCTAAAGTGAACTCCTTACGGTAAATTTATAGCAGTGGGTCTTTGTCTATCTAAATTTGTTTTTTGTTCTGCTGGTAGTGCATCATATGCTGCTTGAGCTTTTGCAACTTCTGCGTCTACAATTGCTTGTGCTTCAGCTTTAGTTTTTTCAACTCCGCGTTCAGCAAGCCATAAAGATCCTTTTTCAGTTTGACCAATTACCCAAACGTCTCCTGGATAACCTCTTAAAAAGAAATTTTGTCTATCTTCATTTGAGAAGAAATTCTTGCCGTAATTAGATGCTACTCCGTATATAAAAAGTGCCATATTTATGCTCCTTGGTTGTTAGTATAAATTATTTTATTCATATTGTAAACTCGTTTATTGTAATGTTCTATAGTTTAAACTTGTTGAAGATCCTGAATATTCTTCTGTGGCTGATTGAACAGCTGTTGTATAACCACCAAAAGCTAAACCTGCAGTTTGCGTACCTGCTCCTGCTAAAGCATACCTTGCTGTTCCTAAATTTCCACTATTAGTCCAAGATGTACCATTATATTCTTCTGTGTTTGCAACTGAAACTGTTGTAATACCACCAAATGCTAATCCTGCTGTTTGTGTGCCAGCTCCTGCTAAAGCTACTCTAGATGTATTCATATTTCCACTTGCTGTCCAAGATGTACCATCATATTCTTCTGTAATGTTAGTTTGACCTGTTGCGAGACCACCACCAAAAGCTGCTGCAACTGTTTGTAATCCTGCTCCTCCTAAAGCTCTTCTAGCTGTAGCTAAACTTCCACCTGCTGTCCATGAAGTACCATTATATTCTTCTGTTACTGATTGAACACCAGTTCCATCTATATATCCACCAAATCCTAAAGCAGAAGTTTGAGTTCCTACTCCACCTAGAACACGTCTTGCTGTAGTCATAGCTCCTCCAGCTGTCCATGAAGTACCGTCGTATTCTTCTGTGTTATTAACAGGAGTTGTTGTATAACCACCAAAAGCTGCAGCAACTGTTTGTAATCCACATCCTGCTAAACTACCTCTAGCTGTTCCTAAATTTCCTCCTGCTGTCCAAGTGGATCCGTCGTATTCTTCAGTTGCGTTAGAATTAACTGTTGTTGCCCCACCAAAAGCTAAACCAACTGTTTGAGTTCCTGCTCCTGCTAAAGCATACCTCGCCGTACTTAAACTCCCGCCGCCAGACCACGATCCGAGAATAATTTGAGTTGTTGATCTTGTAAATTCTTCGGTGTTGGCAACGTTAGCTGTTGTGTAACCACCAAAACCTAAAGCTAAAGTTTGCGTTCCAGCGCCTGCTAAAACACGTCTTGCTGTTGCCATACTATTATTAGTTGCCCAACTTGTTCCATCATATGTTTCTGTAGCACTAGTTATAACAGTTGTATTACCACCAAAACCTAAAGCTGAAGTTTGAGTTCCTGATGATCCCATACCATATCTAGCTGTACCCATATTTCCTCCAGTTGTCCAAGTCGTACCGTCGTATTCTTCTGTAACATTAGTAGCAGCTGTTGTATAACCACCAAAAGCTAAAGCAGAAGTTTGTAATCCTACTCCTGATAAAACACGTCTAGCTGTAGTTAAATTTCCACCAGCTGTCCAAGAGGTACCATTGTATTCTTCAGTATCTGTAACGTTAAAAGTTGTATAACCTCCAAAAGCTGCAGCAACTGTTTGAGTCCCACAACCAGATATAGATTGTCTTGCTGTCGCTAAATTCCCTCCAGCTGTCCAAGTAGTCCCATCGTATTCTTCTGTAGCGTTAGAATTAACTGTTGTGTAACCACCAAATCCTAAAGCAACCGTTTGAGTTCCACATCCTGCATGTGTATATCTTGCTGTATTTAAATTTCCTCCTGCTGACCAAGTTATGCCATCATATTCTTCTGTGTTTGCAACATTGACTGTTGTTCTACCTCCAAACCCTAAACCAGCAGTTTGTGTACCAGCACCTGCTAGATTACGTCTTGCTGTAATTAAACTTCCCCCACTCGCCCAAGCTCCAAAATTACCAAGAACAGTTTTAAATGTTCCGCTTGTTGTATTGTAATAGATTTGTCCTTCAGTATCCGTAGATGTTGGATCTGATGAAAAGTTCTGTACATATTTACCAAAAATTTCTTTGTATGTTGTCATGATATATTTATAACCCTAGTTTGTAATCCTGATGTGTATTCTTCTGTGTTTGCAACTTTAGCTGTTATATATCCTCCAAATCCTAATCCTGCTGTTTGTGTGCCTGATGCTGCTAATAGACTTCTTGCTGTTGTCATATTTCCTTCTACTGTCCAACTTGTTCCATTATATTCTTCAGTAGATGGTGTAAGAACTGTTCCTGTATATCCACTAAAAGCTAAACCAGTTGTTTGTAATCCACAACCTGCTAAATAATATCTTGCCGTATTTAAATTTCCACCTGCTGTCCAAGAAGTTCCGTCGTATTCTTCTGTAGATCCTGTTACTGGTTTTCCTCCAAAAGCTAAAGCTACTGTTTGTGTTCCAGATCCTGCTAAACCAAATCTTCCTGTAGCTAAATTTCCACCTGCTGTCCAAGCAGTTCCATTATATTCTTCAGTAACGTTAGTAGTAGCTGTTGTAAAACCTCCAAACGCTGCTGCAACTGTTTGAGTTCCACAGCCTGCTAAATATCTTCTTGCTGTTCCTAAATTTCCTCCTGCTGTCCATGAGGTTCCGTCGTATTCTTCAGTTGCGTTAGTAACAACTGTTGTATAACCACCAAAAGCTGCTGCTACAGTTTGTGTTCCACATCCTGCTAAACTATATCTAGCTGTAGTTAAATTACCACCAGCTGTCCAACTTGTTCCGTCATATTCTTCTGTAGCATTTGAAGCAGTAAGTGATCCTACAGCACCACCAAACGCTGCAGCAACTGTTTGCGTACCCGCTCCACCTGAACCATATCTTGCTGTTCCTAAATTTCCGCCACTCGCCCACGTTCCGCCAGTCTGATAACCTTTTAATTGTGCTGTAGTGCTGTTATACCAAATCTGACCTTGCTCTGGATTTGTTGGATCAGATGACACTGACTGTATCGCTGTGCCTCGTATTCCTTTAAAGGTTGTCATTTCAAACCTCCCTTAATTATTCTGTAATAGCCAACCTTGTGTTGCATCAACGTATACAAGTGTAAATCCTGCTCTTTCTGTTGCCACCGTTAAATCTGTTGCCGAACCTTGGATTGGGTTACCATTTCTAGCTACTGTGAAATTGTTAGTGTCAAACGTTGCATTGTAATCTATGAAAGAAATAAAATCACCTAACGTTGGTGATGCTGGTAATGTACAAGTAATAGCATTTCCAGATGTGTTTACAAAATAACCATATTTAACTGTTGCAGAAAAACTTGTTGATTGAACTGTTTGCCAAGCTGCTCCGCCTGATACAGTTGCAAAAGATAAATTACCAGATCCATCGGTTTGAATAACTTGGTTAGCTGTTCCTGTAGCTGTTGGTAAGTTTAATGTATAAGATGCTGAAACAGTAGTTGAAGATCTTAAACCTACATATTCACCACCTGCTGCATCTTGGAATCTTACTTCAGATCTTGTTAAAAAATTAGCTGTGCTTGAAAATGTTGCATTTACAGTTGTAGAATTAGTTGCTGTGAAATTAGTTACTGTTAAATTTACTCCCGTTGCAGTTGTGTAAGATAAAGTTGTAGCTGTTAAATTTAAAGCTGTTGCAGTTTGAATTGCAAGTGTAGTTCCACTAAATGTAAGATTAGAAGAACCGGCAAAAGATCCTGAACTATTATATTGTACAAAAGTATCAGATCCACCTGGATTTGCTGCTGGTACTGCTGTTAATACAGAAGTTGCACTTGGATTTACAACAACGATATTTTTAGATCCTGTTGCA
>Ga0209190_1002666_pt1 | contig 11945 bp, 14 predicted proteins | sample M_140205_XF_Meta_FD_187315 | JGI IMG/M metagenome (GOLD analysis project Ga0209190, IMG submission 187315) | Freshwater microbial communities from Lake Montjoie, Canada to study carbon cycling - M_140205_XF_MetaG (SPAdes) (version 2) | ecosystem: Environmental > Aquatic > Freshwater > Lake... | reverse complement strand
AGTCCTAAATCCTATATTTTACAAGGAAACGGGCGAACTGGCGGTAACTGGCCACGCTCAGCCTCGACTAGAAACGACCACTAACAGTGACGGGCTATCGTTCGCTGCAGACATTGGGGATTTTTCTCAGAAGGTTCTTGGCGTGGCTTTACAGCCTTGGCAGCTTCGAGTACTACACGGCCAAACAGAATTAGACCCAGCCGGCAACTTTGTTAACCGTGTTTCTCTGGTATCTGTTGCGCGACAAAACGGCAAGACCACAGCCATGGCCGCACTTATTGGCTGGTGGTTATGTACCCAGGGCGGGAACCGCGGTAAACCTCAGACCGTTATAACTTGCAGTCACCAGCTTGACTTATCCACAGCACTGTTTAAGTATCTGGCGCCTATTCTTGGTGCCAAGTTCAATGCCAAAATTTCGTGGTCGTACGGACGCATGAACCTTGAAATGCCAGACGGCAGCACTTGGCTGGTGCGTGCTGCAACCCCTCAAGCCGGCCACGGTTACAGCGCAGACCTCATTTGTGTTGACGAGGTATGGAGTGTGAGCGAGGCCGCCATTGACGAGGGACTTTTGCCGTCTCAGCGCGCTCGACGTAACCCGCTTATGTCTATGTGGTCTACAGCTGGTACGCCAGAGTCAAAAGCCATGTTGCGTTGGCGCGAGCAGGGCATGAGAGCAATAGACAACAAAGAGCACGGCCCGTTGTATTTTGCCGAGTACAGCCCCAGCAACATTGACCCTATGACGCCAGAGGCTTGGGTTTACGCCAACCCTGCGCTTGGGTACACGCTTGACATGTCAGTTATTGAAGCTGAAGCCAAGGCCCCAAACCGGAACGCCTTTTTGCGCGGTTCAGTAAACCTATGGACTAGCTCACACTCGGGCTGGTTAGAAAACGGGCTCTGGGAAGCCTGCCTATTTACTGGCGAAGTCCCAGCCGGCGGCGTCCTTGCTATCGAGCAGTCAATAGATGAAGCCCGGTACGTAGGCGTGCGCGCCGTACGGGTAGACAACAAAACCGTAATAACTACAGCATTTGACGTAGACAACATGGCCGAAATGTGGGCATGCGTTGACCGTGAGGTAGAACGCGCGCCCCAGCTACGCATTGCCATAACCCCAGTACTAGAAACACACTGCCCGCCAAAACATGAGCGCCGGCGCACTATTGTTGGCTATCGCGAGTTGCTTAAATGGACGCTGGCCGTCCGGTCACTCATTATAGAAAACCGCATAGGGCAGACTGGCGAAAAACTACTTGCCGAGCATGTCGAGCGCGCCGTAATGATTAAACACCAAGGCAGTGTGGCGCTGAGCAGTACTCGTAGCCCGGGCCCTATTGAGTTAGCGCGATGCATGGTCTGGGCCGCTGCTTTAGAGTCACGGCCTAGTTCAGCAGGCAAGCCTTTACTTGTAATCTCTGGGTAGTACACTCAAAATTGGACAGCCTCGCATTTCGTCGGGATTTGCGAGGTTATCCACAACTCGCGCACAAAAGAATGGCACAATATCCACATGGCACTATTTGGCAAAGTTACTAAAGCAGCAATTAGCGCGCCAGTAGGCAAAGCCGCTGCGGCTGGCACCGGATACAACAACCTTTATAGCCCGTCTAGCAGTAATGGCGGCGCGGCCATGGTGGGCGTTTATTACAACTACACCGAAGGCGAAGCCCGCAACGCAGCTATGAGCGTCCCGACTATTAGCCGCGCTCGAGACCTTATTGCCTCGGTTATCGGCTGTATGCCATTGCGCATGTATACCGAAATGTGGAACGGCAGCGAGATGGAAAAAGTGCCGTTAGCGCCACGCACTTGGCTGCGCAAAATTGACCCGTCGGTGCCAAATAACTTTTTGCTTAGTTGGCTTTTTGATGACCTTTTTTTCTACGGTCGCGGATTTCTTTATGTGACTTCTAGGACTGCTGACGGCTACCCAGCCTCGTTTACGCGTTTGCCTGCCTCAATGGTTCAGACTTTGGACCAGTCGGGCCCTGTCTATTTTGCACCGTCTAAGCAAATAATTTTTAGCGGCGGCGAACTAAACCCAGATGACGTAATTCAATTCTTGTCACCAATTCAAGGCATTACTTCTATGTCGCAACAAAGTGTGGCTACAGCACTAAAACTTGAGGCCGCGCGTTACCGCAACGCGTCAAGCGCTATTCCTGCTGGCGTGCTCAAACAAACTGGTGGCGAGCCTTTATCGGCTTCAGAGTTGGCAGACCTTGCAGCTGCATTTAATGCTGCACGCGCTACTAACCAGACGGCAGCTCTTAACGAGTATTTGTCATACACAGAAACGGCGACAACGCCGGACAAAATGCTACTTATTGACTCTGCCGAGTTTCAGTCCATGGAGATGGCCAGATTATGTAACGTCCCCCCATACCTTGTTGGCGTCTCAGTTGGCTCATATTCTTACCAATCAAGTACTGAAAGTCGCGCAGATTTGTGGACATTTGGGGCACGCGCATACGCAGACTGTTTGGCAGCCACTTTGTCACAAAACAACGTATTACCAAACGGAACTTATGTAGAGTTTGACGTAGCCGGGTACTTAATGGGCGACTACAGCGAAAACAACAACATGGCACAGCCAAACACACAGGAAGTAAACTTATGATGAGATTAAACGCGCAAGCCGTAAGCATTGACGCGGCAGCTGGGGAAACTGGCCGCCGAGAAATAAGCGGCATTGCTGTACCTTATGGCGTCCCAGCGGTAGTGGCTGACGGTACCTCAGTTATTTTTGAAGCCGGCAGCCTGCCAGTAGACGGCAAAAACCCTCGCCTTTACATGAACCACGACTCAACTAACGCCATTGGCATTGTGACAGACCGTGTAGACACACCAGAAGGCATGTTGTTTACAGCCAAAATAAGCAAAACTCAGGCTGGCGACGAGGCTTTAATTTTGGCTATGGACGGCGTACTTGACTCGGTAAGCGTTGGCGTTAACCCAACCAAATTCACTACAGCTAAAGACGGCACAATAACTGTTACCGCTGCAGACTGGTTAGAACTTTCTATGGTGCCAGTGCCCGCATTTGCTGGCGCAGTCATTACAGACATCGCCGCAAGTATCCACCAAGAACCCAAAAAAGATGATATAGACTTATCCACAGAGGAACCTTTAGTAGAGGAAGTAACCGAAATGTCAGAACCAGTAGCACCAGCAGTCGAGGCAACAATCCCGACCGCGCCACTTTTTGCACAAGCAAAACGCCAATTTGTAATGCCAACCGCAGCCGAATATATGGCAGCAATGCACGCTGGCGGCGACACATTCCAAAACGTTAACGCTGCATACAGAGAAGCTGTACGTTCACAGCAGACAGCATTGCAAGCAGCTGCAGGCGACGTTCTTACTACTGACACGCCAGGTCTTTTGCCGGTGCCAGTACTTGGGCCAGTGTTTCAAGACCTCAACTTTGTGCGACCAGTTGTAAGCGCTTTTGGTGCACGCTCAATGCCAAACACACCAAGCAAAACGTTTGTCAGGCCAACCATTACTACGCACACCAGCGCAGCCACACAAACTGAAGGCTCAGCAGTTAGCGCAACCACCATGGTTATTGCTTCCAACACAGTTACTAAAACAACTGTTGCTGGCCAAGTTACTTTGTCAATGCAAGACATGGACTTTACAGACCCAGCTTCAATGAACATTATTCTTAATGACCTTGCAGGTGAATACCTAATTAAGACTGACGACATTGCCGCAGACAACTTGGTTGCAGGTAAAACTGCGTCAGGTTCAACATGGACTGTTACTGCTGGTGACCCATCGTCACTTATTAGCGCATTGTATGACGCAGCACGCGAAATTGCAGAGGACAGTAACTATTTTCCAACACACTTGTGCGTATCGCCAGACGTATGGGAAAAGTTAGGTGCACAATTAGACAGCAACAAACGACCAGTTTTGGGTTATGTCACCGATGGCATTATGGGCCAAAACTCAATCGGCAAAGTTGGCGGCATGGGCTACAACAACATGAACGTAATGGGCTTGCAACTTGTTGTAGATAACAACTTTGCATCTGGCACCATGCTTGTTGTTTACGCACCAGCCTTTGAGATTTACGAAGCACAGCAAGGCGTTTTATCTTTGGTCAATCCATCGACATTGACCCGCACGTTCTCTTACTACGGATACTTTGCAACATTTGTTGCTAAGTCATTTATGGTCCAAGGCATTGTAATCGCCTAATCTGAAAGGCGGCTGCGGCCATGGCTGCATTTACTACAGCTACAAAACAACTGTTGAGCAACTACGCGTGCATTAGCACGCTAGAACCTACAGAAATTGCGGTAGGCCAGAACGTCACTGTCTCTGGTTTAGCCGCGCCGTTTGCTGGCACGTTTAAGGTATTGGACTTGCCGCAATACAAGTTCACCGGAATAGACAACACCACTGGCGAGTTTCTGTTTGACGAAAACGACCCGGTACCTAACCAGTTGCTTTACGCATGCACCGGCAGCAATGTCGAGTTTGTGGTCACGTTTGCTGGCACTGTCACGTATACCCAAACTTGCACTTGGGTAACGGCCGCCAACATCGAGGACTGGTTAGGTATTGGAACAGCTACGGCAGCAGACACAGCCTTCCTAACTCAGTGTGCTTCGGCGGCCTCGGCGTTTTGTTATCGCCGCAGGCAAGAAGCCGGGTACCACGACGCTTTAGCAACCAGCCCTAGTGGTGACGTATCCCTCGGCACGATTCAATACGGCGGCATGCTGTACCGCCAACGCGGCAGCATTGACCAATTTTCTAGCTTTTCAGACGGCGGCGCAGTATCCGTTACAGGGCTTTCAGGCGTCATAAAACAACTGCTTGGCATAGACAGACCGCAAGTAGCCTGACGCATGGCTGTCGCCTTCACAGACCTGTTTAACGAGGCCCTAGACGACCTCACTGCGACGCTGACCGCTGTATCTGGTCTACAAGTGGTTAACGACCCGCGTAACCTCGTACCGCCATGCGCCTTTATAGACGCGCCAACATTTGAGGCGTTTAACTACAACGTAGTAAAGATGACCTTTCCGGTGCGCGTCATCACGCTCGGGCCTAACAACCTCGACGCGCAACGGTCACTACTAAACCTCGCCAGCAAGGTCTTGGCGGCTAACGTTGGGCTTACGGACGGACGGCCAACTATCGCCATGATAGGCGGCGCAGACTATCCGGCGTACGATTTAACCATTACAATGCAAGCACAGACAGCGTGAAAGGCTAACTATGTTTAAGATTTCAAGCGAACGTTTAGGCAAAATTGGCGATTTCTTTGACGCCGCAGCTGCAGAAAAAGACGGCGTAAACATACTGGCGCTTATTGCTGGCGGTTTCCTTGCTGAAACGTCCACCAAAACCGATACAAAACCTGCTAAAACAGATACAGAACCAAGCGAGGATTAAACATCATGGCAACTAGCACTTATCTTTCTAACCCACTCGTCACCATTAACGCGGTAGACCTCACAGACCAATGCAGTAGCGCGGTGCTTACTCGTGTTATTGAAGCTCTTGAGTCCACAGCGTTTGGCTCAGGCTCGCGCGTGTATACGTCTGGCCTTGAAAACAACACATTGACTGTGACGCTGTATAATTCGTACGCAGTTTCAGAAACTTACGCAACGCTTAAAGCACTTGTAGGTACACAAATTACCGTAACAATTAAGCCAACGTCTGCTGCTACAAGTGCAACAAACCCAGTGCACACTTTGACTGGTACATACCTTGAAACCCTGCCACTTATTAACGGCCAACTTGGCGCGCTAGATACCATTGACATTACCTTTACTGGTGGTGTCTACTCAGTCGCAATCGCTTAACAACTAACCCGAAAGGTAGCCCGACATGCAATTACGGCTCAAAGTACAACGCCAAAACCAAGACGCCTACGAGGTAGTGACGAGCCTCGCGGTCATTGTCGCATGGGAACGGCGCTTCAAGCGTCGCGCCAGTGACCTAGGCGCAGGCGTAGGCATGGAAGATTTAGCCTTCATGGCATACGACGCTTCAGCCCGCGCCGGCATTATTGTGCCCGGCACGCTTGACCAGTTCATAAACGACATTGAAATACTAGAAGTTGTAGACAGTGAGCCACAAAGTTTTACAGAGCCGGCACCGTCCGGCGACAGTTAGCCGAACTGCTATTGCACACGGGCTGGTGGCCCCCAAGTGTAGACTTTGAGTTACCAGACCTAGCCACCGTTATAGATATTCTAGAAAGGCAGCGTAAAGAACATGCCAGCCACCGCTAGTTATCAGGTATACGGCATTCAAGAGGCGCTTGCTGAGATAAACAAAGTTGACCGCATTTTACGACGGCAGATTACTAAAGACATTCAGGCTGGCGCGGGCACTCGACTTGTGACAGCTGCGCGCTCGTTTATTCCTACTAAGCCGCCTTTGTCGCGCATGGTTAACGGCAACATGATTAAAGGCCGCGACGGTACCGGCTGGTCTCGTGACCGGGTAATTTCTGGCATACGTTCTATTGTGGGCAAACGTGGTAGCCGCGCTCGCACTGTGACCTTTTCTAACGGCCGTACAGTCGATTTTAAGGCGACTCAATATCAACTGCTTGTACTACAGCAACGCGACGCCGCTGGCGCTATCTGGGACCATGTAGGCATACATGGCGGTAGCCAGTTTGTTACTAATCTTTTGGCTGAAGGCGAACACGTAGGCCCTAAAGAAGCGCCGCGCGCGCTAGAGCCAGCAGCTAATTCTGTGTTGCCAGCTGTAGAAAAAGAAGTAGAAAAGATAGTCGAGCGCGTAATGTCAATAGTTAACCGCAACCTAGTAACGACAAGAGCACGCTAAATGGCTATCAACATTCCAATTATCTCAAGCCTTAATACCAAGGGTTTTGACAGCGCTAAAAAAGAGTTTGCCAGCCTGCAAGGTTTCGGCGCTAAAAGCGGGTTCCTATTACAGAAAGCAATGTTGCCGGCGCTTGGCGCGGTTACTTCATTGGCTGGCGGTCTGGTCATTGCCGCTAAGGCCGCTATTGCAGATGAGCAGAGCACCAAACTTCTCGAGACACAGCTACGCGCAACGCTCGGGCCTAACCAAGCGCTTGCCGATAGTGTTGCCAATTTTGTTGACCAGACGCAATTAGCCACAGGCGTAGCAGATGACGAGCTACGTCCAGCGTTAGCCGGGCTAGTCAGATATACCAAGGACGCTGCTAAAGCTCAAGACCTACTTTCTTTAAGCCTTGACGCCTCAATAGCAACTGGCAAAGATTTAACAACAGTTTCTACGGCTATAGGCCGCGCGTACGGCGGCAATTTTACAGCATTAAAAAAGTTGGGTATACCGCTTGACGAAAACATAATTAAAACAAAAGATTTTAAGGCTGCACAAGCAGCGCTCGACGCACAATTCGGCGGCGCGGCAGCAGCTAACGCCAACACATACGCTGGCCGTCTACAAATAATGCAAGTACGTTTTAATGAACTGGTAGAAGCCATTGGTTACAAAGTTTTACCAAAACTGGGGGAACTACTTAATTACTTTGACAAGCTCATAAAAATTAGTGACGAACGCGGTTTAGGCGGCGTTGTCGGCGAACTTGGCAGCAAAATGAAACGCTTTGTAGACCCAGCTACAGCCATGGTCGACGTACTAAAAAAGAACAACAAAGAGTCAAACAGTTTCTTTGAGAACTTAAAACAAGGCGGCGTTAACTTGGCCAACTTTGGCAGCAGCATTCTAAATGTTGGCGGCAAGGTACTGGGGCTTAGTTTTAATATTGGCAAACTTAAAACAGAGTCCGACAAACTGAACGACAGTTTGGCTACTGCTTATACCAATACGCGCGCATGGTCTGAGATAACTTTACAACTCGAGCAAGACCAGAAACGCGCCAACTATCAACGAGCTGTAGACATTGAGCAGCAACGCCTAGCAAACCTTGAAATGGCAAAAGGCGCGGCCAGCAGTAAAAAGGCGTCAGAGGCCGCTAAAAAGGCTGCAGAGGCCACAAAGAAACATGCCGAGGCAGTACAGACACTTAAAGACGCATACGACAATGCGGTACAAGCAGTCAAAGACAAGTTTGCGCCAGCCATTATGCGCGCCAATGAACAGCTGACCAAGGCAACAGACAACTACAACAACTTTTATAAAGCCACCGCAGACGTAGTGCGCGGCATATTTAACGTCGGCGAAGCCTGGACAACGGCAGCAGACAGCGAAGGCGCAAAAACATTCTTTGGCGTACTCGACGACCAAGCCAAAAAAGCTGGCGAACTTGCCACCGGCATAGAAAACCTTATTGCAGCCGGGCTAGATGACCCAGCACTATTGCAGTCCATTCTTGCCAGTGGCGCAGACGTAGGACTTGAAATAATTAAAAGTTTGGTTGCCGGCGGTAAAGCATCTATTGACCGTCTGCTTGGTATCTCGACAACGATTAACGCAGCCGCCGACCGTATCGCTAAATTGACGGCAGATAAATGGTTCAAGTCAGGCGTAGACCAAGCGCAAGCCATAGTTGACGGCGTTAATAGCGTTATAGCTAATACAGAGTTTTTATTAAAGTTTGCTGTAGACCCGGCAAGCGTTGCGCTAATAAGTCAACAGTTAGATGCAAGTCTTGGCACAGTATTTCAAGGCGGCGCAGCACCAGCACCAACTTTTAACCCATATGATTACGCGCCACTTGGCAGCATTAACGCTAGCCCCAATGTGGACGGCAGCCGGGCAAGCACTAATAACGTAACCATAAACGTAAACGGCGGCGACCCCAACGCTGTAGTAAGCGCGCTACGCGCCTACATGCGCACAAACGGCAGCGTGCCTATAAAAGTAAGCAATGCGTACTAATGGCCGTACAAAGTTTCCAAGTTGACGTAGAAGGCGCGTCTGGTACGCCGGCTATTACTTTAAGCAATGTGCAAAGCATCAATTTTAAGACTGGCCGCGAACGACAGTTAGACCAGTATTCAAGCCTTAGCGGCACCATTGTTGTACGCCAACCATCAGCGCCTAATTCGGTTATTAAGCCCGGTTCAACTGTCAAAGTCACATGGGACGACGGCGGTATCTATCGCAGTCAATTTTCTGCCAGCATTTCTAACGTCCAATTTACTTACGGCATACCGTACGTTGGCACTACTGGCAACGCCGACTATTTGACCATAAGCCTCGAAGGCTATTTAGCGCGCTGCGGCAGAGCTAGTGGCGAAAACTACGCCATGGCAGCAGACACTATTTCGGCACAAACGACAGCAGCAAGTACCGCCAGCGGCCTAACCATTACCTATGCGAGTAGCGGCACCGGGCCAGCAATGGCAGCAACAACGGTAAGCGGCACTTGGGGAGACTGGGTAAACAGTGCTTGCCTAACGACCAATGGACGTATGCGCGAGGCATATAACGGCGTTTCTTTATTTTCCCCATTTGGTGCACAAGTAGCGAACATTAACTTTAGCGACACGACAAACAACGCCAGTTTTCAAGTGTATGACAACATTGAGTTTGCTAGTTACGCCGACAACTTTTATAGCCAAGTAACTGTAGACCCGGAGTCTTTTGCAGCTCAGACAGTGCAGACAGGCTCACGGCCTTATCGCACTTACACCGTGAACACGCTTAACGCGTCTACCGGACAAGCCACCGACTACGCCAACTATTTGCTTAATAACTTTACGGCAGCGCCATTGGCCATTTCGTCTTTTTCTTGTTTAGCCAACGCTCAAAACTCTTTCAAGTTATGGAACCTAGCCACTAGCGGCGGTTCTTTAGAAATAGGCACTTGTGTCGGCGCGCAAGTAAGCGTGGCTTTTCGTGGCACTACCTATCAGTGCATTATTGAAGGCGCAGCGTTTAGCGCGGTACCCGGCGAGGCTCGATACACATATTACGTTTCGCCAGCCGACCAAAACGCTTACTTAATTCTTGACAATGCTACTTTTGGCACACTTGATTTTAATAGACTGGGGTACTAATGGCTTCACCAAACACAACCTTTACAACTGGCGCTGTATATACAGCGTCCCAAGCAAATAATTTTCCTTTTGGCAGAGTTGCAGCCCCAATTAACATTACTACAAACCAAACTGGAATAACCGCGCAGGTTGACATTACTGGCGCAACAATTACTTTCACTGCAATCGCAGGCAGATTATATAAAGCCTGTTGGTTAGGTCTATTTAATACAACCGTGTCAACCGATACTTTTAACTTTCTTTTGACTGACGGCTCAAATAGTATTCAACAACAGTGCATTACTTGCCCAGCGACTACGGGCGATGTTTCTTTTTATGGCACTCACGTTTTTACACCCGGCGCAGGTTCAATAACACGCAAAATACGCTGTCAACGTCAATCAGGAACAGGCACGGGACAACTTACTGCCGGGGGAACTTTTCCATTTCAATTTTGGATAGAAGACATTGGCACAGCATGATTTGGCGAATTAGTTTCGTGGCGCTTTTGCTTGGCGTAATTTTGACCGCTTGTGGCGACCGCACCCGCGGCGTATGCCCAGAAGTACGCACTAAAAACAATGCGCTAGGTTTTGTTACCTCGGACACCGCAGCTGTAAGGCATGGCGCAAAATGCCTGTAATGCGTCCTCGACTATCCAACGAAGAAATAAAAGCGCGACTCATTTTTATTGTCGGTCTCGCATTGTGTAGCGCGTTTGTCGGTTGCATTTTTGTGCTTTTGTACGGGCTGCTTTTCGTGGTGCAAGACCCAAAAAATATGGCACCCAATGACGCTGCCGCTTGGGACATACTCAAACCGATGGTCCTTTTTGTGAGTGGGGCGCTCTCATCATTGCTCGCTTCAAATGGTCTGCGCGATAAACCGAAAGAAAAAGATGTATCCGACACAGAAAATTAAACTGCCAAAAGATTTAGCCGGCCACAAAAACGGGCAATTACCCGATGAGCTTCTAGGACCAGTGCCAGGCGGCAAACTGCACACTTGCGCGGTACGCAGCTACAAACACATGCTGAACGCCGCCAAGGCTGACGGCATCACATTGAAGCCAACGTCTACTGTGGACACCTACAGACCGTACAAAATACAGTACGACGCATTCATGCAGCGCTACAGCCCTAAACCTACAGACGACACTCGAGGCATTACACGCACATTTGAGGGCACTACTTGGTACCTCAAAAAGGGTATGGCACCATGCGCGGCACCCGACCCAACAGGCGTCAAAGGCTCAAACCACGGCTGGGGCCTCGCAGTAGATTTCGCTAACTGCACCGGCAAAACCTTTAACTGGCTTATAAAAAACGCTAACCGTTTTGGCTGGTATATCGGCACCGGCGACCCGAGCAAACCAGGCTTCGAGTCATGGCACTGGGAATACGTCCTAGGCAACGTCTGGGCACCACCCACAGAAACCGTTACAACATAAGGCTTACAGCCTAAAGACGCGCAAACACTAAATAACCCCATTAGGGTTTTTACCTATCCCGACGAAAGGCAGAAACCATGAAACGATTACTTGGCGTACTCGCCACAGCTGCACTACTCATGCCGGCCACACAAGTCAGAGCGGCAGTAGAACCAAACTGCAACCGCTACAAACCTTTAGCGCTAGAAGTCGGCTGGCACAAAAAAGATTTACCACGGCTCATGCAAATATGCGCGCGCGAGTCCAAAGGCTTCGCTCAAGCATGGAACCAGCGCGACCCATACACCGGCAGCTACGGACTTATGCAACTAAACGGCAGCAACAAAGGCTTTCTACAAGACGCCGGCATAGTCCGTAAAGCCATGCAAGAACTCTGGTCACCACGCAAAAACCTTAAAGCCGCCTTAGCCCTATTTAAGCGCCACGGCTGGGCACCATGGAAAGGCAACAGCGCGCCAAAAATTGTGGTACCGTACACCCGTTAGTTATTTTCAACCCGACTAGAAAAGAGACAACATGGTAAACCCGACTGACCGTATAGACCA
>Ga0209190_1002665_pt1 | contig 11946 bp, 8 predicted proteins | sample M_140205_XF_Meta_FD_187315 | JGI IMG/M metagenome (GOLD analysis project Ga0209190, IMG submission 187315) | Freshwater microbial communities from Lake Montjoie, Canada to study carbon cycling - M_140205_XF_MetaG (SPAdes) (version 2) | ecosystem: Environmental > Aquatic > Freshwater > Lake... | reverse complement strand
CACACCCGATGAGTCCATTCAAAGGACAAGGAGCAAATCAAGCATTGCTCGATGCGCTTGCTCTTGCACGAGGTATTACAAAAGGATGTCGACCTTTGTCCAATTGGAAAGATACAGGTATAAGGAAAAGTGTATTGACCGAGTTTGAACGAGAAATGTTAGAAAGGAGTGCTTCTAAAGTAAAAGACTCTGCAGAAGCAGCAGAACTCTTGCATACTGAGATTGTGCTCCGTGAAGGCGATGGTCCAAAAGCACGAGGATTAAAGAGAACTAGCTAAATATATGATTGTAACAATAGGATTTGTCACATTGAAAGGTTGAGAAGATTAATACGTTTTGAAACAATTATCTATCTGCCAAATTCTCACCTAAAATTTCTTCAATAAAATCACCTAATTCATTGGCCATCATTTGATGTTCTTCCATCGTTGGATGATTATCACAACCGCCCTTAAAGCGTTTTTTGTAGAAATACCAATAAATAGTTTGGTCGCTGGTTCCATTTGCCTTTTGAACAATTTCTGAAATGCATTTTTCAAGGTGTTTTTTGAGTCGTTTATTCGCCATGGGACTCGAACAGCAAATAATCTTGGCTTTCGGATAATAGGATCTTAACGTTTTTAGAAATTTCAAATAGGTAGAAATATAGATTTCTTCTTTTTGCATTCCATCATTTTGCCCTAGACTTACACATAAAACTTTAGGTTGTTGAGCCGAGAAATTCCATTTTTCACTTGTCTCTTTAAATGCAATTCGATCATACACTTCAGGCATTGTATTTTCAAGTCCACAGCAGCTGCGCGTTAAACCAATACCAGAAACAGCACTTAATCGCCAGTTTGCATCGAAACGTCTTGAAATTAACGCTCCATAACTCATGTACGCATTGTGTTGATCAAACCACTTCCCTTGTTTGCATTTTATTTCACTGTCATCCATTCCATTACCACACGTAATTGAGTTGCCGATGAATTCGAAAACGGGTTTGTATGTCTTTTCTATTGGAACAAGATTTTTACATCGAATACTTTCCAACCGTAAATAACCAATGGCACTTTCCGTGTTTTTACAGACTAAAACAGTGTGAACTGTGTCTTTTAAATATTTTCCAATGAGAATTTTATTGTATTGTTCCTTTAATTTAATTCTTCTTGGTTGCTGATTGTCCAAAACAATTTCAATGTAGTTGTGGTGATTGCCATATTTTACTTGGTCTTCAATGTTTATTTCACAAAAAGTTCCTTCGAATTTCAATTTAAAATAGGAGCCAGGTGCCCAGAAAATAGGATGTAAGCTGTCTTCAAAACCAAATCTTCCTTGAAATGAAATACGCTCATCTCCACCATTGAATAGTGAGGTTCCCTTTTCTTGCTTGTCAAACGTGGCTGAACAAGCGGAAAGAATCACTATTAAAATTAGAAATACGAGATTTTTCATGGAAGACATATTAGTTGTTTTGAAACTAGTTTTCTGCCTTCTTCAAAATATTCTTCCGTTCTCTCAATTTAATGAAAGGAACTTCGACAAACTTATACATCGTATGAGAAATAGCGATTGTGATAATCCAAAACAAAATATAATCAATATACCAATGGTCGTTTTGAACATATTTACCGCTAAATGTTCCATTGATTGTGTTTTTAATAATCACATTGACAACAACATTCAGATTTACAAGGTAAAGTGAGTAAGAAATTAAACTGAAATAGGTGATAAAAGAAGTGATTTTCCCGCCACTTTTGAGATTAGAAAGGAAAGGTAACATCAAAAATACACCGAGTGACTTCAGGGAAGAGACCCATACAGCGGCATAAATAAGGTAGCTTTTACCCATGTTGTATTTTGTGTAGTATAGAATTCCAATTCCAATAATGAACAACAAAATATTAAATTTATTTTGCCAGATTTTCGGATAATAAAATGCAATAAATGATGCGATTACGCCATACATAATTGAATCAAGTCGCGGAACAACCGAATATTCAATGTTCAATTGCATGTAATCTTTAAATGCTTCAATATCTGCATCTTTACCTGAAAAATTGTATGCATGATACAAGTGCACTCTAAAATAAGTGATTGCAATTACAACTAAAATCGACACAATTAAAACAGTCCATTTTACAGGTGAATTTGTAAAGTAAAGCACTGTAAACATGATAAATGGGATAGTTAAGTAAAACCATTCCTCGATACTTAAACTCCAAGCTTCAGCAAAAAATCCTGGACGTTCAGCAAAGAAGTTTTGGAGAAAGAAAAAGAACTTATACCAGTCGCTTGGAAGGTTGTCTGGTAAAACGATTGCCGTGTATATCAATAGAAACAGCAAGACTACAAGGTATGCGGGTAACGTTCGCAGCCATCTTCTTTTCCAAAATTCAACTAAACCAGCGTAGTTTGGTTTTGATTTTTCTAATTGTTTGATTAAAATTCCACCAATCAAGAAGCCGCTAAGAACAAAAAAGATAGAAACACCGTCCAATAAAAATCCATACACTTTGATTTTATATTCTTGCGGAACAAAGATCAAACTATGTCCAATCAGCACCATAAAAATAGCAATGAATCGCAATAAATCCAATCCAAAAACACGGTTATGACCTTGGTCTAATTTGAAAAAATTCATGTGTTACTTTTTAATTTTGTGGTATACAAATTTAGTGATTTTTTAGCTTTACTGCTACTTCATGCTATGATTTGTCAAAGCATTTTTTTGATAAAAAAAACGCTCCTGTTTCTAGAAGCGTTTTCAAAATATAAATCAGTATTAAATATTCTCAATAATCATTGCTGAAGCACCACCGCCACCGTTACAGATTGCTGCGCCACCGATTTTACCACCGTTTTGCTTCAATACATTGATCAACGTAACAATGATTCTTGAACCTGAATTCCCAAGAGGGTGACCCAATGAAACTGCTCCACCGTTCACATCAACTTTTGCAGGATCTAAACCTAAGATTTTTGTATTTGCAATTCCAACAACTGCAAATGCTTCGTTTAATTCCCAATAATCAACATCAGCAGTTGTTAAACCTGCTTTGTCTAGTGCTTTTGGAATCGCTAATGAAGGTGCTGTTGTGAACCATTCTGGTGCATGAGCAGCATCTGCATAACTAACGATTTTTGCAATTGGCTTCAATCCGTATTTCTCAACTGCTTCTTTAGAGGCAAGGATTAATGCAGAGGCACCATCGTTTAATGTTGACGCATTAGCAGCTGTAATTGTTCCTTCTTTGTCAAATGCTGGACGTAAACTTGGAATTTTATCCAAGAAAACATTTTTGTATTCTTCATCTTCTGAAATGATAATTGGATCACCTTTTCTTTGTAGTACAGCAACCGGTATAACTTCATTTGTGAATTTCCCAGCCTTCCATGCTTCTGAAGAACGAGTATATGAGTTAACAGCAAAATTATCTTGATCTTCTCTCGTGATGTTATGTTCTTTCGCACACAATTCCGCACAAGTTCCCATTGGAACATTGCTGTAAACGTCTAATAAACCATCTTTTGTGATGCCGTCTAACATTCCAATATTCCCGAACTTAACACCGTTTCGTCCGTCCAAATAATGAGGAACTTGAGACATGCTTTCCATACCACCAGCAATAACAATATGATTGTCTCCAGCAATAATTGATTGAGCACCAAACATAATTGCTTTCATTCCTGAAGCACACACTTTATTTACTGTCGTACATGGAACATTTTGACCTAATCCTGCACCTAAAGCAGCTTGACGAGCAGGAGCTTGACCAACACCAGCTTGAAGTACATTTCCCATGAAAACCTCTTCGATCAATTCACTTTTTACATTTCCTTTTTCCAAAGCGCCTTTAATTGCAGCTGAACCAAGAGCAGTTGCAGAAACTGTAGATAAACCACCCATGAAAGAACCAATTGGTGTTCGAACAGCAGAAATGATATATACTTCTTTTGACATTTTTTTTAAGTTTTATTAATTCGCGACGAATTTACGAAAACAATCGAAATGAATTGATAAATGAACACTTTCTTTCTTGAATAATTCTTAACTAATTCTGAACTTTGCCTGCTAAATTTAAACAATGAAATCACTTCTATTTATAAGCTTTGTTGTTTTGGCTTGTGCGGTGTAAGGGCAAATTGATTCAACTCAGAATGTATCACAAAACCTACTATCGATTGATGTACTTCCTAAAAGATGGAAATTAATATTCGTAATGCAATGGGTAATATCAGACTAAGAACTCAATTCAAATTTTTTCTAGGATTTTGGATGTCATATAAACTGTTGAATTTCAAAAAGAAATAATATTAATTAAATAAATATTTTAATCCCTTTTCAATTCTAAAGGCTCAGATTGCGTAGAGTTTTGTAAATTCGGGAATCCATTTATGAGATTCGCAACAGACATATCTATTTTTTGGTTAATCCCTTGGGCGGTTATCAGTGTCTTCTTGGCAATTTGGTTTTATGCCAACTCAAATTGGATGAAAGAATTGTCTAAAAAATGGCAGATACTTTTCAAAAGCTTGAGAACAGGGATTTTATTTATAATTGGAGTTCTATTAATTGGTTTAATCTTCGAAGTTGTTGATTTCAGAATCGAAAAACCAGTTATTATCACATTGGTTGACAAATCTAGTTCTTTGAAGAATTATAAAGATAGTAGTCAAGTTGCTCCATTGATAGCTGGGTTGCAAAAAACTTTGATAGAAGATTTAGGTGATTCGTATGAAATGGTTGAAATGACTGTTGGTTCAACCGTTCAATACGGGAAGCAGGTTTTATTCATGGATGCTCTTTCCAATTTATCGGCTGGATTCGAGAAAATTAATGTTGATTATTACAATCGTAATGTTGGAGGAATCATTTTTGTTTCAGATGGTAATTTTAATACGGGTAATAATCCAGTCTATGCAGCAGAGAAAATCAATTTAACGCCTGTTTTTACACTAGGAGTTGGAGATACGGTTCAGAAAAGAGATCATTATATTAAAAATGTAGCGGCGAATGAAGTTACATTTTTTAAGAATAAATTTCCAGTTGAAGTAGATGTCGAGGCTATAAAAATGGGGAAGGGGAGTTCAACCGTTTGTATTTCTTCCAATGGCAAAGTTGTCGCTTCACAGAAAATCAGTTACAAAGACGGTAAACGCGATTTTGAGCATGTTACATTTTTACTTGATGCGGATAAAATAGGTTTTCAGACGTATACAGTGAATGTTACGGAAGAAGCAAATGAATTCAATTATAAAAACAACAAACGAATTTTTTATATCGAAGTTATTGATTCGAGAAGCAAGGTTTTGATCCTTGCAGGTGCTCCACATCCTGATTTGTCAGCGTTGAGGCAAGTGATTGAACAAGATGAGAATTTGGAAGTAAAAGCTGTTTTACTGAAGGATTGGGACAGAGATTTAAAGAAAGTTGATTTAGTAATTTGGCATGAACCTGGAATAGGTTATGATGCCGCTATCAATTCATTGTTGACGGCTCAAAATATTTCAATGTTATATTGCATTGGTCCGAATACGTCGAGTTCAGTAATACAAAAACTAAACATTGGGATGACTGTCGGCGCAGGAAATCAAACAGATGAAATTCAAGGAGTTGTAAATGATGGTTTTCAACAATTTGAGATTTCAGAAGCATTAAGTAAGTCGTTTGAATATTTCCCTCCGTTAAAAACTAAGTTTGGTGATGTGCGAATTTCTGGAGGTGCTGAAATAGCTATTTTTCAAAGATTAGGTGGGATTAAAAAGAAGGATCCATTGTTGTTTTTTAACAAGCGAGGCAACTTGAAATACGGTGTATTATATGGAGAAGGAATTTGGAAATGGAAAGTAAATGATTTTGTTCGAACTGGAACATTCGATGCATTCACCGAATTGGTTCAAAAAACAACACAGTATTTATTAGTGAAACAAAACAAATCGGCTTTGCATGTTGCTTTTCCGAAAAGATTCACGAAAGATGAAGATGTCATTCTTAATGCAACATTCTACAATGATGCGATGGAAGCCATTACAAAACCTAAAATCAATTTGACTTTAACAGGTGATAAAAACCAGAAATCTAATTTTCAGTTCGCTGTTGCTGGTGATTTCTACAAATTGTCTTTAGGAAAAATGAATCCTGGAAAATACAATTGGACAGCCTCAGCAACTTATAATGGAAAAACAACTCGAAAGACAGGCGTTTTTGTAGTAGAAGATATAGCGATTGAAAGTTTGGATACGTATGCAAATCATGCACTTTTAAATCAAATTTCAAGTAAAACGAATGGTAGTTTTGATGTTTTAAAGAATTACAAGAAAACGATTGATTTGATTAAAAAGAGAACGGATATTACTTCTGCTTCTTATAAAGATGCTTCTTTCAATGATTTGATTGATTACAAATTGTTGTTCTTTTTATTATTGTTTTTGATAACGACTGAATGGTTTTTAAGACGATGGTTTGGATCTTATTAATCTAAAATTTTTGTAAAACAATTTATTTTCAGCCTGATATACTAAACAAAAGTAAGTTGCGTTTAAATACTATCATTTAAAAACAAACGCTTCGCCTATGTTGAAAAAGTACCCAGAAATGATCGCTCCTTCCGAAGAGATAAAATTTGGTCCCTCAAACAAAACGCTCAATGCAATTTTGAATTACAGTAAAGCTTTAGAGGTGAAAAAAATTAAAATGGAAAAAGTTCTAATCCACTTAAATTAAGAACAAAGTTTTAAAGAGAAACCGATTCGTGAAAGAGTCGGTTTTTTTGTGTTTAATTTTGAATAATTGTAACTTTTAAAAGGATTCATTTGTTCTAGAAACATGATCAAACAATTTACATTTCAGAAATCAATCTTAGTCCTTTTTATTTTAAATTGGTTTAACTTCAATGCACAACAAGAACCGTTGTTTACACAATTTTGGAACACAAAGAATTTCTTTAACCCAGCTACAGTTGGTTTAAACTATAAACACCAAGCAACATTTTTAGCACGATGGCAATGGATTGGAGTAAATGGTGCACCAGATTCACAATTGGCAAGTTATTCCGTCAAGTTGAAAAAAATCCATGGAGGGTTAGGTTTAAGTTTTCTACATGATAAAATTGGTTTTTCTAATCAAAATCAACTAAAAGTAAATTACAGTTATCAAATTCAATTAAAAAATGAAAGTATTTTATCGATAGGATTAGCGGGTGGAATGGCGAATTATAGGTTGGATGGAATTTGGGTTCCGCCAACGACACCAACTGATCCGAATTTACCGGTTAATTTTAATCAAACAAATTTCATAGCAGATTTTGGGATTGCATATTCACGCAAAAAATTTAATACAGGAATTAGTGTAACGCAATTAAACATACAAGCAAACTCTGATAATTATCAGTATGGAGAACATTTCTATGTTTTTGCGGATTATTTATTCGGAAAAGTAAGCGGTTTTCAATTCAAACCACAAGTGTTGATCCGAACAGATTTAGGGAAGATGAGCTGTGACGTTAATTTAACATCTTTTTACAAAGAGAAGTATTCATTAGGAATTGGATACAGAAATAGGGATGCCTTTTGTTTTAATGTAGGATGGGACATTAAAAGAAAATTCAGAATTGGTTATGCGTACGATATTACCGTTAGTAAATTGAATAATGGTGTATCAGGAGGTTCACATGAATTTGTATTGGGCTTTATATTGAAGTAGTTTGTTGAGAAAGAACGTGAAAATAAATTATTTAGCACTTTGTTCGTCAATGAAATCAGACATTCTATTAAATATTTAGAAGTTTAAAATTTAATGTGACTTGACTACCTTTTGATTTGATTTATTAGAACTATATTGAAAAATGATTTCATTAGTCGATTTACGTCAAGAATTTACTCTTTTACTCAATGAAAATAGACATTCTACGTAATATAGCTATTTTGCTTTTTTGAGTGTTTTAAAAATAAGAAAAAGTAATACCCTTCATTAAATAAAATAAGGTTCGATATATTGCGAATTCGCGAATTCGAAAATTGTGAAGCGGTCGAAGTATATCTTATCTTTCAAACTTCACTTACTTTATTTTCAAAAATCCTATAAATAAGTCAAGATCAAATTTGAAAATTGTTGAACTCTTGCTTTATCTTCAATTTCTCTTGCTATCTGCAAACCTTTGATATAATAATCAATTGCTTCTTGGTCATTTCCTTCGCTCCCTACAAGATTCCCCATTTCTAAGTAGAATAATAAATCTGCTGTACTTTTTGAAATTGTTTGAACTAACATAGTATAAGTGTTAAATGTAATGATACAAATTAACTCCTTAAAGGTTAATTCAATATTAGGTAGAGTATAAGCTTAAGTTATTAATCTATGTTTTTTGTTTTAACATCAATCGTTTTTTTAGAATTACTTTTTGTCACATTTCGACACCAAAACAACGCATAATTCATAGATTTTAATCTTTTCAATTATTATGTGTTTATTCCAATTATCACAAAAAAAAATCCTGCCATTGCTGACAGGATTTTAAAATAATTGTGTCTTGCTTATTTCACAAGATCCATTTCATCGACAATATGTTTTGCATCTGAGAATTTATCAATAATCCAAAGAACATAGCGTATATCAACATTGATTGTTCGTTGTAATTTAGGGTCAAAAATAACATCACCAGCCATCGCTTCAATATTTCCATCAAATGCAAGTCCGATTAACTCTCCTTTTCCATTCAAAACTGGAGAACCAGAATTTCCACCTGTAATATCATTGTCTGACAAGAAACAAACTGGCATGAATCCTTTTGCATCAGCATACTGACCGTAATCTTTCTTATTGTGTAATTCTAACATTCTAGTTGGTAAATCAAATTCAGCATCACCTGCTTTATATTTTTTGATCAAACCATCCATTGTAGTGTAATAGTTAGCCTTAGCGTCACTTCTTTTATCTGCAGGCAAAGATTTAACTTTTCCATACGTCAAACGCATTGTTGAATTTGCGTCTGGATATTGAATAGGGGCTAATTTAGAATCTCTCAATCCTTGAACCAATAAACGGTATGAAGAAGTGAAATCATTTTGAGCTTTCGTGATTTCATCTGATCTTTTACCGATGTGAACAATTAAATCATCAGACAAAGTATACATTGGGTCATTTGTGATCATTCCTTCCGATGGCAAGTCTAAAAATGCCATCAATTTCTCTTGAGATGTAAAAATGCTCAATAAGAAAAGTGAATTCACATATTTCTCATATTCACCGTTGATTTTAACAACAGAAGGAGCGATTGCGTATCCAGTTGATTTAGTAGCGTACAATGCTAATTCAGTTCTTAAGATATCTTTTTCTGCAGGCAAATGAACTTCTGCAAAAAATCCTTTAATTGCACTTTCTAATTCAGGACGCATTTGCGCTTGAGTTGCAGCATCAGCTGAAGCAAAAGCAATAAGTTGTTTTCCTAAACTTCTTGAAATAGTTCCGTAAGAGGATGTTCTTAATAATTGTTGTAAATAATTATCGTGACGTGCTTTTTCATTTGTTAAACCATAGAATGTATTGATATTCGCTACAACAGTTCCGTACTTTTCTTTATTTGCCGGTTTGTTTGCCCATTTATCGAATTTTGCTTCTTGAGCAGCTTTAGATTTTGCAGTTCCAAATTTAGAAAGAGCATCAATCATTCCTTGACGGTTTTTCCAATAGTTAGCAATACCAGCATATTTAGAAGCATAAATTAAGTTCAAAGCATCACTTTGATCCATATATTTTTTCATTTCATCCATTGCCGTTTTTGAACCTTCAACCCATGCTGGATAAGAGAACTTAACATTTTGCTCAATTCCACCAGCTGGCATCCAACGGTTTGTTCTTCCAGGATAACCCAAAATCATTGCAAAATCATTTTCTTGAACGCCACCAATATTAACTGTTAAATGTTGTTTTGGTTTCATAGGAATATTGTTTACAGAATATTCTGCTGGATTTCCGTTTGCATCTGTATAAACGCGAAACATAGAAAAATCTCCAGTATGACGTGGCCATTCCCAGTTATCAGTATCACCACCAAATTTTCCTATGCTTTCTGGTGGAACTCCAACTAATCTTACATCTTTAAAGTCTTGGTAAACGAAATAATAATATTCATTTCCTTGAAAAAATGAACGAACTGAAACAGTATATTTCCCTCCTTCATTGTTTTCTTTTTCGATTAAAGCAATTTCTTGATTTACTGCTTTTTCTCTTTCTGCTTCTGTCATTGTCGCAGTAAGTTTGCCTAAGATTCTTTTGGACACATCATCCATTCTAACAAAGAAACGAACGAAAAGGCTTTGAGGTTTTAATTCTTCTTTTTTAGAAGCCGCCCAAAATCCGTTTTTTAAATAATTGTTCTCAGCTGTTGATAATTCAGCAACTGCGTCATAACCACAATGGTGATTGGTTAATAATAATCCTTCTTTGGATAAAACTTCTGCTGTACATCCACCGTTGAACTGCACAACTGCGTCTTTCAATGAATGATTGTTTATTGAGTATATTTCTTCTGCAGTAAGCTGAAGACCTAATTTTTGCATGTCACGTTGATTCAAACGATCTATGAACATCAAAAACCACATTCCTTCGTCAGCATGGGCAAAAGAGCCTAACAATACTAAAAAGGCAACTAAACTAATTTTAATTTGTTTCATTTTTTTTTGCTTTTGGGTTAAAAACTTGCGCGGTAAAAATACCAAGAATTTTATGAATAATGAATCCATTGGACGAATGAATAATTTCCTTTAACGAAAAATCAATTCGTCCGCGAATAACCAAGTATTATTTCCTGCTCCTAAATGCCATTCTGGACATTTTCCGAAATTTTTGGCAGTGACACGAATTGTTGAAATCGGTTTGGTTGAATTTGATTTCACAAAGAATTCTTTGTTCATTGGACCAACATAGTATGTAAAAGAAGGAATAGATTGATTACTTGCCGCATTAGATGCTATAGTGGCGTTTGTTTCTATTAGAGGGAGTTTTTCAAATGTGACAGCGTCATAAGAAACTTCAACTAGAATGGAGGAAGGGAAAAATATCCATGATTTCATGTCTTGTAAACAAGAAATTCCAATTTCAGATAAAACACGTGGCGTTTCAAAGGTGATTTCTGAAATTAAATCTTGGTTATCAAATCCTTGCCAATCTCCTGTACGAAATTCCTTAGTTCCAAAAACTCCATCAATCAACGTGTTTGGTCCAGAAGCAGCATATTGATTGGCATAGGTACTTTTTAAACTCAATGTAACACTTTTATCACGTTTGATATAATTGGCTTTTACCCAAGGACTGTAATTTACAGAAATACCAGGCATCGTATTGATATCTCTTGGTCCAATTGCCGAAACTTGCCTCGCCTCAATTGTTGATGTAGAATTGATTGTAAATGGCGCTTTGTAAGTATACGTTTTCGTCGTATCATTCAAAAAACGGTATTCAATTTTTATCTCCTCCCAATTAATTACATTTTGATGGCCAATTTCAACTTGTATTGAGTCATCGAAAATTCTATTTTCAACTATGAAAAATGGGGAAGGAGTAAACCTGAAATTCTGCACAATTTCTTTTGTAACAGGGCTTACTGCGTTATAAAATTTCTTTGAACTTGGCTTAGGGCCCATTACAAAAATCAATTCTCCTCCAGTAGCTATTGAGGAATGGTGAATAGCATTTGACGTCCAATCTTTGCCATTTAAAGTGATTGATTGAATATATTTATTCTCTTTTGAATTATTTAAAGCTTTAATTTTGAATATTTTATCATTTTCTAATTGAATTTTTACTTCATCTAATAATGGTCGACCAAAATCGTACCAAGCATTTCCAGGTGCAATTTGATACAAGCCCATTGCACTCATGACATACCAAGCCGACATTTGACCACAATCTTCATTTCCTGACAAGCCATCAGGGTTATTTGAGTACAAAGTGGTAAGAATTTG
>Ga0209190_1002663_pt1 | contig 11956 bp, 8 predicted proteins | sample M_140205_XF_Meta_FD_187315 | JGI IMG/M metagenome (GOLD analysis project Ga0209190, IMG submission 187315) | Freshwater microbial communities from Lake Montjoie, Canada to study carbon cycling - M_140205_XF_MetaG (SPAdes) (version 2) | ecosystem: Environmental > Aquatic > Freshwater > Lake... | reverse complement strand
TTAAATCCAACACCTGTTTTTCAACAACCAGATTTATCTTTTATATTTAAATCATTTAATCCATTTAATTTATTTAATCAAATTCCAATAAAAAAACAAAATGAAGTTTTAATTGATTTAACACCTAAAGAATATTTTACTGGAACAACAAAATCTGTAAAAATACAAGGAGTTTGTAATTGTGAAAAAAATTTATGTATAAATTGTGCAGGTTCTGGTTTTAATTTAAAAAATAATAAAGGCATTATTTTAAATACTTGTATGGAATGTTTGGGTAATGGATATCTACAAATTTGTAATGGAAATTGTAAACAAATTATAAATATAATTTTAAATTCAAATTTAAAATTAACTGAATTTTTGCATCCAATTGTTGGAATAATTAAAATAAAAATTGAAGAACCATATTATTTATATAATGGTAAACTTTTTTGTAAATACAATATTACTTTAAAAGAATCTTTAATAGGATTTAATAAAATATTTAAAGATCCTTTTGACACACCACATAATATTTGTATTAATAAAATAATACAAACAAATGATGGTTATAAACTTGGTTCAATTGATTTGACTTTGGTTTTTAATGTTATTTATCCTGAAAAATTAAATCCATTGGTTATTGAATTATTAAAAGATATAAACTTTTAATTTCTTTTTAAATTTTTAACGCTTAACATTTACCACCAGTATTTACCTTGACTAAGACAAGTACTTTTTGATACACTTGGTAATGGTTTTCTATTTATGTCATGACACATTGGGAATGGAACACTAGGACCCCGACCAAATTTCATTCTGCGACCAAACTCTACAGGTCTTACTTTATAAACCGTATTCCCCTGCTGACACGACGAAATCATATCTTGTTCACATTCCCCTTTCATTGCATTACAACCTTTTTGGGGGACATTATATTTAGAATTACATCTTTGTATTGCATTCTTACATAAAGGTAAATTTTTCATAAGACAATTTTGAAACCCCTTCTCTGTTTGTCCAGGTGCCAGCCAGATCTTCTCCGGTAGATCCGAACGACCAAACTGTAGTGAAGGTCCTTCATAAACCATAGCACCTGATTTAGTTCCTGAACGTCTGCGACAACCTCGTTTGGTGTAAGAACAATTGGGACTAGACTGACAAACCCGTTTTTTAAGTTTGTTACAAGCTGAACCTGCAACATTGTAACGACGGCGACGTTTTCCAAAAGCAAGTGATGGTCCTTGATACATTTTTGAGTTAGTTGACGAACGTCTGCGACAACGACCACGCATATATTTACAATTGGGATTAGACAGACATACCCGTTTATTAAGTTTGTTACAAACTGGATATGGAACTAAGTAACGATTTTTACGTTTTCCAAACTGAAGTGCAGGTCCTTCATAAACCATAGCTCCTGATTTAGTTCCTTTACGTCTGCGACAACCCCGACGGGTGTAGCTACAATTGGGACTAGACCGACAAACTCGTTTTTTAAGTTTGTTACAAGGTGAACCTGAAACATTGTAACGACGTAATTTTTTTCCAAATGAATTTGGTGTTGTAAATCGTTGAAATGGAGCTCCTACAGGCATATAACTACCATCTGGTTGACCCATAAAATTATAATTGGGTGGAACCTGTGTAGGAACAGCTTCTCCAAAGAACTCACGAAATACTCCGTATGCAGGTAATTGACTATCTTGAAAACTGAATCCCTCGGGTCTTGAAAGATTATTTTTTGCATTAACTGTTGAAATAGTTTGTGAAAGTGTTCCTGGTATTTGTTTAACTTTTTGGTTATAACCAAAATTATCAGGTTTAGTAAATATACTGCCATCTAAACCAAATCCCATTCTGCGTCTGCGATAAACTTTGCGTGTTTTACGCGCTTTACTTTTCTTCATTTTTTTCATTTTCTTTTTAAGAAGTTTTTTAAGAAGTGAAACTTTACGATATACACGTCTACCACCTTTTTTCATTGTTGTTTTAATACGATGTTTTCGGCATCTTTTAAGAAGTGCGGCAGGTGGTTTACGAATTAATTTTCTTCGTGAAACTTTTTTACGTTTTTTTCCGAATGAAAATAAACCCATTTATATTTTTTACTTTTATTTTATTTTTTAGTTAATTGAATTAATTAATGGAACTCCACAATAATTATCTGCAGTATTTAATTTATCTAATTGTATATAAACTGGCATTTCTTTATTAAGTAATTTGTCAAAATAATTTAATTGTTTTGAATAACCAAGAAGAAATTCAAAATTACTAATAAATTCATTACCGTGTCCAATTTCATCGGACATTATATGAGATAATTCGTGAATTCCTACATATGTCATTAAATTTATATCTTCTACAATATTTGCATTTGTTGAAGGTTTATCTTGTAAACAAAATGACATATGTTTTTTATTTATTACATATGCGGCATCTGATTCCATTTTACCAATTTCCTTAATAGTTACTCCTTTATTCCAATTATATACTAATCGTTTAACATTTATATTATTATTATATTTTGGATCAAGTGCTAATTTATTAACAATTAAATTTAATTTAGTATGCATAATTGCTAAAAGGTCTGCTTTACGTTCATTATCTGCTTCAGACCTTACTCTATAAAAATTACCATCAATATTACTTTTAATATATTCAGTTCCATCATAGAAATATTTGTAACATATTATTAAGCCTAATATAATTGTGATTATTATTATCATTTTTTTAAAATTTAACATTAAAATCAACTTATATTAAGTTCATTTATTTAAATTTAAAAAGTTTAAAGTTTAAATTTAAAATTTATTTAAAGTTCTATGCATTAAAAGCTTAAGGCGTAATGAGTTCGTGGGAAATTAGACAACCAGAAAGTTGTAAAAATGAACTTATATTCCAAACACTTGATTGGTATTGTGATGATATTGAAGAAAATGATAATTTAAAATTTAAAATTTTTGTTTTTGGTATAAGTATTCAAGGTAATCCAGTAACATTAAAAATTAACGATTTTTGTCCATTTTTTTTTATAGAAATTCCAATTACTTGGAATGCAAGTTGTATTTATTCAGTAAAACAGGCATTAAAATTTCGTGGTAAAGATATATCATTTCTTGAAAGAAAACGTTATTATGGATTTGAAAATAATAAAATACGTCATTTTTTAAAGCTGTCATTTTATAATTCTAAAACAATGAGAGCATTAAGATATCAAATTGAACATAATGATTATCAAATTAGTGGAACAAATTTTCATTTCCCGCTTTATGAATCTAATATAGATCCTATACTTCGTTTTATTCATCTTCGTGATATTCTTACAGCAGGTTGGGTAAAAATTTCAAAATTTACATTAAATGACACATTTGAATGTGATTGGAAAAGCGTTGATCCTTTTGATAATGGTAATAAAATGGCTAATATCAGAGTAATGTATTTTGATATAGAAGCTTGTAGTGAAGATGGTTCTTTTCCAAATGCATTAAATAAAAATGATCCTGTAACACAAATTTGTTGTATTTATAAAGATGGGATGGCAGGACCAATTAAAAAAATTCTTTTTAATCTTGGAACCATTGATGCAATTGAAGATACCGTTGTATTACAATTTCCATCAGAAAAAAAACTACTTTTAGCTTATTCTAATTTTATAAATGAAATAGATCCCGATATTATAGTGGGTTATAATATATTTGGGTTTGACAATGGTTATCTTTTTGAACGTGCTCAAGTTCTTGATATAACTGAACAATTCAATTATCAATCAAAGATATATAAAAAAACAGAAATAGTAAACAAGGTTCTTAATAATCAACAATCAGGATTTAATGATTGGAAAATGACAAAGTTGTATGGAAGAACACACATTGACCTTTTACAAGTTATTAAAAAAGATTTTAAATTGGAAAGTTATAAATTAGATTATGTAGGTGAATATTTCTTAAAACAAGGTAAAGATGATGTAACACCAAAAGAAATATTTGAAGCTTGGACTAAAAATCAAGGTAGTCGTGAAAAAAGAACACGTATAGGTAAGTATTGTGTTCAAGATACAAATCTGTGCCTGTTGTTATTTGAAAAATTTGCAGTTTTACCAAATCATCTGGAAATGGCAAAAGTAACAAGGGTTCCACTAGAGTATCTTATTACACGTGGACAATCTATTAAGGTGTTTAGTCAAATTGCCTATGCCACACGTAAAGCAGGTTATCTTATTCCAGTATTACCTAAAACAGAAACTGAAGGTAAATTTCAAGGTGCAACAGTATTACAAGCAAATATAGGTTATTATACACGTCCAGTGTGTGGTTTAGACTTCGCCAGTCTTTATCCAAGTATAATGATAGCCCATAATATGTGTTACAGCACAGTTGTATTAGAAGAACGTTACCTTAATTTACCAGGTGTTGTTTATAGCACAATTGATTGTGGTAAAAGTGAATCAGGTGATTCACTTTCATTTACATTTGTTCAAAGTCAAGATGGTGTTCTTTCGGGGATTCTTCAAAGTTTGTGGCAAAATCGCAAAGTTACTAAAAAAGAAATGAATGCATCGTCAGATCCATTTGTAAAAACAGTATTGAATGCTAAACAATTAGCAATAAAAGTATCAATGAACAGTATTTATGGTTTTACAGGTGCAACAATTGGTGCTTTACCTTGTTTAGAAATTAGTCAATCTGTTACAGGTTGTGGTAGAGAAATGATAGAACAGACACAAAAACATGCTAAGGAAATGTTTCAATGTGAGATAGTTTACGGAGACAGTGTTACAGGTGATACACCTGTATTAATTAAAATTAATAAAAATATAACAACTATTACAATTAAAAATCTTTTTGAAAATTATCCATCAAAAGAGTATCCACAATTTAAACTAGATGAACAAGAATTATCAGAAAAAGAACAAAGTATACCAGAGACTATTATTGAAGTATGGACAGCATCTGGTTGGTCACTACTTAAAAGAACTATTCGTCACCGTTGTAATAAAAATATTTATCGTATTTTAACACATACAGGATTAGTAGATGTAACTGAGGATCATTCTCTTCTCAATATAAATTTGGAACAAATAAAACCAAATGATGTAATTATAGGACAACTATTATTTCATAGTTTTCCCAAAAATAAAAATAGTAAAATTAAACCTTTTAACTTAGAAGATATAATTGATGTATTTAAAAATTTAAATAAAGTTCCTGAAATTTACCGTTTAATATTTATTCAAGGTTTTTTTGTAGGTGATGGAAGTTGTGGAAAATATAATTGTCCAAGTGGTATAAAATATTCGTGGGCATTAAATAACGCAGATATTCATATTTTACAAACACTCTTAGAGTGGTTAGATATAATTTACCCAGATTTTTCATTTAAAATACTTAATACATTTAAAAGTTCAGGTGTTTATAAATTAGTTCCTATTGGTAATATTAAAAAAATAGTAGAAATTTATAGTATATTTTATTCAAATAAATGTAAAATTATTACAGAAGATATATTAAATTCAGAATTAGAAAACCAAAAATGGTTTTTCTATGGATATTATTTAGCAGATGGTTATAAATGTTATAATGATAAAACAAAAAATATTAAATTAACTGCTAAAAATAAATTATCAGCAAGTCATTATTATCTTTTAGGAAAAAACCTAGGATTTGTTGTAAGTATTAATGATCGTTCCGATAAATTAAATATTTTTACTCTTACATTATCTACAAAATTAAGAAAAAATGAAAATGAAATTAAAAAAATAAGAAAATTTGGAAAAATTAATGATTATGTTTACGATATTGAAACAGACTCCGGAACATTTCAAGCAGGGATTGGACAATTAATTGTAAAAAATACGGATAGTTGTTATGTAATATTTCCTGAACCAGTAGACGCAGATGGAACTTTAACAACTTTATTTAAAAAAGCAGAATTTGCCGCTAAGGAGATATCTAAAACATTTAAAAAACCTATAGAACTGGAATTTGAAAAATATATGTTTCCTTTGATATTGGTTGCAAAAAAACGTTATATGTATCTTGAATGGACTAATCCCAAGAAACATAATGGTGAAATAGAAGCCAAAGGTGTTGAATTAGTTAGACGTGATAATTGTGGATATGTAAAAGAAACACTTGATGCAGTTCTTACACCTATAATGTTTGAAAATAATCTTAAAAAAGGTAAAGAACAAGCTGAAATATACATTGACCGTTTACTTAATGGTGAGGTTCCAATAAAAAAATTAATACTTTCTAAAAATTTAAGAAATGATTATAAAGGTTATACCAAAGTTTATTCAAAAAAATTAGATGATGGTTCATCAGATAAATCAGGACCTTATGTTTGGATACATACCAAAGAAATTAAAGAAAAAGAAGAAGGTAAAAGTATAAAAACTGGTAAATTTGAAAAAATAGAAGAATGTCCAACAATGGCACACGTAGCATTGGTAGAAAAAATGAGAACACGTGATGCTAATAGTGCACCTAAACCAGGTGACCGTGTTCCTTTTGTTTACGTAGATATTGGGGATCCAAAAGCATTGTCTTGGAAAAAGACTGAAGATCCTGATTATGTAATTAAAAATAATATACCTATTGATACTCTTTATTATCTAGACCATCAATTAAAAAATCCACTCAAAACAATATTTGATATTCTTTTGGGAGAATTAAAATGTGAAGAAATGTTTAATAGACCAAGTCTAATAAAAGCAAAACAACGTGAAAAAGTAAGTATTGGTGAGGCAAAAAGAAAAAAAGAAGGAAATAAAGATATACGTGGATTTTTTACTTTAAAATTGTAATATCAATGGGTGCAGGTTGTATTAGAAATAATTTGTTTAAAAGATGTGTGTGTTTTTTTATGAGAAATTAAAATGTTAATGATTAATTACTTTAACCGATCCAGATTCTTTTCTACGTTCGCGTTTGGCATCGGCTGAAAATTTATTTGCGGCAGCACGTTCTGGATTTGCTAGTGCCTTATTAAGTTGTTTTTTTTTCTTTTTTTCTGCATCTGTTAGTTTATCGGGTAAAGTTTTATCAAATCCCATAATATTACTTTTAATTTTTAATTTTTTTTTATTATTTTAACGAAAATATTTAAATTAAAATTTTTTAATTGATTTAATTTGTCTACCAAATTGTGCAATACGTTGAGGTAAGCTTGGTATTTTAATTTTATCACGGTTTGTGTAAATTAGGTAACCTGCTAACCCTAATACAATTAATAAAATAATAATAAAAACAGTACTTCCACAAGATCCAAAACCTTCAATTGAACCTGCCATTGATAATTTTATTTTATCAATAATTTGTGGCAAATTATTTTCCATTGAATTATTGTTTTCCATTGAATCAAAATTTTCCATTGAATCATTGTTTTCCATTGAATCAAAATTTTCCATTGAACAATTGTTTTCCATTGAATCAAAATTTTCCATTGAACAATTGTTTTCCATTGAACCAAAAGTTTCCATTGAATCAAAATTTCCCATTTCTTAAAACAAATATTTAAATTTAAATTAAAATTTTTTAATTGATTTAATTTGTCTACCGAATTGTGCAATACGTTGTTTTAAGCTTGGCATTTTAATTTTATCACGGTTTGTGTAAATTAGGTAACCAGCTAACCCTAATACAATTAATAAAATAATAATAAAAATAGTACTTCCAGTAGAACCAAAACTTTCAATTGAACCTAAAATTGAATCTAACATTGAATCATCGTTTTCCATTGAACCAAAAGTTGATTTAACAGCTGTGTATGGGGTACTAGTTATAACTGCACGTTCTATTGTAATATATTCATCTGACATACCTGTAAGTACAAGAATATTAATATCAGTAGGGCCTTTTAAATTATTCATAGTAAAATAAACTTTTATAATACCATCCTTATCATATCTATTATTATAATAAAATGTCTGTATAGTGTTAGTGGCAGGGTTTTTTATAGTACCACTAATCTTTGTATCAGAATCTTTAATTCTTCTAGGTATACCAAATAACAATTCAAAATTTAAATTATAAGTTGTTTTTAAATCAAACACCCTATCATAAACCCATCGCTGTCCTGACTTATTTTTAATTGGTGATGTTAAGTTCAATAGATAATCTGGCTGTATCGGAAGTGATGATATATTCGGTTGCATCGGAGGAAGTGAGGCTACCTTCGGTTGACTGCCCTCTGTCGAGGAAGTTAGTAATTTAGGAGGGTAATAAGTTCCCATCATAGAACCAGGACAAAATGATTTGTAAATATCAATCATATTTTCTTTAACTCTAACTGGATCTACTACTCCATTTACACTTACTTTAATTACAATATTTTTAACTAATATATTATATGCTTCAAATATTTTTGTTTTTGAATCTATTGTAAATGGCATATTTTCCATCATTATCCGAAAATCTTTTGTAAGAATCAGATATGCATCATCACTCGATATTTTTTCTGTGCCTGTAGGTGCTGTTTGAATATTATTTATTAAACCTGGAACTAATTCTTTACACCCTATTTCTTGTATAAGAAACATAAAATTTTGAATTTGTGATAAAGAATCATCAGTATTTTTATTTACTGTATTATATTTTAACCCTACAGTAAAAGGTGGTGGTTTCTCTTTTAATGCACACCAATTTTTATTGTCTCCTTGCATAGTAATATTTGGTATATTACCAAGTATTAAACTTTTTCCATTTCTTTCAAAATAATTCCAGTTTGATGCGCATTCAGGATCATTTGCATTATTGGTGTGTTTATATTTTCCAGAACCTGAAATATAATTTACACCATTAGGATTTGGCGTTGTTTTAGAATTCATTTACTTTAGATTATATTTTTATTTTACCTTAAATTTTTAAGGATAAATAAAATTATAAAGTTTAATTTATTTGTCATAATTTAAAATTATTTTTGAACGGGGTGGTAAACAAAAAAAACATATTCCTTGAAGTTTACAAATAAATTACAAATATTAACGAAGATTAACGAAGATTTAAACTTCTTAAAAAGCAAAATATTATGCTTAATTGCTGTAAGCCAAACCTCCCATACCTGACATAATACGAAGAACGTTGTAATTAACTGCAAAGATATTAAGTGCAGCAATGGTTTCCCCGAGACCTCCGTAAAATGCAAGCTGTGCAGTATCAATTCGTGAAAAGTTACATGTTCCTGATGGTTGATGTTCCTCTGGGCGAAGTGCAAAGCTGTAAACCGCAATAGAATCAGCAATACCTGTAGCACCGAAACCAGTATGACAATCCCAAACTTGGTTACGAGTGAAGTATTTAAGATTTCTGGCAGTGAAACGGTCAGTACCATTAAGAATAATCTTCATTTGGGTATTAGATGTAGCACCAGATGCTCCAACAATAATAGGTGATGGTGTAGCGCCACCTCCTACTGAATCATTTGAAGAAGACGCAGTTAGAAGTGCAGGTGCACCAACCCAGATAAGTTCCTTAACGGGGTGGTTAAAGTTAAGACGAATGGTGTTATTGGCACTTGTTCCTGAACTTGATTCCTGTTGAGTCTGAAGCTGGTCAATGAGGTATTCGTGAGCATTCTGCGCAAACTGGCGACGCTCGGTTGTGTCAAGGTAAACATAATCGGCATAAACAGCAAAGTTTGCATTACCAATACCTCCAGCTGATGGGATAGTTCCAAAAGCATACTGTGAAGCAAGAGCAAACTGAATATTGAATTTAACTTCGTGATACTGAAGAGCAATAAGAGGTACGGCAAGACCGGGATTACGGCAAAACCAGAAACGCATTGGAATATAGCATTCAGTAGGTGCACCAGTTGTAGCTGTTACACCAAGTTGATTTCCTTGATGGGTATAAGCCATACGCTGATAACGAGTAGATACATCACCAGACTCACCATCGGTTGCACCATTACTTGAATTGATTGGTGGTTCAGCACCAGTTGTTGACAGTTGTCCTTGAGCACCAGTGCTATTAACTTCGGTAAGATCACGCCACACAGTAAGCCAAGTTCCGTAGTGACGATCAATCAGCTGACCTCCAATTTCAATTTCCATAATCTGAAGAATAGCGTGGGAAAGATCAGCTGCAACAGCAGTTACACCTGATGGGATAAGAAGAGCTGGGTTGTATTGAACCCAAAGACATTTGAGAAGATCGCCGTTACGAGAAATGGTAACGCTTACACGAGCACCGGCAGCAACGGAACCATTGATTGTCTGTTGAATAGATTCAATGGCGAAGTTGGTGTGTCGGCGATAAACTGATTTAAAAAAAGTAATTTGTGGTTGACCAGTGAGATAGATATCTTGGGCACCGTAAGCGACAAGTTGCATAAGTCCACCCCCCATTTTTGTTTATTTGTACTCTTTAGTTTTATTTTATTTTTGGGAGAAATTACGAAATTAAATTAATTAAATTAAAATTTAATTTAAACCCACATTTTTTCCATTCCTTTAGAAATTGGCAAATTTAAATTAAAATTTAATTAATTTAATTGCTATAAGCTAAACCCCCCATACCTCCCATAATTCTTAAAATATTGTAGCTTGGGGCAAACAGAGTATAACTTGGAAGTTCACTGTAATTTTCTTGGGGTGCTCCGTCCAAGTTATTTGGAACAGTTGATGAGTTTCTAAGAAAAAAATTAAGTTGGGCTGTATCTATACGTGAAAAATTACAAGTTCCGCTGGGTTGGTGTTCCTCGGGGCGAAGTGCAAAAGAGTAAGTATAAATATAATTACCTGGAATTCTTGTATGGTGATCATAATTTTGAATTAAACGAAAATATTCACCTGGTCGTTCTTTAAAGCGGTCGGTTCCATTAAGAATAAGTTTAAAATTATACATTGGTGCAAATTGTGCTGGTGTTCCATTTGGAATAATATTTGTTCCTATAGAAAAATCATTTTGGGGTGCGTTACTTCCATTTCTATTAAATACCCAAATAAGTTCTTTAGTTGGGTGATTTAAATTAAGTCTAATATTATTTTCAAGAACATTACTTAATACATTACCAGATTGAGATTGTATTTGTTCTATCAGGTATTCGTGTGGATTTTGAGCAAATTTTCTACGTTCTATAGTATCTAAATAATAATAAGTATTCCAAATTTGAAAATTTGTAAAAGTAGGTGTAGTTCCATTTAAAACTGGTTCTTGGTAATTTCCATTTGTTACAGCAACAATTAAATTTTCAAATTTTTCAAATGTTATTTTAAGTTTTATTTCGTGATACTGTAAAGCGATAAGTGGAATAGCTAGACCAGGGTTACGACAAAACCAGAATTGTAAAGGAATAAAAAGACGACTGCCAGGTTCAACTGCTGTGTTGTATGGTTGCCACACAGCAGATGAATAACTTTTACCAACCATTTGTGTATAACCAGGAATTTGTGAATTATTTAAATTTAATTCAGACCATATATCTAACCATAAACCGTATTGTTCATCAATTTGTTGTGCTCCAATTTCAATACTTGTATATTTAATAAGATAATTTCCAACACCTTGTATCCATCCAAAATAATCATAACTTGTTGGGTTGTTAATGTAAATATTTGGATTAGGCATAGATACTTGTAGAACCATACTACCTAAAAGATCACCATTTCTTGCTATAACAACTGTAATATTACCACCAAAATTTATATTACCGTCAATTAATTGAATTATAGATTCCATTGAAAAATTAGTGCTACGTTGATATACTGCTTTAAAATAAGTAATTTGTGGATTAGTAGTAAGGTAAACATCTTGTGACCCATACGCGGCTAGTTGGACTAGTCCACCACCCATATTTGTTTATCTTTAAAATTATTTTATTCTTTAAATTTTATATTTTTTTTTTTATACTTTTATAAATTTCAAATACATCATCATTTTTATTTTTTCTAACACACCATCCTTTTTCAAGAATATCTAAAATAAATAATGCCCGTAAAATAATTATACAGCTTATTTTATCCATAATAAAT
>Ga0209190_1002660_pt1 | contig 11959 bp, 11 predicted proteins | sample M_140205_XF_Meta_FD_187315 | JGI IMG/M metagenome (GOLD analysis project Ga0209190, IMG submission 187315) | Freshwater microbial communities from Lake Montjoie, Canada to study carbon cycling - M_140205_XF_MetaG (SPAdes) (version 2) | ecosystem: Environmental > Aquatic > Freshwater > Lake... | reverse complement strand
ACACGGCAATGACGACAAGACCAAAGATCGCTGACTTATTGCGTTGAAAGCGACGCCACACTAAACGCCATCTGCTCATTGGTTACCTCGCACGCGTGGGTCGAGGAAGCCGCGCATAACGTCGGCCAAGAACGTGGAGAACAAAATCAGCACGGCGGTGAAGAGTGTGGTGGCCGCTGCCACATTGATGTCTTGAGCGCCGATGGAATCGATAAACCATGCACCCATGCCTTGCCAGGAGAAGATCTTTTCGGTGAAGGTGGCGCCGACGATCAAGGTGCCAAAGGCAAAGGCGAACCACACGGTCATGGGGATGAGCGCGGTGCGAAGGCCGTGCTTGTAAAACGTTTGACGACGAGTGAGGCCCTTGGCCTGAGCGGTGCGCAGATAGTCACTGCCAAGGACATCGAGCATCGCGCTGCGCTGGTAACGGCTGTAGAGCGCAATTTCCCCCAGGCTAATGGCCAGCGTGGGCAAGATGATGTGTTGGAAGCGGTTAAACAGCGTGCCCCAGAAGTCGGCCTGCAGTCCGGGAGTGATTTCACCGGTGAAGTAGATCAGTTTGAAGCCAAGTAAGTCATTGAATTGCACCGCGCCGTATTTCAAAACAGTGGCGAGCACGAAGACGGGTGTTGCGAGCATGACGAAGGAAAAGATTGTGGCGATCCGGTCGGATGGTTTGTACTGTTTCAACGCTCCCCATACGCCGAGCAATACGCCAAAGACAGCTCCGACGATGCTGCCCAACAACAGCAGGCGAAGCGAGACGCCGATGCGTCGGCCCATCTCCTCGTTAATCGAGTCGCCGGACAACGTTTGGCCAAAGTCACCATGCGCGACCCCGGTAATCCACGTGACATACCGCGTGACCACGGGGGTTTTGTCATTTTGATTGACCGCGTCCAAGATTCCATCAACGGATGATTCGGGGACCGGGGGGTTGCGGGCCAAGTAGTTGTCGCGTGGTTTCATCGTGACCGAGGCCAGGACGAAGGCCAAGCTGGTGGCAAGAAAGACCAGCAAGAGGGAGATCGCGAGGCGCCTCACCAAATAGCCGGCCATGCTCACAACCCGTCGTCGTAGGAGTGATCCCATTATGGGCTCATGAAGGCCGATTCGGGTGCTCAAATCAAGGCTGATGAGACCTGCACCAGCCCGCCTGCCGGTGGCCGAAACTGTGCGTGGGGCTGTTGCTAAGGTGTGACGCTGTAGTCACCTTGGTGACTCATCCCCTGTAGCTCAATTGGCAGAGCAGCCGGCTGTTAACCGGCAGGTTACTGGTTCGAGTCCAGTCGGGGGAGCCACAGCCCAGTACTGATGGTGATCATCGGGCCCCACCGTTGCTCCTAGTTTGTGCAATAGTTGGTCGACGGTTGAAAAGGTGGCGTACCGCTCCCAACCGGGCAGGCTGAAGGGTTCCCAGCATTGAAAATCACGTCAACCCGGCTCGCAACGCTGGCCGATGCTCAAGCCATCGCTGATCTGGTCAACGCGCATGAATTGAGTGTCGATCCAGCCACCAGTGTGATGAGTGCTGAGAGCGCCCTGGATTTCATGACCGGTTATGTAGATCCGACTGGCACTCACTTATTGAGCATTGATGGTGAATCTGGATTCTCTGCGCTGGTAAATCTTCATCCTGATGCAGTGCGAGGTCGATTCTTCCCGGATATCTACGCCATGCCATATCTGACCAATGTGGAAGATCTGGCTCTTTGGACGATCGAGCTAGCGGAAGCTGAGCATCCAGACTGGCCGATGTGGCCAGGAGTGAATTATCTGGACAACCGCTTGAAGGCCGGATGGGCAGAGCATGGATTTGAATTCTTACGTCGTTACTTCACGATGCGAATGCCGACCTCAAGAGTTGCATCGATCAGACAGGTTGCTGATGTGCAAATAAGAGCGATCGATATCTCAGGCCCAGATCAAGTTGCCACATGGCACGCACTGAACCAGAACTCGTTCTCGAAGCACTTCGGATTTGCGCCACGGAACCTCGACAAATGGCGAGAACTTGTCTTTGGAGAAGGGTCCCTTGACCCCAACGGCGTATTCGTGGCCTTCAAAAACGGCCTTGCGGTTGGCTACTGCCAGTGCAATGACGAGTACGCGGAGGAGAAGAAAGGGCAAATCGCGAGCCTTGGTGTGACGCAAGAGCACCAGGGAACAGGAATTGGCGAAGCATTGCTGCAAGTCGGCATCACGTACTGTGCTTCAAAAGGATACGAAACAGTTGAACTCAGTGTGGATACCGGAAACGAAACTGGAGCACTGAGGCTCTACGAAAAGGTGGGGTTCACCCCCGAGTCTTCCTGGATCCAGATGCACCGCCCTAGTGATAATTTCCCTAAACAAGGGGGCTGAGCGCGCCGGCGTCACTATTCTTTTGGTGTGAACACCTCAACCCCAAGCACGGTCATCAAGCCGTGGCAGCGCGTGAGCCGGGAGATCGACCTTCCGGTGCCTACCGCCATTTGGGTGTTAACAGCGCATGCGCTCACCATCCTGGTTCCGCTTGTGCAGGTGGCAGTGGTTAATCAGCACTACACCTACCTGAGCAACGTCCTTGATAAGCCGGGACTGCTGTACGTATCGGCGGGGTTGTTCATCGTGGCGAGTGTGTGCGAAAGCGCCCAAAATACTCTCGATCGTTGGTACTTAACCGGCGTTCCGCCATCGCTATTGGACTGGCTGTTTAGCTCAATGATCGTCTACGGGCTGGCATTCCAAGTTTTGGCAGCGGTGGGCAACACCGCTTGGACGTGGCCCGCCACGTTGGCGATTGCGACCTTGTTCCCGATCGCGTACCTGTTGGGCCTACCTACGCCACCCATCCAGGCCGTCCTTGGTTTAGCGGCGGGTGTGGTGATTTATCAAGCCTTGAATCAACCTGTTGTCTTCTTTTCCTTGGTGACCGTCTTTATGACCTTGTTCTTCCTGGACATCTTGCTCAAAACCAAACAACAAGTCATGCACGGATTTACCACGATCGTGAATGCGTTTAGCGTCGTCGCGCTGTGTGCGGGAATCATCTGGGCGGCCAACGATGAGAAGGGCATGTCCTGGCCGGTGCTCATTGGTGTCGCGATCGTGATCGTCGCCGGGCTGCTGGGGCTTCGACCACAACTGCTTAAGCTTCCACAAACCCCACGCGCCAAAGAACCCAACCCCTCGTAGGGATTGGGCTCTTTTTGAAGGCCTTGTAGTTAGTCCTTTTTCTTGCGACCAAATAGTTTCTTGAGTGGGTTCTTGCTGCCGCCTTCACCATCGGGTCCGCCCATGCCGCTGACACCAGCCTGCGCCATCTGTTCCTTGACGACTTCGCCGGTGATGCGGTCGTAGCCATTTTGTGCAGCAAAGTCCTCCATGTTGCCCACGGCGAACTTGCGAACGAACTTCGGCGCCTTGGCAATCATCGCGACAGCGTCCTCGTCCCAGTCCATGGAGACCTTCAGGCCCGCCTTGGCTGCCGCGTCGTCACCACGGGAGGTTTGGCCGGCTGCGTACGCGGCTTCACGGGCATCGGCTTTGGCTTCGCGCTCTTTCTTGCGATCCCAGTAGTTCGATTCCTCAGTGCGCGTGGCTTCGTACAAGCCCTTTACGTCGGGGGTAGCACCCAGGATGGAGATGAGGTTGTTGGCCCAGCGTGTTGGAACTATGACAAACATTTCCGTTGGCTTGAGCTTGTTGTTCATGCGGCCACCAAAGTCGCCGGTGGTCAAGATGACGTTCTCCTCAAAAAACGGAGTGACGAAGGCATCGCTGCAAAAAGATGATCCAGCAGCAGCGCTAGGTTGCACCCCATCTTCCACGGCCCGTGCGGCCGCAATTTGCCCAGCCATAACTGGCTCACACACCACGACGATCCACTCGATCTCTGCGCCGGCGGGAACCTTCTCTAAGGGGGCTGCTCCCAAGCCCTTCATCGAACCAGTGGGCAGTCGAAACTTGCCACTGTTGACTGCCAAGCCTGCGTGATCGGTGTAGGCCGGGATGAAGACAGGCAACAGGCGCCCGGAAGCAATCAATTCGTTGCCATCGTCAAAGCCGGTCAGGAACGATCCGTGCGAACAGTCGTGGTTTTCGCTGTTCATATGAACAGGTCGGTCCTCGTCGCGCGCAATGCGCAAGATCGCGCACGCATCTACTCGCTCACTCGAGGTGTAGGCCGGGTGGATTTCGTCACGGAAGAGCGTGACGGCCACGGCTTGTCCACGAATTTTCCCCTTCAACGCAGCAGCAATACCTGCGATGTCGAGTTGCGTTGAAGAGGTTGTTTGCGTCATTAGGACTCCACGACTTCCTTGAGCTTGTCCATGCTTTCAGCAATGCGAGGTGCGATCACTGACTTGAAGATACCCGCAAACATCATGCCCATGGGGCCACCAGGCTTAGGCATGTCAATGACTTTGTCCACCTTGGTGCCATCGCCCTCAGGCGTGAGGCTGAACGAGTTGATGTATTCCTCACCGTCTTCAAGGCTAGACAGGGAGAACAATTCGTTGGCGTCGTTGGCGAGGACAGTGACTTCGTTGCGCTTGTCATCGCTGTCACGGGAGACACCGAAGGAGGCAAACGTCGAACCAGCCGCAAAACTGGGGTCACTGACTTCTTCTATTCGGTAGGCATTAGCCGACCACTTGGCGTGGTTGTTTACATCGCTGATGAAAGCAAACACCTCGTCAGCGGGCTTGTTAACAACAACACTGAAAGTCTCGACAATGCGGTCAGCCATGAGTACTCCAAATAAGAGGGATGTGTGTTTCTCAGATCATCCCTGTCTAGCACATGGTTCGCCACCGGAAAACCCACTTCGTTAACCGGCTTTCAGGCCTACATTGACCAACCACTAGGGTCAAATCCCGCTGGGGGAGGTAGCTCAGCCGGTCAGAGCAGCGGACTCATAATCCGTCGGTCGTGGGTTCGAGCCCCACCCTCCCCACTGTGTTAACGCAGGTCAGCGCATTGCCCGTGCGTTGGCTGTGAAAGTGGTGTTGCCACCGTGTCTGTCGCCGGTTCAGGCCAACGGTGCTAGATCTCGCACTATGAGCGACCAGACACGCTAAGGTGCAGAGCCCAGCACTAGCACGCCGATATGCGGCACTCGACCACGCACAGCCCATCATCAACCAACTGTTGAGTAGCTCACGCTGATTCTCCGGAGGACGTAGATGTGGGGAAAATTCCGAACCAATGGGTCACCAGAGCGAAGCGTCGGTGTCGGCACGGTTGAGGCGGTGAGGATCCAGGTCGAGGGATTCGAGGGCGAAGGACCACGCAAGATTGACCTTGCAAACCCGGCGCCGTTCGGCTACTCAATCGCATTCACGCTGGGTCTGGTCGCGCTCATCGACCGCGCGGACTCGGCGATGGTCGGCGGTCTGCTGCCTACGCTGCAGGAGTACTTCGGCTTCGGCGACACCGCGGCCGGGATCCTGCTTTCGGCCCCGTCGGTTGCCGCGTTACTCCTCGTCGTCCCGGCCGGCCGGCTGGCCGACACACGCAGTCGCAAGATGGTCCTCTCGATCGTCATCCTCACCTGGGGAATGTTGACGTTCGGTGCCGCCGCCGCTCCGACGTTCATCCTCTTCTTCGTGGCTCGCGTTCTTCTCGGCGTCGCGACCCCGCTGAACATTCCGGCATCGGCTTCGATAGTGGGAGATGCCTATCGCACCGAGGCGCGGACCAAGGCGTTCGCAATTGTTCGCGTGATGGAGTACCTGGGCTTCCCGCTCGGCGTGCTCATCGGCGGCGTGGTCGGCGCCACGCTCGGCTGGCGCTCGGCGTTTCTCGTCGCGGCTGTTCCGGCGGTACTTTTGTCGGCGTACATCGCGCTGCGCTTCCGCGAGCCCAAGCGCGGCCTGGCCGATGAGCTGTCGATCCAGGCCGAGCGCGCGGGTCTGCCCTTGGCGGTGGCCGAACCCGACGAGCACGTCGGCGTCGTGTTGTCGCCGGAAGTTAGCGTGCCCGCGAATCGCGCGCCGGCCGAGGATGCCGACTTCGACACTCCCGGCGTGCTCCAGCGGACTAAGGAAGTCCTGGGCATCCGCACCCTTCGTTGGGTGATCATCGGTCAGATGCTGCTGTTCGCGGGCTTCACCGGCCTGTTCAGCTTCGCCCCGACTTTCTTCTACCGGGTCCACGACCTCAACGAGGCCACCGCGGCTGCGCTTTCCGGTGGCCTCGGACTGCTTGGCCTGCTGGCTGGCGGCGCACTCGCGTCGCGGATCGGTGATCGACACCACGGAACCCGACGTGGCTGGCGTATTTTGGTGTCCGGGATCGCTCTGACGTTCGCGGCTTTCGCAGTCTTGGTGTTCGCGGCTGTCCCTAATCTGTTGCTGCAGGTTGTCCTCTTTCAGGCCGTCGGCTTCTGCAACATCATCGCGTTGGCCAACCTCGGCGCCGTCCAGGCCGACGTGATCCCGGCGCGGATGCGCGGCACCGGTTTCGCGACAGCCCAGTTCCTCATCACCATCGGTGGCTCGATGGGTGCGGTGATCGTCGGTACTGTGTCGGGTTACTTCATCCGCCGCGAGACGACAGTTACCCAGGGTGAGGTCAACGCCGCTGGGCAGGCCCTCGTGGGTGCGAAGGATGCACTAGCCGACGCGGTCGCCGCTGACGCCCCGTCCGCCGTGGTCGACGGGTTGCAGGCCACCGCTGACCAGGCCCAAAGCGTCTTCGACCAGATCGACACCATCTTCGGCCCGGCGCAGGCACTCGGAATCCGATGGGGCGTCGCGGCTCTGTTCATCGTTCTCTTCACCGGTGCGATCACTATCTTCGGCGCCCGTGCCAGCTACGACGACGACGCAGCCGCGGTGCTGGCCGATGTCGACGCCAGTGAGGACCGGTCGGCGTAGTCAATGGGTTACATCGAACGTTCTGGCTCGCTCGCGTAGCGTCAAATGGCATACCAAGCGTGCGCCCTGCCCATAGAATCCCGCATATGGCGATGTTCGCGGAATCAAACGGTCTGACCATTGCTTATGACGATGCCGGCTCGCCGGGCGCTGAAGTGGTCCTGCTGATTGCAGGCACCGGCCAGCACAGAACGATCTGGCCTCAAGAACTGACCGACGAACTCGTCGACGCTGGCTATCGCGTCATCAGGTCGGACAACCGAGATATCGGACAGTCGAGCTGGCTCGATGAGTTAGGCCCGCCCGACTTCGCTTCGATCATGGGCAGGAATCAGCCTCCGCCATATTCCGTTACCGATATGGCTTGCGACCAGGTTGGGCTTCTAGACGCCCTGGCCATCGACCGTGCACACGTGGTCGGGCTGTCGCTCGGTGGGATCGTGGCGCAGACAATGGCGACCGAATTTCCCACCCGAGTCGCCTCCCTCATTTCAGTCATGTCGACTACAGGCAATCCGGATCTGCCGAGCACCCGCGGTGATGTATTCGCCGCACGAATGACGGGGTCCGATGGATCAGTGGAGGGAGCCGCCGAGAATGCCTACGCATTCGAGAAGCTGGTTGCTTCGCCGGCATTCCCGCAGGACGATGTCCGACTTCGTGCACGGCTGCGCGCCGAGGCTGAATTTGACTACCAGGTAGGGGTCCTGCGGCAGGTCACGGCGTTGCTCACGGCCGGGGACAGGCGCACAGCTCTCGGCAAGATCACCGCGCCGACGGTGGTTGTGCACGGTGACTCCGATCCCGTCGTACCGCTCGAGTGCGGCAGGGATACAGCGGCGGTCATCCCGGGGGCTGAGTTACGCGTTATAGAGGGAATGGGGCATGACCTGCCCCCGCAACTTGTCTCAGTTGTGACAAATGCTGTGCTGGCAGCAGCAGGTAGAGAACCTGGTTGAGCGACTGGTGTGAGCCATCGCCTTCCGAGTTCGATCCCTAGGCGGCCCACCATCCGATTAATCGTGTCGTCTGTGGCGCGTTTATTCGCAGTGGGTCAGAGGTTGGCGCCCACTAAGGCAGGTCTTGCCGCCGGCTCGTAAGGTTCAGAAGGTCCGTAACATCTTGCTTCGCGCCCAGCGCTGCGAAGTCGCGACGAGAGGTAGTAGAGGACAGAAGTGACACGCCTGTTTCCCAGCGCGATCGCTGGCAGTTTGCCCAAGCCCAGCTGGCTGGCTGAGACGAATACTTTGTGGCCGAAGTGGCGGGTCGACGGCGTTGAACTTGAGCAGGCCCAGATCGATGCGACGCTCTTGTGGATCAAGCTGCAAGAGGATGCCGGCATTGACGTCGTCGGCGACGGCGAGCAAGCCCGGCAGCACTTCGTGCACGGATTCCTCGAACAGGTCGATGGCATCGACACGGAAAATAAAGTGACGATGGGCATCCGGAACAACCGCTACGAAGCTCAGGTTCCTCAAGTCGTTGCACCGCTGATGCTCAAGGGGCGTGTGCATCAACGTGAGGCAACCGCGATGGCCGCTCACACGGACCGGCGAACCAAGTTCACACTGCCAGGCCCCATGACCATCGTCGACACCATCGCTGATCGCTACTACGGCGATCGCGTGGCTATGGCGATGGCCTTCGCTGATCTGTTAAATGCCGAAGCCCGCGGTCTGGAAGCTGATGGCATTGACATCATCCAGTTCGACGAACCTGCGTTCAACGTTTACACCAGTGAAGTGGCTGAGTGGGGAATTGAGGCTTTGGAGCGAGCAACGCGCGGTTTGACTTGCACGACGGCCGTCCATATCTGTTACGGCTACGGAATTGAAGCTAATGCCACATGGAAACAAACGCTCGGCGATGAGTGGCGCCAGTACGAAGAGGTTTTTCCCGCCATCAGTGCCAGCTCGATTGATCAAGTGAGTGTGGAGTTCTTTCGTTCCCAGGTTCCGCCGGAGCTCATGTCATTGCTCGTCGGTAAAGACGTCATGGTCGGCGTGATTGACGTGGGTAGCGACGAAGTGGAGACGCCTGAGCAAGTGGCTGAGGCGATCGAGATGGCTTCGAAGTATGTCCCTGTTGAGCACATCATCGCTGCGACCAACTGTGGGATGGCCCCCATGCGACGCGACGTGGCGGAGGCAAAACTGGCAGCGTTAGGAGCCGGTGCCGCGCTGGCTCGCGGGTAGAAGTAGTTGGTTTCTCGAGCGTCCTCCTAGGTCGGAGGCGGCATCATGCCACCTCCAGGTGGAGGTCCCTGCTGTTCTGCGGAACTGTCCACGGCTGTCAGCCCGATGAAGCACTTGACGATCCGGTTCTTCTCTGGAGCCTGTGCGTAGTAGTGGTATCCGTCTTTATCGGTCGTTCGCCCGTTGCACTCATCCACCTTGATGGTGGTCTTAGCGCTCAGAGGTGCAAAAACAGCAACCCCATCCAACGCATAGCCAATCAGTGATGTTTCGGCGTTCGGATTGGTGATATCGGCTTCGTAATCCGCGCCTTCGCAATTGGTGAATGCGTGCAGGTGGTAGCCCTCAATCGGATTGAAATGGCCACCGCAATCGTCAAACGCGGCAATGGTGTAAGCACCCAAAATGGCTTGAACCGGAGCAGATGCGGAAATGGATAGGCCGTTGATGGTCACGCCCAGGTTCATCCCTTGGCTCGTGGTCGCTGAAGCAGCCTTGACTGGAGTGACGGGTACGAGAATCGATCGGGCCACTGGTTTTCCGCTTTGCGTCCACGACCATTGCCCTTGAACGCACCGATATTTGTAAGCCTCAACGACATCGGGTCGAGCTGCACCTTGGAACGCTTCCTTGGTATCGGTTATCGCGACTTTGCCCTTTTCGTCATAGAGCTTCCACTTGGCATCGCCATAGATCGTTGCTAGGTCAACGATGAATTTTCCGTCGGCGTTGTAGATCTTGCTTCCATCAAGCCAAATCCCCGCATCCTTGTCGGTGGTGCTGGTGGTTTCAGGGCAGAAAGGTCCGATCTTGGTATCCACGGGGGAGCCAGTGACTTCAATGCGGTAGCACGTGGTCTTCGTTCCGTTAGTCAATGTGCAACTTTCGGTTGCAATGTCTTTGACTAATGCACCCTTCTTAAAACTTGATGCCACAACACCTGGCGCACCCAATGGGGTATCGGCGGTCGTACTCTTGGTTGCAAACAAGATTCCGCCCACCACGCCTCCAACAACGGCAACGGATGCGAGCGCGATGAGAAGTCTTTTCATTTGTTGCCTCCAGGTGTGTTCTTGGTGAATGAATTGCTAGGTGTACCGCTGTAGCAGCCCATGACGTAGGGATAGCTATCTGTTACGTAGTACCCGTACTGGCCATTGACGTTCATACCGTTGCACCGATCAAGGCTTCCGGCATTGGTGAATTCGTAGTCTTGGATGTACGTACCGTCGTAGGTACCGCCCGGGCTGCCGTCGGTACTAGGGCGAGAGCCGTTCTTGAGTGTGTAACCCGACTTCGCCGTTAGCACTTTCCCGGTCTTTGCATCCAGGTAGTGCGTTCCATAAATGGGGAAACCATCGGCAGCAAAGCCGATGGCTGGAGAGCCTTTGCTGGTTTCCTGTGGATCGAACAGAGCCTGGGGATTGCCGTGGTAGTGGTAAAGGCCACCTGGTTGAGTGTGTGCGTTGTGAGAGTCAGTTCCAAACTTGACTTTACCCATAGGGTCGAGTCGCCAGTCAATAACGGGACCGCAACCATTTGCAATATTGCCATCTTTGTCGGCCTGTGGACTGGTGGGGTTGTAACAACCATTAGACAACTCGTCTAGCACAACACCATTCAGCAATACCGCGTTGTACATCATCATATTCAAGTCAGTTGACTTGTCGGCAAGTGCTGGATTGCGCGGGATGCTCAACGATAAGTTTTGTGTAGCTACCGGCGAGGCAAATCGAGCGCTCGCATCGTTGAAGTCGTAATTGGGAATATCGTTAGCAGTAACCGAACATGATTTACTGTTATCCGAAACGGAGAACTGCGAAACGAATGCAAGATTGCGCTCGACGTCTTTGACGTTTGCCTCGTAGTCAGCCGAATAGTCGGCGCAATCACCACTGAGGTTTGTCAGTACTACATCGGTGATGTCTACCCTTTTACCTGTATTCGCAGTTGAGGATGAAGCACTTGGTGACGCACTGCAGCCGGCTAGAGCAAGCGTTGCCAGCCCTAGAGCAATCACCAAGGTGCGCGCAGACACATAGCGACAAAGTCGTCCAGATTGCGACATTCTTTCTCCTACTAAACAAAAAGTTGCCACCGCTATCGACTGGAAAGTGGATCTGTGGACTCGATTGTGGTGAACCCTACGCACTTCACGACAGGAAAATTGCAAATTCTTGGTTGCTGCCGAATTACTTACACAACCCTTACAAATCTCTGGAGAACGTTTTGCTCTAGCCCAGCGCTAAGCGGGCTCTAATGAGTTTGCGAATCAGCGTCTTGGGCAACGGCTTGTCAATGGGCATCTGTAATGCACCTTTAGACATGCGGTACTTGCCTTCAAGTTCAGGGAATTGATTAAGCACGGAACCGCTATAGGGGTAATAGCCAATGTGGTTCTTGTGGCCCAAGATTCCGGCCACTTCGACGCCATCAACAACAAATGTGGGCATGTTGTACTTGATGATCTCTTGCGCATCGGGGACGACTTCAAGAATGCGTTTGCGCATTTCGAGCAAGGTCTGCTTATGCGGCGAGGGTTGGTCGGCGAAGTACTGGGCAACAGCGGCTGGTGCTCGCTTCATCTCGCTCTCCAAGGCATGAGCTGCTTGTTCACGGCCATTCTAGGCGCGCAGGGGAGCAAGCCACACAAATCTTGAGCATCGGTCAATTCCATGAAAACAGGCTCCGGTCGGCAATAATTTCACACATGACAATCTCTGGACTAAATTTCATTGGTGTTCTTGTGGCATTCGTTGTGTCTTTCATCAGCGGCGCCATCTGGTTTGGGCCAAAGACTTTTTATCCCGTCTGGATGAAAGCTCGCGGCGTTGAGTCCGGGGAACTGACACAGAATCAGAACAAGCCCGCTCTGCTGTTTGGTGGCACGGCTGT
>Ga0209190_1002659_pt1 | contig 11960 bp, 7 predicted proteins | sample M_140205_XF_Meta_FD_187315 | JGI IMG/M metagenome (GOLD analysis project Ga0209190, IMG submission 187315) | Freshwater microbial communities from Lake Montjoie, Canada to study carbon cycling - M_140205_XF_MetaG (SPAdes) (version 2) | ecosystem: Environmental > Aquatic > Freshwater > Lake... | reverse complement strand
GGAGGCGTGGAAAGTTTGGGCGGTGCGGGCTGCGATAGCGGGCCCGCACCGCCCAAACCGAGACGGCTCCGGCTTCGCTAGTACACCCAATGCCCGCCTAACCAACTCACCTGCCCTTCAACGGCATCACCTTCACGCCCATGGCCTCCAGCAGCATCTTTCCCATTTGCCGAGTTTTCTCATCGACGGTTTTGGGCGGCAGCAGGCCGGCGAATCTTCCTTCAAAGCTGTCGGCGGGCATGTCTTCAGCATCTCCAAGATTCCAGAATTTGCCGTTACCGAGACGATGGATGGGCAGGAGGTGGGTGATGTTGCCTTGGGGAGATTGGCCGATCAGCACCACTACTTCTTCACGGTCGTAGGATTCTGATGGCGGTGTCACCGTGTCCAGCTTCTCACCCACCTTCGCCTTAGTGATCCATGATTCCAAAATCAGGACCACAGCCGAAGCCGCATACGATCCCGTGACCAGCCGGACCTTATTGGCGAAATCATCCTTGTCTCCGGTATCGCTCATTTTATCCGGGCTGAAGATGATGATTCCCTTATCGGTGGCGGCCATCATGATCGGGGCCAGAAACCCGCTCGTCTTCATGGTGAAGCGGGCGTAGCGGGTGGCTTCGGCGATAAGCGATTTGAGGGACATATTCGAATTCGCGGTTTCTACCGCAATCATCCGGACTTATCCATCCACGAACAATAAATCCGTCTTGTTCAAACCATGCCATCTCTCCCCGAACTCTTACAGCGCGATGTCGCAGCCATCTGCTACCAGCAGGGCCGTATGGTGGGCTCTCAGGGGCACAAAGATGCCCGTCATCACCTATCTGGGCGGCTGAAGGAGATCGGCTGCCAGCCGTTCATCGGTGATTCCTTTGAACTGCCCTACCGCTCCGGTAGGCAGGACTTCTGCAATCTCGCCGGCCGTATTCCGGGCAGAGACAGCACTCTAGCTACGCTGCTCATTGGTGCTCACTATGACAGCGTCATTCCCCATCCCTGTGCCGATGACAATGCCGCGGCGGTCGCCATTGCCCTGCAAGCCAGTTCCATCGTACAAAAGGCAGCAACGCTGGAGCGCGATCTCATCGTGGCCATCTTCGACGCTGAGGAGCCACCGTATTTCCACTCCGAGTCGATGGGCAGCAACAGATTCTACGAGGACCACATACACCGCAGAAGCGAGATCCATGCTGCACTCGTCATGGATCTGGTCGGGCATGACGTCTGCCTGCCAGTGGAGAGACTTGGACCCATTGCTGCAGAGCCCAGCATGGAACAGGCCGTTGCCGATTTGAAGTCACTGCTGTTTGTCACCGGCACCGAGAGCCATCCCGAGTTGGCTCAAGTGATCGCCACCCTCGGTCAACCGCAGGACCTGCGCGTGATCCCCACCCTCAACAGCTACGTGGGCGACATGAGCGACCACGGCATCTTCCGCCGCCATGGTGTGCCGTACTACTTCCTATCGTGTGGCACTTGGGAGCACTATCACATGCCCACCGACACACCTGATCGCCTCAATTACGCCAAGATGACTGCCATCACACACTACGTTGTAGCGCTCCTCTCCGGTCAGGATCTCGCACTACTCGCAAACCGCACCGGTGCGGCACGGATCCATGACACCGTGGCTTTGGAGTGCCGGTTCCTTCGTGACGCACTCGGCGGCCTGCACCAGCCCATGCTCGATCTAGCCAAACTGAATGGCTTGACCACACGCAAGGACATGGACCGGTTCACCCGAATGCTGCTGTCCATGGGACTCGGCTGAAGTCTGTTCTCAATTCACACCCGTTTCGCCCGCGCCAGAGCGGAAGTTCGTTTTTTGCGTCGCCCGTGGTCGCACTTGAATCGAAGAGCCTCCGCATCGTGTGGATTCCACACATTGCGTAGCTTTTCAATCTGCGACACCATCGACTCCACCATGCCCCGCTGGATCTACAACCGCCCGCCAGAGAAATGCCAGTCCACGGAGATTCGCTTCGCGCAGAGTTTGAATGACCTGCTGCCGGACAATTGGATCGTGCGCTGGGGCTACTGGTATGAGGACGAGAAGGGCACCCTGCGTGAGGGAGATTTCCTAGTGCTCGGTCCACACGGCGGGCTCGCCGTTCTGGAAGTGAAGTCCAGCCTCAGCTATCAAGCCGCCAACGGCCGCTGGAATACCGCAGATGGTGACAATCCGCTGACTCAACTCATGACGCAGCACGCCGGGGTGCTCCGGCGGATTCAAAGCACGGGCAGCGGAAGACAACTCCCCTTTGTGGCCAAATCCCTCGTCCTCCCCTTGTTGCAGATAGCCGCGAATATCACTGAGTTTCGCGGCATTCCGCGTGAGCTCATTCTCGCTGCCAATGATGTGAAGGACTTCCCCGCTGCATGGCGGAGTTTGTTCACCCAGCAGCGTCCCGTGCAGCCCGAGCAGACGGCCACCTTCCTCGATGCCTATGGCGAAGGATTGGAGCCGAAGGCGGTCAAGGCCTTCATCACGGAAACCGACAAGCTGATCCTGCGTCAGGCCACCGCCAGCTACCGGCTGCTCGACATGCTATCGGGCAATCTCCAGCTCGTGATCGAGGGTGGCGTCGGCACCGGCAAATCCTGGTATGCCATCGAGCAGGCACGCCGCCTGGCCGAAAACACTGGAGCCGACTCAGGACGCGATGTCCTCATGGTCGCCTACAATCTCGCGCTGTGTGAGCGGCTTCGCACCAGCGCCGGAAAGCTGGGCCTGCAACGTGGCAGCATCACCGTGCACAGTTCGGAAAGCATCGCCGCCTCCATCCTTGAGGCCTCAGGCATTCCGCATGAAGTGCCGGCGGACAAGGAGGGAGTGGAACGCTACTTCAATGAGACGCTTCCACTGCTTGCCATCGAGGCCCTGACCACTGAACCCGCCAAACTTGGCCATCTGCTCGGGAAGTATGATGCGCTGGTCGTGGACGAGGCGCAGGATCATGACACTTCATTGCCGGGTGATTCGTCGCAACCCGATCACGCCGGCTGGTGGTCCATCTATGTCGCGCTGTTGAATCAGGGCTGGCAATCTCCCATGGCCATCTTTGGCGATGCCGCCCAGCGACCGCCGTTTCGTGCTACGGATCGCTTCGCTCTGAACACCGTTCGTCAGCGACTCAGCCAGCATGCGCACCTGCGCCTGAACTGTGCCCTGCGCTACACCCGGCCCATCTACCGTTTCCTCAAGCAGCTCGACGGCGAAGGTTCCCACGATCTCGTCACAGGCCTGCACAGCGATGGACAACTGCCCGACGGTCCCGAGGTCGAGATCCATCAGGCTGCGGCATCTCAGACACCCGCGCTTGTTGAGCAGATCCTCGACCGCTGGCACTCCTCCGGTCTCTGCACTCCCACGAAAGTGCTCATCCTTCATGACCGCAGCCAGATCGGCAACACGCCGCTCGCCGGTCTTGAGAACCTGCTTGATCATCCCCTGCGGCCCTATCTCGAAACCCTCGACCAACCATCCGGCAACGCCATCGGCCACACCTCCATCCACAAGGCCAAGGGCCTTGATGCCCTGGCAGTGATTCTCGTTGGACTCCCGTCCTTCGATCAACTCACACGCCCCTACGACCGCTTCACCTACTTCATGGGTGCCAGTCGTGCGCGGCAGTTGCTTGCGTGTGTGCATTCAGCCTAGCGGCGGATTCTCACAACCGCTTCGACCATGCCACAGCCGCACGGACCTGCGGCAGCTCATCCTTCACATCGGCGCTGATGCGGGCATGAAGCTTGCGGTAGTCGTTGAGGACGCGCAGGGCGTCTTCGCCCATCTCTTGTCCGGCAAAGAGTTCCGGGGTGGTGTCGGCGAAGTTCAGGCCCAACTGCACGCCCTTGCCATGCACCTCGGCGCCGAGTTCGTAGTTGGTCAGAAGCAGTCGGCGCTTCGGACTGGTGGTGGCACCGCAGGAATCGAGAAACCAGGTGGGTGATCCCGTGGAGTCGGCATGGAGCAGCACCAAGAGTTTCTTCTCAATGTGCCAGAGATCCCGCAGCGTTTCTTCGGTGATCGAGAGCGTGCGCAGATGCACCACCGTCTGGAGAAAGGCGAGATAGGCAGCCGAATAGCCAGCACCGTCGAACGTCGGTAAGTCAAAGCGCGATTGCAGGCCCGAGAGATACACCGTGGATCGGTTCAGGGCTTTGGCGAGATCGGCGAAGGTGTGCATTGGAAGTGATTCATACTTTCAAATCATCCAAGAACTCAGAGGCAGGCTCCACGCTGGACACCAGCAAGTGATCTCTGGCACGCGTGCAGGCGACGTAGAGGAGTTGCCGCTCCGTGTCGTAAACCTCTTGGAGATCAGCATCGTCACCAACGGTCTCGATGCGTTCTTGAAGTGGAATGATTTCGTCATCGCAAGCCATCACGACGACGGAGCGGAATTCCAACCCCTTCGCCAGAGGCATCGTGGTAATAGAGACATGGCCCGTTTCGGTTTCCACATGCTCGTCGAGCACCTTCCACGCGAGACCCGACTCATCCACTGCCGCTTGGGCACGTTCGAGCTGAGCTTCGGAACGAACAAACACACCCATCTCATGCGGCAGCACGCCTGCCTTAGCCTGCTGCTTCAGCCATGCCGCGACGGCTTTGCATTCCTTGTCTTCGGTCTTGTAGGATTGGATCGTTGGAGGCGGGCCATTGAAGACGGAGATAGTATCGCTCCGATCTTCTTTGTTTCCGTCCACATCACAAACCTCGGGGCCGAGCAGGCGGTCGGCCTGCACGCGGATTTGATGAGATGTCCGGTAGTTCACCCGAAGATTCCTGGAACGTCCACGAATGTCCACGCCGAGCGACTTCCATGAGAAGGGCTGCTGGAAGATGCGCTGCCCGAGATCGCCGGCGAAGAACAGGGCATTGGGACGGTCTGATCCTAGAGCGGCAAAGAAACGCAGGTGGGGAATGCCCACGTCCTGCGACTCGTCCACGACCACGAAGTCAAAGGGCCGCTGTTTGGTTTTCGAGAACGCCGCTGCCAGTTGGGTAAACATGGCGGCCAGAGTCATCAGCTTGCGCTCCTTCAATCCGCCTCGCACCTTGTCGAAGATCGACCAGAGGACGGACCGCTGCGCTTCGGGCAGGCGTGTCTTGCGCCCCAGCCGGGCCACATCGCGATACTCCTCCCAGCTCCCGAGCTGCCAGGCGTCCACAATCTGCTCCCACTCCGTGAGGAGGAATTGCAGGGTAAACTTGTGCCCGCCGGCCTCCTTGGACGCGGTACTCATCAAAGCCCGGATCGTTTTTCGATCTGCCAGCTTCACCGGGCCGCAATGTGCCTTGTAGAGTCGCTGGCCGATGGCATTGAAGGAATGAATATCGATGCGCTCGCCGAGTCTCGGCTCGTTCCACACAAGGCAGCGGAACTTCGTTCTCAAGGCGTTCGCCAGTGTATCGGAGAAAGTCGTCAGCAGGACACGCGCGTCGGGATCCGCTCTCGCGAGATGCACGGCACGATGCAGTGCCACCACGGTCTTGCCGGTGCCGGCGGAACCGGAGACGCGGGCGGGGCCGTTGTAGTCGCGGGCTACCCACTGCTTTTGGTCGGGGTGCAGGAAGACGGTCCATTTTTCCCATGGAAACTCCAGAGCCTTCTCCAACTCTTCCACGTTGGTCATCACGCGGAAGCGGCGTTGAGCATCGGGGTGATCGAAGGGGTTCGTCTTGGGCTCCGCAGGCTCGGGCTTGCGTGGCGTGCCCCCTGTGGCGATCTCCAGCAGCGCCTCGGCTGCTTCGGCAGGGAGATGATCGGCCAGCGTCAGGTAGCTCTCCTCGGTGGCTTCGTACACATCGCTCAACCACTCCGCCGGCACACCGTAGCTCAGGAGGTCATCGTCGGAGAGATGGGCAAACGGCTGCTTCTTCGATGCCACCTTCTTCGGCTCCTCCAGCACGTACTGCGGAACGAGGATTTGCTGCACCGTCTCGCGAATCTCCACGAGCTGCGCCGCACCGGTCTTCGGGTGCGTCTCCAGCCTGCGCCGCTCGGCCCAGTCGTAGGCTTTGTCGTGGTGATTTACGTAGCAGAGCAACAGACTGCCCACCGTCTTGTGAACGATGATGCGGATGTCCGCGCTCACCCGTACCGACCAGAAGTTCTTGTCCTTGGACTTGTCCAGCTTGTGAAAGCTCATGCCAGGACTCGCCGGATTCATCTGGAGATCGAACGCCGTCGTCTTCACGGCCTTCTGCTCATCGCCGGTCAATCGGGCGAGGCTGTCGGTGAAGGTGTCGGCGATACGGAAGTCCATGAATCAGGGAATGGGCCAGAGCTTGACGGCCAGCTCCGCAAAAGTTGTCGAACGTTTTTCAATTTGATCAAATCTGAACTCGGGACACTCGACTGGCAGAGTGTTCGTCAACTTGATCGCTGACTTCAGGTAGGCGCTTTTCTTCCGCTCATACGGATTGTTCGATGCACCAATGTTCAACGACCCTGCAAAGAGTGTGAGATTCCCGATCTTGGAGACAAAATGCGGATGCTTCGTGGACGCCCCCGCCCCGAGATAAGTGGGCCAATCACCGAATTGATCCTTGGCCTTCTTTGTCTTGATCTTGACTGGCATAATGTGTTCGACGTGAACCTCATCCGGCCCAGCCACCAGCAATTCATGGTGTGGCCCTTGGCTGTTAAGCTCGAATTGTTCGAGGCAATAGCGAGCGCGCTCAATCAGGCTTGAGCTGAAAGCATAATTGAAGAACTCATGCTGGAACTTCTCATCACTCGGACAAATCTTGCGAAATTCGTCAATGATCTCTGGCAGCGGATTGGTGGTCGAAACCCCGCACAACCGCGCGAAGAGAGTTTCGTTGTCGTTGGCGCGTTCGCGACAAATATGGCGTCGCAGCAGGAACGCCTCAGTCAACTTCAACACCTTCACAAACTCTTCATCTGGACACTTGCCTGCTCGTAACGCCATTAGGAATCCATAAGTCTGAATGGATTTGATCATTCGCAGATTCCGCAAGTGGCGATCAATCCCGGGATGACCTGTCTTGGCTTTCACGAGCTGCCCGTAAACCTTCGCACCATTTACAATCTCACCCAAAAAGTCAGCGAACGATACGACCGGCCCATTAGCAATTTCCGCAGGTGCCAGCTCTTCGTTGTTCTCGATGTCGGCACCTGCCTCCTCTACCTCATCTCCCTCCATCTCTTCTGGATCTGCATACCAGCGCTGCTCAGGCAGCTTTGACGCTTCCGCCACCTGCCGCATGAATACAATTTTGAAATTAGGAATGACGAAGGAAAGAGTGATTCTGCGCTTCAGACGCGCGCAGAGAAAATGCCTGAAGAACGATTCGATATTGGTTCCATCGAGATGACGAAGCAACTCAGCCCATTTTGAGCGAGCAAGCGTGAGCGAATCGGGACCAAAACGAGCAGCATTACCCAAGATGAAATTCTTGATGATGTCTGTGGGGCTGAGTTTGAGGCCGCGGTTGTTGATTGTTTCAAAGAGCTTGAAGGCATCCTTGGCGTCGCTGACATCGAGACGAATCACGATGCACTGGTTCTTGAGGTGATAGAGAAATGTTCCGAGGTCCTTGAGTGATTGGTCTTTCACCCATTTTCGGAACGTGTCGAAAGCCAGCGCCAGATTGTGATTGTTGGGTTGATCGATCGTCCTTCCATTCAAGTGCTGTTCAAATTCCCCGGAGTCCATCGAATCCAACTGAATCTTGCGGACCGGCGGCTCGCCCAAGGCGCGCGCTTGCAACAAGCGGTCAACATCCTGAGCTGCTTGAGCTTCACCTGCCTCTTTCAATCGTTCAGCTATGCATTGCAGCAGAATGCAGATGGTCGTGAGGCGTTGCTGGCCATCAACCAATTCCAACTCATTTATCCCGGCTTTATGGTAGCCAGTCAGACAAACAATGCTTCCGAGCAGATGCGTGTCGGAGCCTTCAAGCAGGCTGACGTCGTCCAAAAGTTCCCCCAGCTGCTTATCATGCCAAGAATAGCGACGCTGGTAGGCGGGCACGACATATTGCTCGCTCTCTGCACTGAGGAGCTGGGTGATGCTAAGTGATTTCGGAGTGATGACCATAATGTTGTTCCTGTTCCGCTGTTATACCTTGAAAACCTTCATCACCTCATCCCCGAGGTGATTAATCACCTTCACAGCGATGCGACCGTTCTTGGGTTTGTCGAAGGGTCGGGAGGTGTCGCTGTTGAGCGTGGCCCACGCCTCGGCGTTGATCTCGGCTTTCAGGGTGGTCTTGAGCGCGGAATACGGGTCGTTGGCACCGAGGAAGTAAGCGTGGCGGACGAAGAAGCTTTCTTCGTTGTAGTCGGTGTCGATGAACCAGCAGGCGATGCCGTCGGCTCCGTCACTGATGACTTCGCCGGTCTGGGGTTTGAAGACGTCCACTCCATTGACCTTCACGCGCATCTTGTCGTCCTTCTCGTTGATGAGCGTGATGTCTGGCTCGCCGAAGATGACGAAGAGGTTGCCTTTGCCGGTGTTCTTGAGGTCCTCGGCCATGTGCAGATCGGCGTTCATGCGGGCCTTGAGCACGGGAATGCGCCCCAGCTTGCTGAACTCCGTGGCGTGCGCCTCGTAGTTGAAGGCGCAGGCGATGAGCACGTCGAACCCGGCATCGCCCGCCTCACGGGCGGCGACGACGAGGTCGGCGCGTTGCACTGTGCCGAACTCGGGGCCGATGAAGATGGCGGCACGTTTGTCGGTATCGCCTTCCTTGTAGCGGCCTTCGCCGCAGATATATCCTCCTCCGGGCCAGGCGGTAAGTCCTCCACTGAACGTGATGCGGTCCTCCTTGTGCGCCTGCTGCACCCCGGCGGTCTTGAGGTTCTCCAGGATCATCTGGGGGAAGGACTGCTTGGCTCCGTATTCGGCGGCGTCTTCCTTCAGGGTGTCGATCAATTCATCGTCCTCATCCACGCCGAGCACGCGGTGGGGGCTGAGGCTCTCCACGGTGAAGGGACCGGCCACGCGGACCTTCTTCTTGTCGTCGTAGGGCTTGTCGTAGAGGTATTCAAACTCGGCCTTGGTGGCGATGGACTTGTCGATCTCCTGCTGCCGGGCGATGCGGGCCTGCCACCAGTCGGCGTGCAGCTTCTTCGCCGCGTCCGGCCACTGCGCAACGGCCTCGCGCGGAATCTCCCACTCCGGCCAGGTCTTCTTGAGCGCGGCGTTCAGCTTCTCGCGCAACGGCTCCAGCTTCGCCTGCCACTGGTCCCAGATGACATCGATCTCCGCGTTGTTGGCGATGGACTTGAGGGTGATGTGCGGCACGCGCTCATAGACGAAGCCGTGGCGGATGTTCCCCTGCACGGGCTGCGAACTCGGCGCGGTGCGGGTGACTTCGGCTTCCTTGATCTGGCCCTCGCGGGAATCGGCCAGCAGGTAAAAGGGATACCGCGCGCCCATGATGCGGGCACGGGCCAGCGCCAGCGCCACGCGCGAGGTGTCAATCGTGATCCAGCGGCGGCCCCATTGCTCGGCGACGGTGGCGGTGGTGCCGGAACCGCATGTCGGGTCGAGCACGAGGTCGCCGGGGTCGGTGGCCATGAGGAGGCAGCGTTCAACGACCTTCATTGCCGTTTGAACAACATACACTTTGTCCTGAAGAAAACTTCCTGTCTCCGTGTCGGTCCAGTTGTTGCCCATCACACTCATTGAGGTCTGATCGTAAAAGCGACGGTAGCGAAGGTTGTCGCCGATTGGATGGAGCCAACTCGCGCGATGAAGTCTATCCATGCCGCTCTGATTGGTCTTCCATTGCCGGTTCGAGCCGGGGTGATACTTGGTCCCTTCAAACGGAAAATCGAATGTCGCGGTTCGGCTGAATCCTGCTCGTTTCAGATCAGCAACTGTGAATGCACGAAACCCTGAAGGGATTTTTGAAGGACTCGCTATCTCTTCGGAACTCATGCGCCGCGCTTCTCCAGATTGGGGGTTAAGTAGCCAATTGTATTGGCCTCCAGCACCCTCACCTAGTTCCTTCAAGGTTAGAACGGGGCGGAACTTCAACGAAGGCATGCTCTTCGCATACCACACGATGAAATCGCCCATTGACGGCATGATGACGCTGGTATCTCCCGCTGTTTTCTTGAAGAAGATGAGTCGGCAAAAATTGTCCTCTCCGAATACCTCATCCATCACCGCCCGGACGCGGTGGACATTTTCATCGCCGATCTGCACGAAGATGGAGCCGGAATCGGTGAGGAGATCGCGGGCGACGGTGAGCCGATCCCGCAGGTAGGTGAGGTAGCTGTGGATGCCGTCGCGCCAGGTGTCGCGGAAGGCTTTGACCTGCTCGGGCTCGCGGGTGATGTGGTCGGCCTTGCCGTCCTTCACGTCGCGGCTGGTGGTGGACCACTGGAAGTTGCTGTTGAATTTGATGCCGTAGGGCGGGTCGAAGTAGATGCACTGCACGCGCCCGCGCAGGCCCTCGCGCTCGGCCAGGCTGGCCATGACCTGGAGGGAGTCGCCGAGGATCATGCGGTTGGACCAGTTCTGGTCGTGGGAGTAGAACTCGGTTTTGTCCGCGCCCTTGGGGATGCCGTTGAAGTCGGCGAAGAGGTCGGGCGTGAGCATCCCGGCGTCGTGCTGGCTTTCCTTGGTCTGGCGCAGCAGGTCGTCAATGAGCGCCTTGGGGTGGACCTTTTCCTGGATGTAGAGCGGCGGGGCGTGGACGACGAGATCGCTCCAATCCTGCTCATCCTTCCCTCGCCAGACGAGCTGGGGATCGAGGTCGGTGTTGCGAGGATAGCGAATGATCTTGGCCTGCGAGTGTTCCTTTTGGACGACGGACTGCTGCTCAACGGAGGGGATGTTCTTCCGCTTGGCGTCGTCGTGCTTGAGAGTCTCGACGGATTTGGTGTTACTGGTCTTTTTGGCCATAAAAGTTGATCAGAGGCATATCGAGGTGTGCGATAGCCTGTAGAGGGTTAAGTGCATCGCCGGAGACTCTTCGCAGTCACCGTTAGAAGAAAATCGCCACGATTGGTTTTACGAACACCGCACACGACCTCCAAATAAGGCTGCGTGTGGTGCGAGATTACATTGTGAAGGTGCAGCGGGTCTTCGCAGAGGACGACTTTGAGCAGTGGTGGAAGGGGTCGCGCCTGGAATAGGAGGCAGGTGCAGCCTCCTGGAATCTCTCTGGCTGAGCGGCTGCGTATACGCACGGTGCCCTTCAAAGAAGAAACATTTGAGGACAATAGGTTGCTTGCCCAGCGAAGCGACAATCCCGACAACCGCACTCGCGGACTTCGATAAAGCCTGTTGACGCGGTTAAGCAAAAGGAGCTTCTCGATCAAGGGCGTGTCCTCGTCAATATACCTTTTGATACAGCGAGCGAGCACAACCTCAAAGCGGGACGGGGGCCTTCGTTGCGTGGTGCGTATTCGGGAGGACGAAGTGTCTTGAGCAATAAAATGGACGGGAGGTGCGATAGCCTCATCCACGGTGATAAATCCTGTGCCGTGACAGCGCACGCAAGTGGGATTTGCCCAACAACTGCAGAGTTTTGACTGAGGGATAATGTCTCTCCAGTAATCAGGGTATAGGTCGTCAAAAGTTGCAAGTTGGTTCGGTAATCGAACGGTTTCCAGATTCGCCTTGTGAAATGAAAGGCCGAAGGCTACAGCAAGCCGACCAAAATCAACGTCCTTGGGAGCGCAAAGTTGATCCAAGGGATGTGGGAGACGGTTGATGTCGTGAACGCCAATATCCAGGTCCCGCAGGGCTTTCAAGAACGTCTCCTCATAAGGTCGGTGAGAGGAACCTCCCCCCCAGATGTACGCGAATGTGTTTCGTTGCCAGGGAGAATCGCCGTTACCGCGGACCGCTTTGGGCTGATAACGAAAGGCCTCGGCCATTAGCTTGCTGAGAGCATCGTTCAGTCGTTTCATCAAATCTGTCCCAGAAAGGGCGTTCACAGTCACCTCGTGTGGTGCACG
>Ga0209190_1002658_pt1 | contig 11961 bp, 8 predicted proteins | sample M_140205_XF_Meta_FD_187315 | JGI IMG/M metagenome (GOLD analysis project Ga0209190, IMG submission 187315) | Freshwater microbial communities from Lake Montjoie, Canada to study carbon cycling - M_140205_XF_MetaG (SPAdes) (version 2) | ecosystem: Environmental > Aquatic > Freshwater > Lake... | reverse complement strand
TGCCCCAAGATTTTCGCCAATCCTGAGCTTTGGGTTGCTCAAACTCAGGCTTTTTTGTTTCCTTTGGCCCAGTGGCTTCTGCAACTTTAGATTCACTTTTAGTTGCAGCAGAATTCACAGTGGTAGATGTAGTATTTTGATTGCTTGAGTTCGTAAAATCGATTGCTTTATCTTTTACCTTCGCAGCTAAAGGTGCTTTGTAAGGGATTTCTGTGATGGATATGACTTTTTCAGGCCCAGCACTGGTGGTAGCTACAAGGCTTTTTTCTTCATGGAGAATAATCAGTTGATCGGTGTTGGCAGGTGCAGTTTTAGTAGCGAATAATTTCTTGTTTTTCTCTGGCACTACCACTATTTTATCAGCGCCTGGTGCTGGAATGGTTATGTATTCAGTAGCCAAGGGTTTTTCGGTTGAAGCAGCAACTTCTGATGTCGCTATTTCTTTTTTAATGGTCGCTGTTTCAATTTTTAAGGGTTTCGTGTCTTTTTGAATCGCAGTTTGCATAGGTACAACGGTTAAATTATTGATAGCCGTGGTCGCCTCAACTTTGGGTAGTTCCTTTTGCAAAGTTTTTGCTATTGAAGAGTTATATTCAGGCGGAATAGGGCAATTCGCTGGAGGGGTATTGGCATTCGCCCAGTGGTAGTTAGTCGTTGAATTTTTTTCTTTTGAATTTGGGTCATTTTGAACGATGGTGATTTTCTTACCAGTTTCAAGAGCTTCCACTAAATAGCATTGTTGCCCAGTTTTATTTGTCCAAACCAAGATTAACTTGCATTTTATTGGGGCATTACCTTTTTCATTTACAGTTAAAAACCGGTCTTTCGGTTTTTGTATATCATTATTGCTCGGGGTTTCAGAATAGGCCAAACCAATAGTTGTTCCGGTAAGTGCTAAAAACAGCGAGCTAAGCCATAATTTGCGTAACATGATCGAATCCCCCGGCATAGGGTTAAATCTATGCCAATTAATGTTTGATATACTGTTTTATTTATCGGTAATGCGGGGTATGAGCTTGAAAGCGAATTTGACGAAAAGTCGGAATATTCAGTCGAGTGGGTAAAATAGACAGGTGCCTGTTGGAAAATTCAACAGGCACTTGGTAATTTAGGAGGACAGGGCTAAATTATTTCGCTCCGCCCATTTCGCGACGGTACAAAGGCAAATGCCTGTAATAAACTTCCATAGTAAGAAGAGCCATGGATGTAGCCATTAGCCTACCACCAGCATCGGCGTGAGCGCCAAGAGCATCCCAGCTACCGGAGAGCATGATTTTTTTAGGATCTGTTCCCTGAACCTGCTTGGCAATTAAAATATCACGAACGCCATTTTTACGAACCCCAGCAACTTCAGGGCCTAGGTTCCAGAAATCCCAAGCTTCTCCACCCATATGATGCATAACCTGAGTTGCGTAATAAATTTGGTACATGTTGTAATTTGCAGGGCTAACGCCTGGGTGAATCTTTTTCATAATTTCCACGCCTTTTAAAAGGCCGGGATTTCTTGGGTTAACACCCATGTATTGCCTGCAAAGCATACCGATAGCGGTCATTGCGGGAGCTGCGCCTGGATCTGTGTAGCCATAACCACCAGATTTTGGATCGTGCACACCATCAAGATATTTCTCAACCATTTTGTATCGTTCGGTTGGGACTTTTAGGCCAGCCATTTGGCCACTTTTTAATGCCATGGTGCACCAACCGGTTACCGAGGTGTCGCCAGGTTGTTTAGGGCCATAGCGCCAGCCACCACCATCATGTTGGGCATAAATTAAATAATCTAAAGCTTTTTGGGCAGAGATTTTTATCAAGGGATCACTCGTCATACCATAAGCTTCGCACATAGCAATTGTTGCCAATGGGTGGGAATAAAGCCCCCCGCCATAATTGCCATCTTTACCTTGTTTTTTAATAAGGAAGTTGACTCCACCCATAACGGTTTTGCTGTAATCTTCCTGAGCTTTTTTCCCGGAGGGTTTATGGGTGATACCTGCAGCAAGGAAAGGCAATAAACCAAATCCTGTTCCTGCGATATCATTGTTCTGGGCTTTATCAGTAGTGTTATGCTTAATTATTTTGGATGCAGGATTTCCGATAGGGGCTGTTCGATAATGATCACCGTATTTCTCTAGTGACCAATGGCCATCATCAGCTTGGTGCAAAGCAAAAAACTTTAGGCCTCGAGCAACAGCCGCTTCGGAAAGCGCATTGCCCCCGCCTTCTGCAAGAAGCTTGTCTCTAGTAGCGCCACTACGACCAGCAATACCACCTGGGGCATAAACCCCACCCATACCACCAAGGGAACCAACATTACTTCCAAGGCCTGAAACATCTAGTGAAGGAGCAGCACCAGTACCGCCACCAAAACCCGGAGGGGGAGGAACATTTGCAGCAACCGTTTCAGGTGAATTTGGAATGCCAACAGATTGCGATGGATCTTCTGGGCCAGGAACACTCATCTCGTCTTTGCGATCCACATTGTATTGCGTGGGCACTTCGATATCGTTGCCCACATCAGTTACCGTTAGATCTGGTTCTGGTTCAGATTCTTCAATTTTGGTAGGTTCATCGAGTTTGGCAGCTTGAACGGGGCCATTTTCGAACGGAACAAGCATAATCAAGAGGATCAGCAAACCGTGCATAGCGGCGCTTATGACGCCAGCACCCAATGCCCAAATAATATTTGCATAGCCAGTACTATCTTGAAGTGTTTCGGAAAGTTCAACATGGCCAGCTTCGTGGCCAATTCCTGCGAAAACCGCCAAGCCCATGGCGGGTTTGGTGGCAGCAATAACAGGTACAGGTACAGCTCCTTCGAGAAGTACGGAAGTAACTTCGATACCCCTATCGCGGGCGATCATCTCAGCGTTTTTTTCACTTTGAGCAACAATCTTAGATTCAATGGGCTTGCCTGTCCCCTTGATTGTGCCTTTAACAATGTAGTTTTGTGACATGAATAATTCTCCTAAACTTTATTATTGCATGAATGCTTTGGGAAATCAATCAAATCCTATAGCCGGGAAACTTTGAATTTCCAGAATCGTTTTCTGGTAATTTAGACGCAGAAATGTCAATTTGGTTCCCAATAGTGGTCGAATAATCTTTGAAAATAGGGTCGACTTCTAATCTTCGGTTTCTTAACCGGTTTGAAGTCTTCTGATCGCCACGCAAAAACCAGATAATTAACCCAATAATTCCTGTAAGGACGATCAACGATGATACAGTAAACAAAGGCAGTAACCCTTTCGCCCAAGTTGAACCTTCTGCAGAAGATTCGATCGAACCCCTTGTGACATTCAAGGTTTTTCCAATCACTAAAGGGGTATCTTTCCAAGGGTTTTCGCTACCACTATTTGCTGTTTTGTAGCGATATTTTTTGAAAAAGTAGCCTTGAAATTCGATCAGAAAATCGTCTTTTTCAAAGGGTTGGATGTTGTCAGGCAATTGAGTAAATAGGATACAAACAGGGTTAGGCCCATACATCTCTTGAAAGACCCAGCCCTCGTAAAGTTCTGAAACACCAGCGCTGAGTAATGCCACAGGTGGTGTTAATTTTCTGAGGCGCCTTAGCCTTCCTTTGATCTCCACAACCTCGCCTCGATTTGTTCTGGGTTTGGTCATAAGATCCGAGAAAGTAAGGTCTTTACGTGCTGATTGGGTAAAAGCTAAAGCTGAAGTTTGATAGGCCATCAGCACGAATTCGCAATAAGCAGAGGCCTCTAAATCATCAATCGAAGGGCCGGAAATTGGTTTTTCGTCTTTTACCCGTTCCAAAAATTCATCTGGAATCGGTCGAACAACATCAGAATTAATTAATGACCAAAAATCTTCTTCGTCACCGATTTTCAATAACCCAATTGTTTCAATTCCAGAACTTGCAGACCCTGCGGGCATAAGAATTAAACCACAAGTTGCAAGAAGGGTTTTGTCTCGTCTTGAAGAAAAAGGCGCAGTAAAAGACCATAAATTAAAACCTGCATCATCCCCACTAACTAAAGTAGAAAGCGAGCCTAAAAGCCCAATTCCTGGCATGGTTCCCGAGCCAATACAAAGGGTTGCTAAATAGCTCTGCTCGGGTTGAAATAATTGAAATAAAGGAACCGTATCGATATCTTGCGAGGTCGCTTTTTGCGTTGGAAATAAGCAAGCTAGAAATAGAAAAACTAGAACGATGAATTTGCAAATGGTGTTGGTTTTAGACATCATTCGTGCCCGGAAAAATTAATTAACCACACTGATGTTGAATCCCGGAGGTTCAACAAAACTGACATTTTTAAAACCAGCTTTACGGCAAGTGTCTGCAACCATGATCACATTGGACCATTTTAACTTGCTTGCAGGCTGAATTTTAATTACCTCTTTTTCGGCGGCAGTTTCATTAGCTAATTTTAATTTTTCAAAAAGCTCTTTAAGATCACCAACAATGACTGATCCTGAGTTTTGTTTGATGTGTATCTTCGCAATTTCACCACGGTTTATATCATCAGTAACTGCTTCCACAACAATTGTTACATCAGCTTCGATTTTTGGAGGAGCATCGGGATCGGGTGGTGGCGGTGGTTGTTTGGTTTCCTTAGCAGCAGCTTCATTTTCTGAAGGCAAGCTTAAATCAAACTGGCCCTCCATACCTGAAGGGTTGTAGGTAAAGATGAAAAAAGTCAGCAATTGAAAAGCCATGTCCAACATGGGCGTGATGGGCAATATGACTTCCGGTGCTGGTTCTTCGTTCCTGTGCTTACTCATATTGGTTGTGCCACGCTTTTAGTTACAGCCCGGAGTTTTATTTGCCTAAAACCCTCAATTTTGCACATTTGCAGGACACGGTAAACTTGGTCATAGTCAGTAAGCTTGTGGGCTCGCATGACAATGGTGGTTTTAACTTTACCATCTTTGCTGGTTCTTTTAAGGGTGTTAAACTGGTTTCGAAGCCAAAACTTAAATTCGCTGAATCGCATGGGTTCTTCGCCAAGGATAATAATAAAAGGGTCTCCTTCTTTAAACTTATCGGTAAGCTTTTGAAGGGCGGTAGCACCTTTTGATTCATAATCTTTTAAAATAAAAGGTCGAACATTAACGAATAAAACATCGACTTCGTTCTTGTCCATGGGAACAGCAGACATAGATTCTGGAAGCACAATTTCTTCGGATACTTGATTGGTTACAAAATTAACGCACATCATGAAAAACATTAGGAGTTGCAACACCACATCCAAAAGAGGAGTGAGGTTCGGTTCCATGTTTCCTTCGCCGGATGCACCATGACTCATGGTAATCTAACCCTTCGTTGACTTTCATTGCAGTCTTTAACAGCTTTGCCTAAAACCGTGATGACCATTTCTATTAAGGTCTTTCAATTGCGGGCATTTGTTTTGTTGGGCCACCTGCACCTGATGCTGCAGGCGCACCAGGTTGACCCGCTGCTGCAGGCGCGCCGGGTTGACCCGCTGCTTTTTTAGTACTGTGATACATCTGGGTTAAAAGATCATCAGCGATCAAACTAGTATCCATCGAAATTTTAATTAATCGATTACGATAAAATGCATGAAAGAAAATTGCAGGCACGGATAGGCCAATCCCGAGCAGTGTAACTACAAGTGCATGCGAAATACCATCTGCAAGTTTATCTGGCCTTGGGGTAGAACCGGGTCTGCCAAGTTCCATAAAGCTAAGAATCATTCCAAATACGGTTCCAACCAAACCAATAAGGGGCCCAAGTGTCCCAATAGTTGAAAGATAAGTGATTGCTACTTCCTTGCTGGCTTTGATGCTATCAACCATGTTATAGGCTGATTCTCTTGCATCTTCGATGCCATATTGAAGCCTGGACATACCCTGACTCATGACTCTACCAAGAAAGGATCCATCTTCTTTGGCAATATCGAAGGCTTGTTTGAACTGCTTCTTATTGACCAAGTCGGTGAATTCTTCGACAAAATTCGGGGGAATGGATGTAGCCATTCGAAGTTCCATTGCTAAGAGGCAAACAAGCGCAATAAGTGCAATTGAAATAGCGAGAATCATTGGGCCGAACACCCAACCAGCAGATTTAAGAATATGCATGAAAAGGCTAGGATTTCCAGCAGCAGGTTTATCGCCTTCATCTTTCTTTTCTGCAGCAGGAGGCGCTGCATCTTGGAAGGCGTAGGAACTATTCGTGCTGAATAAAAACCCAACAAGAACGAGCAAAACAAGTGTAAACCTTGACAATATCCCTGACATGAAATTCCCCTTAATTAGCGTTTGCATCTTGTCAATCCTTTTGAAAACACCAAAGTCACTTTATGAAAGTTTACACTAAAGAAGGAAGCTAAATTTCATTAAACTTTCATTCCTTTGACACACATTAGCAAATATTAGTTCCATTAAAATCAAAAACATTAAAATTAAACTAACTTTCCTTATAACAACGAAGAAATCGTATGCTGTCAAGAAATTAGCGCACTACTTTCCCCCAATTTTTTCTTGGAAGTGTTTGAGTGTTTTTGTGAGGCCCTCGGTTCGTTGTATTTTTGGCTCCCATCCTAATAGGTTTTTGGCCCGTGTTATATCGGGCTTTCGCACTTTAGGGTCATCCTGAGGCAGAGGGTGGAATATGATTTTGCTTTTACTTCCAGATAAATCAAGGATCTCTTTTGCAAATTCCAGGATGGTCACCTCACTTGGGTTTCCCAAATTTACCGGTTCATGGAAATCCTTGAACAATAATTTTGTGATGCCTTCAACTAAATCATCAACATGGCAAAAACTTCTCGTTTGCGAACCATCCCCATACACGGTCAAAGGTTCGCCCCTAAGTGCCTGACCCATGAAATTCGGCAAAACTCGTCCATCATCCAGCCTCATGCGATTGCCATAGGTATTAAATATTCGGATGATGTGTGTGTTGATGTTATGGCAACGGTGGTAAGCCATTACCATTGCTTCAGAAAAGCGTTTGGCCTCATCGTAGACGCCACGAATACCAATTGGGTTAACATTTCCCCAATAATCTTCGCTTTGTGGATGCCTTTCGGGGTCGCCATAAACTTCGCTGGTGCTTGCCAATAGGTAGGAAGAGTTTTTAGCTTTTGCCAAACCTAGAGTGTTGTGCGTACCCAAAGAGCCAACCTTAAGGGTTGGGATGGGGTGCCTAAGATAATCAACCGGACTTGCGGGAGAGGCAAAGTGCAAAATGTTGTCGATAGGGCCATCAATGTCTAAGTGGTGACTGATATCGTGGCGTATAAAACTGAATTGCGGATGACTTCGTAAGTGTTCTACATTTCCAAGGCTGCCGGTAATTAAGTTGTCAACGCAGATAACTTCATGACCAAGGCCCAAAAAGGTTTCACAAAGGTGAGACCCGACGAAGCCAGCACCGCCGGTAACAAGTGTTCGCACTAGTAAAAATCCTTTCAATCGTTCTTATCGAGGAAGCCTTCCCGTTGAAATTACCGCAAGGCTCAATTTACAAGCTTTAAAAATCATAAGAATTATTTCTATTATTTTTATGGTTTTGTAAACTGCTTATATGTTATCTAATATTTGTTGAAAGAATAATAGCTGATTTATTTATTCGACAGATGTGAATTATTAATTTTTTGGCAAATAGTTTAGTTTAGGTTGTAACTTTTTAGTCCCTTATGCTTATTTAAAAAAGAGAGAATTATGAACACAAATCCTATGCGTTTTTATACTGTAGTTCCTAGCCTTCCAGTGCGTTTAAATGCGCTTCACAAGATTGCCTTGAATCTATGGTGGTGCTGGAATCATCAAGCGGTTGAACTCTTTCGAAGAATTAATCCTGATCAATTTGAATTGGTTGATCATAGCCCAGTTCGACTTTTAAATCAGCTTTCGCAAAAGCAGACAGCAGAACTGCTTTCCGATGAAGGCTTTTTAAATCACATGGATCGTGTTGAACAAGATTTTGATCGCTACATGTCTGCTACAACATGGTTCCAGGAACATTATTCTAAAGATAAAAATCTCTGTAGGGTCGCGTACTTTAGTGCTGAATTTGGCATTCATGAAAGTATTCCTGTTTATTCAGGCGGACTTGGAGTTCTTGCAGGCGATCACCTAAAAGCTGCTAGCGATATTGGCATTCCCCTGTATGGCGTCGGCCTAATGTATCGTGAGGGTTATTTCAGGCAATATTTGAATGCAGATGGCTGGCAGCAAGAGCGTTATCCCGAAAATGATTTCTTTGGCCTGCCAGCTGTACAAGTGCTTGATAAATCAGGCCATCCTCTTGTTGTTAAGGTTCATTTCCCCGGTAGAGATGTGCTTGTTAAAGTTTGGCAAATAAATGTAGGTCGGGTTCCTTTGTTATTACTTGACACCAATATTCTTGAAAATCAACAGGAAGATCGGTCTATTACTGCAAGGCTTTATGGTGGAGATACTGAAAATCGAATTCGCCAAGAAGTCGTTCTTGGTATGGCTGGGGCCAAAGTTTTACATGCTTTGGGTATCGACCCAACGGTATTCCACATGAATGAAGGCCATAGTGCATTTTCATGCTTGGAAAGAATTCGATGCCTGATGACCGAAAAGAATATTGATTTTCATAAGGCAAGAGAAGCTGTTTCTGCTGGCACCGTATTTACTACCCACACGCCTGTTCCTGCAGGAAATGATCGTTTTTCGCCTGCCCAAATTGAGCATTACTTCGGTGGTTTGATGTCTTCTTTTGGCATGAGCAAGGATGAGTTTCTTGGCCTTGGTCGCGAAAACCCTTCTGATACTGATGAAACTTTTTGCATGACTGTTCTTGCAGTACGGCTTTCCAATGTAAGCAATGGCGTAAGTAAGTTGCATGGTGAAGTAAGCAGGAATATGTGGAAAAATATCTGGAATGGATTATTGGACAAAGAGGTTCCCATAACCTCGGTCACTAATGGGGTTCATACTAGTACTTGGGTTTCCCCCGATATGGTTCAACTTTATGACCGATATTTGGGTGCAGGTTGGGGGCTGAAGCCCAACGATGAAACCTTGTGGAAACGCATTGATTCTATTCCGGATGCTGAACTCTGGAGAACCCATGAAAGACGCAGGGAAAGGCTTGTTTCCTTTACTCGCAGAAGACTGAAAATGCAGTTGAAAAATCGTGCTGCAACTTCTTCTGAAATATCCCGTGCTGATGAGATCCTTGATCCCGAAGCTTTGACTATTGGGTTTGCTCGAAGGTTTGCAACCTACAAGCGTGGTGCGCTTATATTCAAGCATCTCGATAGGCTTGCAGCGCTTGTAAATAATAAAGATCGGCCCGTGCAGATTCTTTTTGCAGGCAAAGCTCATCCTCAAGATAATGGCGGAAAAGAATTAATTGCTGAAATTGTTCACATGACCAAGCGAGCTGAATTCAAACACCGCGTTGTTTTCCTTGAAGATTATGAAATGAATGTTGCTCGTTATATGATTCAAGGAGTTGATGTTTGGCTTAACAATCCGCGCAGGCCTTTGGAAGCTTCTGGTACCAGTGGTATGAAGGTGGCAGTAAATGGCGGGCTAAACCTTAGTATTCTCGATGGTTGGTGGTGCGAAGGTTTTAATGGGCAAAATGGTTGGGCTATCGGCGCAGGAGAAGAATATTCTGATCTTGAATATCAGGATGAAGTAGAAAGTAGAGCGATTTACGATCTTCTTGAACAAGAAATCGTGCCCCTCTTTTACAACCGTAGTACCGATGGTTTGCCTAGGGGTTGGATCAAGATGATGAAGAATGCCATCAGTACCTTGGCACCAGTCTTTAGCACTTCACGAATGGTTGCCGAATATACCAAAGTTTGTTATTGGCCTAGTTCAGAACGGTATAACAAGCTTTCTTCGAATAATTTTCAGGGTGCGAATGATCTGGCCCAATGGCGTCATCGTCTGCATGAGCAATGGCGTCATTTAGGTGTTCATGAAATTTCAAATCCTCATCACGATCCTCATAAGGTAGGGGCTAAATTTCATGTTAAAGCCAAGGTTCACCTTGGGCAGTTGACTCCCGCAGATGTTGATGTGCAGATTTATTATGGCCCCATGGATTCCAACTGGGAGATTCAAGAAATCCATATTGCATCCATGAAGCATGAGAAGCAGGAACATCACGAGTGGATATTCACTGGAGAGATTCCCTGTAATTCTAGCGGTCAGCATGGGTATAGGATTCGGGTATTGCCCAAACATCCCGACCTCGCAAACCAATTGGAACCAGGTTTAATTCTCTGGAGTTGATTTAGATATCGCGCCTTGCAAACCAAAGCATGCCGAAGCTCGATATGCCCAGCGATATTCCTAATGTCCATATAAGCAATCTTCCCAATGCTTGTATGTCGTATTCTCCTTTAACCATGTGGGGTAAAGCCTGCATGGTTACTTCTGGAGATAAATGAACGCTAGGGAAATAGCTCAACCCTAATGTCACGCCGTATAAAAGAACCCAGACGGTAATAATTCCTAATACCGTGCTGTTTATTATTGCGCTTACGGTAACGCAACATGTGACGACCGTGAATAAAAGAGCGCAAATTGCTATAAGTGCAATAACGCATCCTTTGAACGATAGATCTTCATGCAGGAAAAAAATGCACCCCAGAATGGTAATAGAACCTAATAACAAGAATGTGCCTATTACCGTTACAAGTCGTGCGTGCCACTTCCCTAAAAAATATTGATACCTACTTATGCCTCTGCTAAGAACAGAATCCGCAAGAGTTCCTCTTTCGGAAGAAATACACCCAGTAGTAAGAACAACCACAAGAGTCATGCTACCTAAGATAGTCCAGCGCAGAGATTGTAAGAAAAAAAGCGAGCCATGCTGAATGATGCCAGTTTCTTTGTACACGCCAAAACGATAAGTGAAGAAGCCCGCAAGAATTAAAATAGAAGCGAGCAGCCATAGCCTGTAAATCCAGGTGTGGACAGTTTGTTGCATGTCGGTTTGAAAGACAGCCCAGTAGGGCAGCCATTTTCTGTATTGTTCGGGTTTTAAAGTGCCTGTGCTCATGGTTCATGTTCTCTTTCGAACTTTCACGCTAAACGGAATCAGGCAGCATCCTGCTTGTATATTCTTGCAAATCCGCGGGATTCTTCCTGCTCCACAAGGTCTAGGAATGCTTCTTCAGTCTGCTGGCCTATACTCTTGATGCTCAATAAATTTATTTTGCTATCGGTCAAAGTCATAAAAAGGTTCGCCAATGCTGTGGATGCAACCACATCATCATTAAGATATATTTCCAGCTTTTTTTGCTTTAGTGCAACGGTCTTAAATTCATTAAGAGTTTTGATTGTTTGCACAGCTTTAGTGATGGATTTTTGATCTCCTTCGAGATCAAGTTCGTAATGGTTTTTGCGCATCCTGCCTTTAAGGTCTTGTAGAGATCCGTAGAAAATGAGCTGTCCATGGCTTAATACTGCAGCATGGTCGCAAACTTCATCAATGTCGCTAAGGTTGTGCGAGGAAACGATCAAAGTTTTTTCTTTACTAAGTGATTTGATCAACTCCAGCATACTTCGACGGGCTTCCGGATCTAGACCATGGGTTGGTTCATCCCAAATTAGCAAGTCTGGTTCGTTGATAAGGCTTGCAGCTACAGCTAGCCTGGCGGTCATGCCATTTGAAAAACCGGAAATAGGATTGCCTGATGCCCCTAATAAATCCACCGCACGAATTAATGATGCAAGCCTAGGTTTACGAACATCTTCAGGCAGACCAAATAATCTCGCCATGTAATCAAGATAAGTTATTGGAGTCATACCCTTAGGAAACTGAGGATTGGTAGGGATGTAGCCAATTTTTCTGCGTAGTTGAGCAGAGTTCGGCGTCATGTTTTTATCAAAAACATTAACCCAACCAGCAGTTGGCCTATGCAAGCCAATGATTAGCCTGAGCAAAGTGGTTTTACCTGCGCCGTTGGAACCAAGTAAACCAAGTACGGTGCCCCGTTCGATGCGAAGGCACACATCGTTTAATGCAATCTGTTTGTT